>Ga0193753_10003394_pt1 | contig 11796 bp, 13 predicted proteins | sample H1c2metaG_FD_144925 | JGI IMG/M metagenome (GOLD analysis project Ga0193753, IMG submission 144925) | Soil microbial communities from a riparian zone of the East river system, Colorado, United States - H1c2 | ecosystem: Environmental > Terrestrial > Soil > Riparian zone | place: USA: East... | reverse complement strand
GAGCTGGAAATATTTTTTTGTCATCGCAACACAAAATTAGGTTTTCAGCTTCACCCTTTTTTGAGGGGTACCCCTCAAAAAAGGGTGAAGCTGCTTGTGTTGCACTTATCACTTGAATCTAGGATTTGATAATTAGCCAATTCGGCAATGTGCCAATTGAGCGTGCTCCGATGCGAAATACCTCTACTGATTAGGATCATTGGCACATTTGCAAATTGGCTAATTGGCACATTGGTCCTGAAACCATCCCCACTCACCTTACAATCCCTACGGTTTATTTGGATTTTCACCCATTCTACACTGTTATATTTCTTATCATAGCGGAGGCCGCCGAATTTTACCGAAACCAGGCTAGTCAGAGAGATAATTAGCCAATGTGCTAATTGACTGGTTTCATAATTAAACGCATGAGATGACTCCGCAACAAGTGCAAACAGTAAAACGCAGCTGGCATGTTTTTCAATCGATCGACCCGGAACTGGTAGGCGATGTCTTTTATAGCAAACTATTTCTTTCGGAACCCAGGCTGCAGCATCTCTTCATTACATCGAAGGAAGACCAGTCCCGGAAACTGATCGAGATGCTGAACCTGATCGTCGGTCGCCTCGATCGCCTGGATGAACTGACAAGGGACATCAAATCCCTCGCGATGCGTCACGTGAAATATGGGGTGCAGCCCTCTCATTACCGCGCGGTCGGCACTGCCTTGCTCTGGACACTTAAACAGGGATTCGGGCAAGACTGGGACGACGAGGTGAGCGATGCCTGGACGCATTGCTACGAGTTGCTGTCTCGTACGATGATTGAGGCATCCGGTTACACCACGTGAATCGTGAGTCCTCAACGTGAATCGTGAAACGTGAATCGTGAATACAACACTCTATCATGAGAATATTCGAATCGACCAGGACAGGACCTTACTCGATTCGAATATTCCCATAGCGAGTGTATTCACGATTGACGACTCACGACTCACGTTGACGATTGACGACTCACGATTCACGTTGACGACTCACAATTCACATTGAGGATTGGCGTACATTTGCCGCCCCATGACAATACCTGAATCTCAACTACGCATCAAGACCTCTACCCTGCCGGGCGCGGGCAAAGGACTATTCACAAAGGTCTTCATCCCGAAGGGAACGTTGATCGTTGAATACCGGGGCACGATAACCACCTGGAAGGAAGTGGATCACACCGAAGGTGAGAACGGTTACATCTATTATATCAAAAGAAATTATGTGATCGATGCGCGCCCGCATTCGGACGCCTTAGCACGCTATGCAAACGATGCGCGCGGACTTACCCGTGTAAAAGGAATAACAAACAACGCAGAATACACGGAGAAGGGGCTACAGGTATTCATCGTCGCCAGGAAAGACATCCCGGCAAACTCGGAGATCCTCGTCACTTATGGGAAGGAATACTGGGAGGCGATACGGTATAATCAGAAACTCACTCAACAGAGTCGTGAATCGTGAGTCGTCAATCATCAACGTGAATCGTGAGTCGTGAATCGTGAATACAACACTCCATAGTCAGGATATTCGAATCGACAAGGACAGGACCTTATTCGATTCGAATATTCTTATAGCGGAGTGTATTCACGATTCACGACTCACGATTCACGTTTTCGTGCTATTCGGGCAGCTCGATCACCAGCCGATCCGCTGCCGCCACAACTACCACCTTTTGTTTCTTACCAACGAGTTGCTGCGCCGTCACCCGCAACGGAAACGATCCCCGCGTATCAATGCTAAACTTTCCCCTCTCATCCGTGAGAGCTTCCTCTTCGCCTTCTACGATATAGACGAGAACATTTGGAACAGGCGTCCGGCTTTTTTCGGACACGACTTTCCCAGTGAGAGTGATACGCCCGCCCTGATGAGTATGAAGGACCCCGGAGGCGGAAAGGAAAATTGAAATGAATAAAATTTTCAACATGTTGTTATGGTTTGGTTAATGTGATATTCAGAGATAAAAAAGATCCGGTCGAATTGGAAGGAGTTTCGCCCTGCAGTATATTTGTCCACAAATTTACTGGACTAATCATATTACTGAACATTTCACAGGCGATTCTTGTTGATCGTCTGTAACCTTTAACTCTTTCTTATGGCAGGAACCCCCGGTACGATGATGCGCAGACTTACAAATGGATCCTTCATTATCCTCCTTTGTCTTTTCCTTTCGACGCCGTATTTACTCAGCGGCCAGGAACATTCCATGATTATCAATGATGAGTCACTGACATACATATCTCCCGAACGCGAGCCAATGAGCGGTGCGGCGAATACGCAATCGATTGTTCCAGGCTTTTCCCGCGCGAATAACGTTACCGATCCATTCTCCCCGGTTGGCAAGTGGAGGGGTGTCTTCCTGTTTCCACATGAGCTGGAAGTGCCCTTCAATTTCGAAGTAAGTGAAAGCGGCCAGGTTTTCCTTCTCAATGCAGAAGAACGTTTCGAAGTGGGGAAAGCGAGAGTAGAGGGCGATTCCCTGTTCATCCCTATCGATCAGTTCGACAATGAACTTGTTTTCGGGATATCCTCTTCCGTGCTACACGGGCTATTGCGAAAGCAGGATAAGAAAGGATCTCCCATTTCTGTAAAGGCGGAAAAGGACAAGACCTACCGGTTTGTGCAACAGCCGGGTGTTAAGTCTCCCGATATCACCGGCACATACGATATACAATTCCTGTCGGACGATGGCAGGTCAGAGAATGCCGTCGGGTTGTTCAAGCAGGAAGGGAATACACTCTCCGCTACATTTATGCGCATTACCGGTGATTCGAGGTACCTGCAAGGGATCGTACAGGGAGATACATTCTACCTGAGCTCATTCATCGGCTCCTCTCCCGTTTATTACAAAGGAGTGATTGCTGGCGAACGGCTGGCCGGAAGAGTGGAAGGCATTCGCGGCGGGCAGGCATTTACCGGGCAGCACAATGAGGATGCGGCGCTACCGGATCCTTACCGGCTCACTTATCTCAAGGATGGTTACACCTCTCTTGATTTTTCCTTCCCCGATGTGAACGGAAAGAATATTTCTCCAAAGGATGAGAAATACCGGAACAAGGTATTGATCGTGACCGTCACCGGCACCTGGTGTCCCAATTGCATTGACGAGGCCGCCTTTCTTTCACCATGGTACAAGGAGAATAAGAAGCGCGGCGTGGAGATCATTTCCATTCATTACGAAAGACAGGTCGATTCTGCCTATACCCATAAGGTGATGGATCGCTTTCGCAAACGATTCGGAATAGAATACGATGAGGTACTGGGAGGAAGATCGGACAAGCAGGTCGTCGCGGCATCCCTACCCGCATTGAATAATTTTCTCTCCTTCCCAACAACGATCATCATTGATAAGAAGGGCAAGGTCGCGAAGATCCACACGGGATATTCGGGCCCGGCGACGGGGAAATATTATTCCATGTTTGTAAAGGAATTCAACGAGGATATTGATAAGTTGCTGAAGGAGTAGCCAGCACAGGTTGCCTGTGCTGCTGCCTCACGCTTGACCGGCTTAGTCTTCCTAATTCTTCCGGAGCACGTATCGTTGTGCAACGACCAACAGACCCACGCACGCCAATATCAATCCACTCACCTGGCCGATGAGTTTCGCAAGCGGTGGGTCCTGTACCACTCCATTCATAAAAAGAAAGAGTCCTGTTACTGTCATTAACAGGCCGATGAGCATCTGGGAGTCCCAGAGGAGATTAAAATTCTTCTTCATAAGGTTGAAATATTTAGACGGATGATGTCATAGGATCGAAACCCATCCGGGCTTGCTACTGGATAATAAGATTTTGCTGATACAAAATTAATTCATCCATGTATCTCCTGCTCAATCACCCGATCTTTTTCATAACCCTATCCGCTCTTTTTTGTAAGACTTTCTACCTAGATGTAGTGATCGTCCGTGACCTTCCGGAGTAAAATCACTTGTGAAAATTTCTTATTAAAAAAAAACGGTCTCCGTAGGAGACCGTACACTTTCACTTGCCTGTCGCAGGCTCACGAATACCTGCGGATTGTTTTACACATGAAACGAAAACTCCTATCCTTTGGAGTACACGCCATAGTATCCCTTTTGTTCGAACACTTCATACGAACTATCGCTGTGGACCCTGATCTGTTGTTTTGTACGCAGGTTGATCTTCGCATGCGGACCAAGAAATACACGAAGATTGCCGGCCGAGAGGATATTCCTGGACATGGCTGAAGCATTTCCTTCCAACCTTATTTTATTAAGGTCACTAATGCTTACATACACCTTTACTCTTTCGTTTTCCTGCATGGCGCTCGAAGGAGAGAGATAGAGGTGATCGCTGAAAATCGAAAACTCTATCTTCCTGATGGACTCGGGACTGATTTTTACTCCCACGGACTCTTCATCTCCCTGGATCAACACTACGTCGATATTTCCGGAAACGCTTATCTGGCCGATGCCTTCTTCCGCAACGATGGGTATGGCAGGATCTTTATACCCGGTTAGCTGAGACTGCGCGCCTGCTTGCTGCGCGATAAAAAATAACATGATGATCGAAAATCTGAATTTCATAATTAAGGTTTGTTGTTATAAAAAAATATTGTCGTTCCTTATCATGGATTGACGGTGCAAAAATGCTTCAGCGAATACATTTAAAAAATCACCGAAAGTGTGGATTCAATTGTTTTTTGAATAAGACGCCCGCATTTGGAATTACGCAGAAGAATGAGTCGTCGAAGGATTTTATAAGCTATGAGCCGGATGAACCATTGACTAAAAAACGGCGGGCGGGACAAGAATGGACTGCCTGATCTTGCGTTGAGACGGTCTTCAGAATTGAGATGTTGAGCACTGAGGCAGGTTTCGAATTCCAGATCTCCAATTGCTGTAGCGGACCCGTTTGCCTGGGATAAAAACTGGCATGAAAATAGAAAACTGAAACCCGAGTGCACAGTAGATAAACTGGCGAAGAAGCCGTTCATATTCAAGCTAATAATTTGAAATACCATCAACCACCTATTCTGAATAAAATGCACCCGGCCATCCCTGACCGAACCGATACCTGCTTTGTCAATCCTTGTATTTCCGCGGTCGATACAGTCAATTCCCGGATGCGATCGTTTGCGCCGGGACAAAGTGTGCAATTTTTTCTACAGTAGAATGATGTTTTCAGATTTGGTAAGAATTTATTTAGTGTATTGATCAATTAATCTATTCACCAATGCTTAAGACAATTCTTAAATCAAAAACGGGCATCAACGGGCTTGATGAGATCACTGATGGGGGACTCCCCGCAAACCGGCCAACCCTGGTGTGCGGCGGACCCGGCTGCGGGAAAACACTCCTGGCCATGGAATTCCTGGTCAACGGAGCCACTGTTTATAAGGAGAATGGTGTGTTCATGACGTTTGAGGAGAAGACGGATGAGCTTACCGCAAATGTGGCGTCGCTTGGCTTCGACCTGGAAAAATTACAAAGGGAGAAGAAGATGCGAATCGACTACGTACACATCGACCGGGCGGAGATCGAAGAAACGGGTGAATATGATCTCAGTGGCCTGTTCGTACGTCTCGAACATGCGATCAAAACCATTGGTGCCAGGCGGGTAGTCCTGGATACAATTGAAAATCTCTTTGCCGGTCTCACCAATGAGGGCATTCTCCGTGCGGAACTGCGCCGGCTCTTTCAATGGTTGAAGGAGATCAAGGTGACGGCGGTAATCACTGGTGAGAAGGGTGAAGGAACCCTGACGCGGCATGGCCTGGAGGAATATGTTTCCGATTGCGTCATCCTTCTCGATCACCGTGTGATCAACCAGATCACCACACGCCGCCTCCGGATAGTGAAGTACAGGGGATCGATACACGGCACCAACGAATACCCATTTCTCATAGATGATGAAGGATTGTCGGTGCTCCCGATCACCTCCCTTCTGCTTAACAAGCCGAGCTCCTCGAAAAGGATCAGTTCGGGCATTCCCGCCCTCGATACTATGTTGGGAAACCAGGGTTTCTATGAAGGCAGTAGCATACTTGTCTCGGGAAGTGCGGGAACGGGGAAGACAAGCATTGCGGCCTACTTCGCAAATTCGGTGTGCAAGAGAGGACAGAAGTGCATCTTTTTTGCCTTCGAGGAATCGCCGGCACAGATAGCCCGCAACATGCGTTCGATAAATCTCGACCTGCAGAAATATGTCGATAGCGGCGTTCTCGTCTTCAGTGCTTCCCGACCATCGCTATATGGATTGGAGATGCACCTGGTCAATATCTATAAGACGATCAAAAAAATAAAACCGAAGGTTGTTATCATAGACCCGATCACCAACCTGGTCTCGATCGGTTCGGTGAGCGAGGTAAAGGCCATGTTGGTCCGGCTCATCGATTTCCTGCAATCCGAAAATATAACGGTAATGTTCACGGCTCTGAACCTGAATTCCGTTACGACGGAGCAAACAGACGAGGGTGTATCCTCGCTGGTGGATGCGTGGATTACGCTAAGCGATATAGAAGCCAATGGAGAAAGGAATCGCGGGCTTTATGTGATGAAATCGCGCGGGATGAAGCATTCCAACCAGGTGAGGGAGTTCATCATCACCGATAAGGGACTCGATCTCGTAGAGGTTTATCTCGGCGCGGAGGGCATATTGACGGGATCGGCGAGGGAATTTCATCAACTGGAGCAGCGTACGGGAACTGCCTTGTGGGATCAGCAGATAGACAGCAAGAACAGGGAGATAAGCCGCAAGAAGAAGGTGCTGGAGGCGACGATCTCGAGTCTTAAGACCGAATTTGAATCGACGCAGGAGGAATTAAACAAGACATACCTGGAACAGGAGATCAAGAAGAAAATGTCGAATGATAACAGGAATGAGATCTTGAAGAAGAGAGCAGGGATTAGAAGTAAATAAATGATCATGGACAAAAAGAAACAAACATGGGAACTCAGATTATACGTTGCAGGCAAGACGCTGAAATCCGTAACGGCGCTCGAGAATCTGAAGAGATATTGCGAAGAACACCTGAAGGGACAATACACGATAGAAGTGATAGACCTCGTGAAGAATCCACAATTGGCAGAAGGGGACCAGATCTTTGCGGTCCCTACCCTGGTGAGAAAGGTGCCGCAACCGATACGCAAAATAATTGGCGATTTATCTAATGAAGAAAAAGTGCTGGTAGGCCTGAACATCCGGCCTCTAACAGATCAATGAAAAAAGAATCAATTGAAATAGCGAAAGCTAAGAGCAAGAAGAAGGCCGGGGCGCAGTCTTTTTCCCTGTACATAACAGGCGCCTCCCCGAATTCTTCCAGGGCAGTAGCAAATATCAAAATGCTATTCGCAAAATATCTGCCTGGAAACCATGAGCTCGACATCATCGATGTGTACCAGCATCCGAAAATTGCGAGCGAAGTGAATATCATCGTGCTTCCGATGCTCGTAAGACATTCTCCGTTGCCCGAGCGGCGGCTGCTTGGTGATATGTCGGACCTCGATAAGATGATCAGGACATTAAGTCTTACAACCGTTGAGAAATGAAATCGGTACAAAACGATAGGAAACTCCTGGATGAAATAATCATGCTCCGCCAGCAATTGGAGGAGGCAAACGATACCATCAATGCCATCAAGACCGGGCAGATCGATGCAATCGTGGTAGAAGATGACAACGGACATCAATTATACACTCTCAAGACGGCGGATCATGCATACCGCGTCTTTATCGAGAAAATGAAGGAGGGTGCGGTGACCCTCAATACTTCGGAGATCATTGTCTATAGTAACTCACAGTTTGCCGCCATGGTCGACATTCCGCTTACCAAAGTGATTGGGTTGCCGATCGAAACATTTATTCCTCTTCATCAACGCGCCTACTTTGGTTCCTTACTGGAGAAGGGCTGGGAATCCGATAGCCGTGGCGAAATATTCCTGCAGGATAAGTCGGGGCGACTCCTTCCCTATCTTCTTTCACTTACATCACTTGACCTTGCGGAGGGAAAGGAACTGAGTATTATTCTCACTGATCTTTCGATCCAGAAAGAGACCGAGTACCAGTTGAAGGAAAAGAACGAACAGCTCGAGATCGCCCAGCAAAGTCTTGCCACGCTCAATGAGGAATTGGAAGATATCGTCCGTGAAAGGACTAAGGACCTACTCCAAAGCCGGGAGCATTTTAAATTCCTGGCCGATAATATTCCCATCATAGTGTGGACTGCCAACGCGGAAGGCGGCGTGGATTATATCAACAATCGCTGGTTCGACTATACGGGCCTCTCTACCCGGCCAATAGACTCCGGGGACTTTACAAGCGTCATACACCCCGACGACAGGGAGGGCTTTTTGCAGGTATGGCAGAAGGCGAAGGATAGTAACGAAGGCTTTGAATGGGAATACAGGCTTAAGGAAGGCGCAAGCGGTCTCTACAGGTCACACCTCATCTATGCACAGCCTTTCGTGGATGAATTGGGCAAGATCATGGCATGGTTCGGCACCTCCACGGATATCGAAGAACAGAAGAAGCAATTGCAAAAGAAAGATGAGTTCATTGGCATCGCGAGCCATGAACTAAAAACGCCGCTCACGAGCCTCAAGGGATATATCCAGTTGATAGAACGGGATGTTATACTCCCGGTGCCGACAGATCAGTATATCAGGAAGGCCAATGCGGCAATAAACAAGCTGCATCACCTGGTCAACGACCTGCTGGATGTAAGCAAGATCCAGGCTGGAAAATTGCAATTCACGTTGCGGCCGCTCGATATAAGTGAACTCGTTCTGCATTGTGTAGAGAACAGCATTCATATATACCCCGAGATGGCTGTGCAAACGGAGATAGCTCCAGGCTGCATGGTGAATGGCAACGAGGAAAGATTAGAGCAGGTGATGATGAACCTGATCAACAACGCGATGAAATATTCGAGGGGCAGAATGGATCTGAACGTCCGGGTGGAAAAAGAAGGAGGCGAGGTAATGGTCAGTGTGGAGGATCATGGGATCGGGCTTTCAATAGCCGACCAGGAAAAGATCTTCGAACGGTTTTACAGGGTGGAAGACAAGAGTTTCCTCACATCCGGTCTGGGAATGGGCCTTTACATCTCTGCACAGATCATAAAAGAACATGGAGGTAAAATGAGAGTGGAGAGCCGGTTAAAGAAGGGATCGGTCTTTTCCTTCATGCTTCCCCGGATGTGAAGGGTGTGCGAGACATCTCCGCAACACCCGCTAAGAACCAGAATAATGTTGGATAGTTGGATAATTGGATAAAGAAAAAAAATAGAAGCTGACTGATATTGAATTTTAATGGTCTTTCGTAGGGATATCAGTTATAGGGTTTTTCTTCGGACTATTGGCTTAACGATCTTTCAGTTGATATTGGATGGATTGATAACTAATATCAATCAACTTCTGAAACAAAAATAGTCGCGGCCCCTAACCCCGCATAGAGACAAAACCCGAATTGGTTATATTTAATTACTATATGACCTTTCGTAAAAACCCTTAGGGTGGGACTAAGGAATGGGAATAAGGAATTGGGGATAGGGAATTGGGCCTCATTCGACGATTCTTCCCGATGGGCATTAGCATTACAGAGGGGGTGGAGATCGGAGACAAGGAATTTGGAATTAGGCCTTATTCGAAAATCCTTTTTTATAGGTAATATCCATTCGAACAAAAAGGAAATCATCGCCCCAGTACCCTCTCCGCAATCGTTATTAGATTTCGAAGTAGGAGCCTAATTCCTTATTCCTTATTCCTTATTCCTTCACCAACCACTGCCTCGTCAACTTATCAACCTCAAACCCACGTAATCTCACTATCCTTCAATCCCACCCGGAAGCTGTTGGAATCGGCGATACCGGTATTGATCATGGTGCGCATGCCGGCACTGGTGAAGGTGAGTCCACCGGGACCACCACCAAGCGGTTGAGAGGGGCGTATCGTGAATAATTTAAGCGGCACTTTATCCTCGAAGGGACTCTCACGGCCGCGGATGGTAAAGTAGCTATTGACCTTATCGCGACTGACCCCATCGGCTATCATTTTTCGCTTCACCGCATCTATATACTTAAGCGCTTCGTTGTATTGCCCGGGAACGATGAGATCATTTTTTCCCACGTCGGTTGTGAAAATATCGATGGTACGCTCGAGCAATGAGAAGATATCGTTGTACTGTTTGTTCTCCACTTCCGCGGTTTCGGTTGACAGGAGAATGGTGAATATTTCGGTGGCGCCTGCATTGATGGCCATTTCAATTCCGGCATATTCCCTGACACCGCCATCCACGTACTGGAAATTCTTCTCCGGGTTGTTGGGCAGATCTTTATTGACCTGCATGGTGGGCATGAATACGGGCTGGCAGGCGGAGGCCATGATGATGCGGCGGAAATGATTCGCATTGACAATAGAGCGAACGGCATAGCCATCCGTGGCGGCGAAGGCGGGATCGTTGTTGAAGACGACGAGTTCTTCGGTCTGCAGGCAGGTGGTATTGATGTATATCTTCTTGCCGCTGGCGACCAAAGCATCGTAGCGGGCATCGGTGAATTGCTGGTTGATCAATTCCCAGAGGGGATTTGCATCGAAGATGCTGTCCGTCGCCAGCCTGTCGCCGAGGCGCAGTTTCCTTACGATCGTGCCTTCTTCCTGGGTCGTATAGATCTGTTCAAGCAGGTCGAGTTCGCCGATGGCCACCATCGGCACGATCAGGGAACCGGTGCTGGTACCCACAACGATGTCATAGTCGAGTGTAGGGAAGAGTTGCCGGAGTTGCCTGACGACGCCGACTGCATAGGCTCCTTTAGAGCCGCCACCACTGATCACGAGTGCTCTTTTCATGTTTGTTATTTAAGGGTGAGGCGGTTGCTTTACTTTGCTTATCCTGAAGCCGATGCTTCCCTGCAGCCACCAGGTGTTGAGATGATAATCGCGATGAACCGTTATCCCTACCACAAGCAGGTTGAGCAGATCGAGATTGATGCCTCCGCCGAAAAGACGCTGGTTCCCGGTTCCCCATAAATGATCGAGCGAGACATTGAGATTGCCTCCGCTCGCGAGTTTCTTGAGGTCGAAGCTCTTTAGTTTGAAGGAGGCTGTGGGACCGATGGCGCCCTGTATTTTTTTCCCCGTATAGAACCCGTCGGCTATGGCGCCAAGGCGAAGCTTGTTTTCCACGACGGTGAATTGGGGTACCAATTGAAGGCCGCCGGTGTAGAGATCGGGTGTCGTGTGTTTGAAGCGGGTCACCATACCATGATGCATCTTCAGGTGCATGATGAACTCATTCCGGGGAAATTCGGGGTCCTGGCAGGAGCCGGCCACCTGCAGCAATAGCATGCAGGCAATAAGGTTTGGAAATCTCATCGGGTGAAATTTCCAGAAAGGTAGGCTATTGCGGATCGCGTGTCAATACCATTAAGGAGTAGTTTTTTGCGAGTTTGAATTGGGGATCGGAGGCTTGGGAATTAGGAATAGGGAATTAGGAATTAGGCTGATACCTCGTGACTTAATAACGATCTCGCAGGGGATAATGGCCAATGCCCTCTTTTTTTGTGTAAATGGATATCCTGAAAAAAAGGAGTCGCTGAATGAGGCCTAATCCCTAATTCCCTATTCCAAATTCCTGACGCTGAATTCCGATAGAAAAGGACTCACCGAATAAGGCCCAATTCCTTATTCCTAATCAGTAACGTTCCGTTTAGAATAACCAAAGTTCTTTGAAAATCTTGATTGGCTTGTATTTGAAGGGGTTTTAGGTCGGTGACGATTTGAATCGTTTTTGCCTGAATTTGGCTTGTTTTGGCGATGA
>Ga0193753_10003393_pt1 | contig 11799 bp, 9 predicted proteins | sample H1c2metaG_FD_144925 | JGI IMG/M metagenome (GOLD analysis project Ga0193753, IMG submission 144925) | Soil microbial communities from a riparian zone of the East river system, Colorado, United States - H1c2 | ecosystem: Environmental > Terrestrial > Soil > Riparian zone | place: USA: East River... | reverse complement strand
TCGAAGCGAAAACGCTGGCATAGGGTGGCGAGCACGAGCTCGGCTTCGAGCATCGCGAACGCCTTGCCGATGCACACGCGCGCTCCGCCGCCGAACGGGAGGTACGCATTTTTCGGGCGCTCGGCCTCGTTTTCCTCCGTGAACCGCTCGGGCATGAAGCGGTCCGGCTCCGGGTAAAAGCGCGGATGCCGGTGCATCATGTAGATCCAGATGACGACCTCGCTGCCGCCCGCAACCGCGTAGCCGCCAATGTTCGTCGGTTCGTGCGCCCGGCGCGCGACGACGTACGCGGGCGGATAGAGACGCATGGCCTCCAAAACGACCTGCCGCGTGTACGGAAGCTTCGGCAAGTCGTCGTACGTCACGGCGCGCGCGCCGAGCACGGCATCGAGTTCCGAGTGCAGCTTTCGTGCGGCGTCCGGATTTTGCGAAAGGAGATAGAGCGACCACGTCAACGCGAGGGCCGTCGTCTCGTGACCGGCCACGAAGAACGTCGTGAGCAGATCGCGCACCTCCGCATCGGTGAGCCCGCCGCCATCGCCTTCGACGTCGACCGCACGCAACAGAGCATCGAGAAGATCCGGCGGCGAAGACGGCGAGGACGCGTGCGAGCTCGCCCCGCGGAGCTCTCGCTTCTCGTGCGTGTGCCGGCGAAGGATCGCGTCCACCGCGCCCCTCGCCCGATGGATGCGCGGGCGATAGACCGAAAAGAGCCACTTCGGAAGCCACAAGGATCGCTGCGCGACGCGCATCGCGCGCGCCACGTCGGAAATCTCGGCGTCCGCGACCCGCCGTCCGAAAAGGGTGCGGCTCACCATCCGAAGCGTGAGCGACATCATGTCGCGCGCGACGTCGCGCACCTCGCCGCTCTGCCACGTGCTCGCCGTGCTCCGGGTTTCCTCGACCATCACGTCGGCGTAGCCGGCAAGTCGGTCGCGGTGAAACGCGGGACCGACCATGCGGCGCTGGCGTCGCCACGCGTCGCCTTCGTTGGTCAACAGCGCATCGCCGAGGAACTCCGAGAGCTTCGCGGACGACGTATGCGTTTTTCGAAACTTCGATGCATTCGTGACGAGTACGTCGGTCACGTGCTCGGGATGACGGAGCACGTACAATCCACCATCGTCATTTGGCACGTAATAGATATCGCCATAACGGTCGAAGCGTCGCGACACGAAACCAATCGGATCGCGGAAGATTCCAATCGCCGGCTGCGCCGACGCGAGCAGACCTCGCGGACGGGAGGGCCCGGGCGGATAGGACCCGTCGGTCGATAGAGGGTGAGACGCCATGTACAAGTAACCTTAGCCCATTCAGTTGCGCAGTATGTAGTTAGATATGCCAAGGCGAATTTCGGCACAAAATATCAGTAAAACAGGAACGACATTCTTCAACGATTGGACAAGTCTAAACTTGCTGCAAGGTAATTGGCGTGCGAGACTCCGCGCCCTCGACGGGCATTTCACCGCCCGCTTATTCGGTCCTCAGCACACGCAGACCGGGCTTTCCGAATACGTCCCTCGCACGCAAGCCCACCACGCGAAGGCGTCGCTGTTTTGAAAAGTGTTCATGTCGTTTGACCCACGTGAAAGCGTGAAAGGAGCAAGTCGATGAACCATTCGTTTCGACGTCAACTGAAGCTGTGGATTGGCTGCGCAGCCGTTCTCCCGATCCTCGCCGCATGTGCAACGGAATCTTCCGACGGAGACCGCGCGGGCGGCACGGATCCGGGCGATACCCAAGCCACCGCGGCCGATCGCCTCGATACCGATCTGAGTCGGATTGCGGTCAAGCTATCCGCGAGCAAGTCGTCGCTGGCAGCGCCGGAAGGGGTCTCCGTCACCGTTACCCTGACCAATGGCGCAAACCATCCGGTCCGTCTTCTCAAGTGGAATACCCCGGTCGACGGCGTCAACGAGCCGCTCTTCACCGTGACGCGCGATGGCGCGGACGTCGTCTACCTCGGTCGGCACTACAAGCGCCCCGCACCGCGCGCCAAGGACTACGTCGTGCTCGGAGCGGGAGAGAGCCTCACGCGTACCGTGGATCTGGCAGAAACGTACGATCTGTCCGAAACGGGCAATTACACGATCCATTACCGTGCCGATGCGCCCTACGAGGTTGCCGAGGGCGAGACGCAGGTCGCGGAACTCGTGTCGAACGACGTGGGTCTCTTCGTCGAAGGTCGCCCCTCGGCGCGCGCCGCTCGAAAGGCGGCGGTCACCCCGCACATCGGAACCACCTCGTACTCGGGCGGCTGCACGTCCAGTGAGAAATCGAGCCTCGCGACCGCGCTGAACGGCGCCGCCAGCTACGCCACCGGCGCGCTCAATTACCTGAACGGCACCCCTGGCTCCAAACCGCGTTACACGACGTGGTTTGGTGCTTACACATCGAGCCGGTGGAGCACGGCGAAAACGCATTACACCAAGATCAAGAGTGCGTTCGACAACGAGGACTTCACCTTGGATTGTAGCTGCACGGACGACTACTACGCGTACGTGTACCCGGACGAGCCGTACACCGTTTATCTCTGCAACGCGTTCTGGGATGCGCCGCAGACCGGAACGGATTCGAAGGCGGGCACGCTCGTTCACGAGACGAGCCACTTCACGGTCACGGCCGGAACCGACGATCACGAGTACGGACAGAGTGCGTGCAAGAGCCTCGCGAAGTCGAGCCCCACGCAGGCGCTCGACAACGCGGACAGCCACGAATACTTCGCGGAGAACAATCCGGCGCAAAACTGACGGGGCCGGCTCTTCGAGCTTAGAGCCAGAGCTCCGTTAGGAATCCCGTGTGACGCGGTCTTGAGCTTTCCCCGTTTTGCCTCCGGCGACTCGTGCTTCGCACGAACGCACGAATGAACGAGGGGGGAGCTCGAGGCTGCCGAGGGAACTCCCTTATTTACAGGACGGCCGATGACGACCCAGGCGAGACCGCGTGCGCGATTCGAAATGGGCGCACTATTGGGTATAGTTCTCGGCGTCGTGTCCTGTACCAAGTCGCCATCCGAAGGGGTTCCGGCAGAAACGCCGGTATCCGCGGCCTCCTCGGCGCCGGCTGGGTCTGCGCCGCCTGCGCCGCCTGCGTCGACGGCGTCCGCATCTCCGTCAGCGTCAGCGTCTCCTTCGACCGAGTCTTCGGGTCGTCCAGCGCTCGAGTGTGAGATCCGCGTGGACCCGCAGGTCAAACTTGGAACGCCGGTAAACGTCCATTTCCGTTTGGTCCAGCGCTCAGCCCAAACCGTGTATGTACTCAATTGGCGAACGCCGCTCGAAGGGCTCCGCGGCGATGATTTTCACGTTGTTCGCGACGGAGCCGAAATTCCATACAGGGGGCCGATGTTCAAGCGCGGCAATCCGAGCGCGAAGAGCTATCTGACCATGGATCCCGGCACGCCGCTCGAAGCCGACGTCAACCTGGCCCTGGCCTACGACTTCAAAAAGCCGGGCCACTACCGCATCGCATTTCGCGGGCAGATCTGGGACCTCGTCACGCAACGAGCCGACGTCCCGCGCCCGCTCGAGCAGCATCAACCCGTGCCGCTCCAGTGCGCGCCGATCGAGACCGAAGTGGTGGCGCCGTAGGTTGACCGCGCGGCCGTGAAACGGACGCGAAGGGGCTAAGTCTCTTGCGCGATACGCCTCATTTCCTCGGCGAAAAAGCTCCAGACCGCGGCCACGCGCGGCACGTCCCGCAGGGCGCGATGGCCCACGAGCCAGAGATCGTCGCGCGGCCATAGCGCGGCGGATGGCGCGAGCGCATCGTCGTAGAGCACCGCTCGCAGCCTGCGCACGCGCAGATAGGGCACCGGCACGAGCGCCATCCCGAGTCCCGATTCGGCGGCCGCGAGCTGCGAGGTGAACTGGCTCGTGCGCAGTGCAATCTCCGCCTTCGGCACGTGCTGCGCAAGCCAACGCGCCGGCGGAAAGCTCGCGAGATCGCGATCCCACGCGATCCAAGGCGCATCCGTCCACGACCCGAGCGGGCCAAGGCGCTTCACCCGCGACGACGCGGCCGCGGCGATCCACGGGGCGGTGCCGAGCTTCGTGATCACGAGTTCCGCCCCGTGCGGGCGCGTGGACCGGAGCGCCAGATCGGCCTCGTGACGCGTGAGATCGAGCGGGCGTATCGATGCGTCGAGCTCGATCTCGATCCTCGGATGCTTCGCGCGAAGACGCACGAGCGCGGGCGCGACGAAGGCGTCAGCCATACCCGGCGCCACGCTGACGCGCACCACGCCTTCGGCCTCCGCTTCCAGGTCCGACGCGTCCCGCGTGAGCCGGCCGTGAGCCGCCTCCATCGCCTCGGCGGCGGGGAGCACGTTCTCGGCGGCGCGCGTCGGCAACAAGCCTTCGCGCGTTCGTTCGAACAAGCGGACCCCCAGCGAGGCCTCGAACGCCGTGAGGCGCCGGCTGACCGTCGACGTGTCGAGCCCGAGTCGCGTCGCCGCGGCGCCCAGGCTCTTGTAGCGATGCGACGCGAGAAAGATTCGCACGTCCTCCCATCGCGCATCCTTCGCCCGGTCGCCGTCTTGCTTTTTTGCGCCCATTGTTTGCAATAGTGGGCGTTGTGTTGCTCCAGTGCAAGGCCAACACTTACCGGCATGAACACCGCAGCATCGTCTCTTCACGTCATTTTGGGCGCCGGCCAGATCGGCTCACGCCTCGCCGACCTTCTCCTCGCACGCGGTGAGCGCGTACGCCTCGTGCGCAGGGGAGAAGCCGGCCCTCTGCGGCCCAACCTCGAGCACGCCTCGGGCGACGTTTCCGATCTCGCATTCGCCGAAGAAGCAACGCGCGGGGCGACCGTCGTCTACGACTGCATGAACCCGCCCTACCATCTGTGGCCAGAGCTCCTGCTCCCCATCGCACGCGGCGCCCTTCACGGCGCCGCAAAGGCGCGGGCCAAGCTCGTCGCGCTCGATTGCCTTTACATGTACGGACGCCCCACTGCGCCCCTCCGCGAAGTTTCACCCGTCGCGCCGTGCAGCAAGAAGGGCGCACTGCGCGTCGAGCTGGCCAACCTTCGTCTCGCGGCGAACACCCGCGGCGACGTGCGCGTCGCCATCGGCCGCGCGAGCGATTTCTTCGGCGCGAACCTTCCCTACTCGGCGTGGGGCGACCGCTTTTTCCAGCGCATCTTCGCCGGCAAGCGCGGCGAATGCATGGGCGATCCCGACGCGCCCCACTCGTACACCTACGCCCCGGACGTCGCGCGCGCGCTCGCCACACTCGGGCAGCGTGACGACGCGATGGGCCACATCTGGCACCTACCGACCAACCCGGCCGAGAGCACGCGCACCTTGGCAAAACGCCTCGGCCGCGCACTGGACCTCGACGTCGACATGGTTCGCGTCCCCAAGCTCCTCTTACGCACGGCGGGCGTCTTCGTCCCGTTCATGCGCGAGATCGTCGAAATGACCTACCAATGGGAAGCGCCCTTCGTGCTCGACGACGCGCGCTTTCGCACCACCTTCGGCTACGGCCCAACCCCCATCGAGGAGGCGGTCGCGGAAACCGCCGCATGGGCCAGCTCACGTTTCCGTCGCGCCGCGTGAGCGTATCGGATTTTCTCGACCGCTCATTTGCCGGCGCGCGCGGCCAAGTGCGCCGGATAACGGTCGCCTTGCACCTCGACGCCGGCGAGGGCGTCTCCGATTTGGCGAAGGTCGTCTGCCGTCAGGTCCACGGAAGCCGCAGCGACATTCTCCTTCAGGCGATGCACCTTGGTGGTGCCCGGGATCGGCACGATCCACGGCTTTTGCGCCAAGAGCCACGCGAGCGCAATCTGGGCCGGGGTTGCGTGCGAGGCCGCGGCGATCGCCCCGAGTCGAGCGACCAATGCCTGGTTCGCCTTACGTGCTTCCGGTGAGAAGCGCGGGACGATGTTGCGGAAATCGTCTTTGGCAAAGGTGGTGGTTTCGTCGATCTTGCCGGTCAAGAAGCCTTTTCCGAGTGGACTGAAGGGAACGAATCCGATGCCGAGCTCCTCGCACGTCGGCAGCACCTGGGCTTCGGGCTCACGCCACCACATCGAATACTCGCTCTGGAGCGCGGCAACGGGCTGGACGGCGTGCGCGCGGCGGATCGATTGGACGCCAGCCTCCGAGAGTCCGAAGTGATTGACCTTGCCCTCGCGGATCAGATCCTTGACCGTGCCGGCGACGTCCTCCATCGGCACATTCGGGTCGACACGGTGTTGATAGAAAAGATCGATGCGGTCGGTCTTGAGTCGTTTGAGCGATGCGGCGGCGACCTGTCGGATGCGCTCCGGCCGGCTGTCCATGCCCGCATGGGAATCGCCATCCTTGAAGCCGAACTTGGTCGCGATCACGACCTTGTCACGGATGGGCGCCAGTGCCTCGCCCACCACGTCCTCGTTCGTGAAGGGACCATAGACTTCGGCGGTGTCGAAGAAGGTCACACCGCTCTCGAACGCGTCTCGGATGAGCGAAATGGCGTTCTGCTTCTCTTGAGCGGGGCCATAGCCAAAGTTCAACCCCATGCAGCCGAACCCGAGGGCGGAGACCTCCAGGTTGCTGCGTCCGAGTTTGCGAGTCTTCATGTTGCGCTCCTCCCGTGAGGAAAAACCTACGCCCGCTCCGACCATGGCGAAACCCACAGGATCGGGATGGGCCGCTTAGAGAAACTTCACGATCTCTTTGGCGGTTCACATCGCGCGCTTTACATCGCGCGCTTCTTCGGCCCTTCCCTCAACTCGCGCGCAACCTCCACGAATGCCCGGAAGGCGGGAGACCTGGGCCCGACTCGGAAAGTACAAGAACAGCCCCGGCACAACCGGCGCCTCGCCTCTCGAGGTGCAAAGGTGCATGAGGTGGACGTGATCGTGCTGAACGGAGAAGTGCACGATTCGAAACTCTGGACTGGACGCACTTCCGATACTCGCACGTAGAGATGCAAACACGCGCGCCGTTCGTAGGAGGCGTACGTCGTCCGCGGCCCTCATGGTGACGTGAACGGGGTGCGCGGACTTGTGCAGCGGCCGAGCGCGATGGAGCACGCCGGATTTCGGATTGCGTTTTCTCCCCGCCCCCTTCCTTCGCCCGCCCCACGCGGGCCGTGGTCGGAACTCGAGCGGGAGCTGTTTCGTGCTCCTCATCTTGAATAAGGCTAATATTTGTGAAGACGCGGATCGGCGTGAAACGCCGCATTGGACGCCGCACATCGAGAGGGAACGCCCCTCCCTTAGCTTCCAAAGCGCGCAACGAGGGCGCGGGCTCGCTCGGCGAAGGCCGCGAGGTGGAAGCGCTCGAAGTCGGCCCACGTCGCCAAGGTGTGCGTGTCGGTGACGCGATCGACGAAGAGCTTTCCCTGCAAGTGGTCGATCTCGTGTTGGAAGGTGCCGCTGGTGATGCCTTTTACTTCGAAATCGAGAGGGTCCCCTGCCCGATTCCATGCGCGCACACGCACGTGGGTGAATCTCGCCACTTGGCCGCGTAGATTCGGAACGGAGAGGCATCCTTCGTAGTTGTCGAATGTCTCGTCGGTGAGCGGTGTCACCTCCGGATTGACGAGTACGGTCAGCGGATAGTTCGGCTTGTACGGATAACGTGGATTGTTTTGCACGTGAATGACGCACACCTGCAAAGGTTGGTAAACCTGATTGGCGGCGATGCCGGCACCGTTGGCGTCGCGCATCGTTTCGATGAGATCGTCGATGAGCGTTTGTACGGCGGGCGAGCCGAGCTCTTCGCGCGTGAGCGAGCGCGCCACCTGACGAAGCACCGGATGCCCAATGGTCGCGATCTTGCGAATAGCCATACGACGCGGTTTAGCATAGCTCCCCGATGCCGAGAGCGCCCGCGCCTCAAAACCAGCGTTTGTGCCGGAACCAGAGCACGATAACGATCGCGATGAGCGCCATGAGACTCAGCGAAAACGCGTACCCGTAGAGCCACTTGAGCTCCGGCATGTGCTCGAAATTCATGCCGTAGACTCCGGCCACGAAGGTGAGCGGCAGCATCACGGTCGCGATCATGGTCAAGGTCTTCATGACCTCGTTCATGCGGTTCGACTGCATGCTCAAGTACGATTCGATGGCGTTCGAGGCCAGTTCCCGGTGGCTGTCCGTGAGCTCGGTGATGTGGGCGAAGTGATCGTACACGTCGCGAAAGAAGGGCATCGCGTTCTGCGGAACTTCGTCGAACTCGCCGCGCGAAAGGCGCAGCAAGATTTCGCGCTGGTGAATGCAGACGCGGCGCAGTCCTTGGAGGGCGCGCTTGAGCGCGAGCAATCGCGACAGGATGCGATGGCCCGCGGGCGTTCCCGCCTTCTCGAGGACGGCTTCGTCCAGCTTAGCGAGTTGTTCGTCGTACGAATCGAGCACGGGAAGATAGTCGTCGACGAGATGATCGAGCACCGCGTGAAGGACCCATGCGGGCCCGCGTTTCAAGCTTTTCGGCGAGCGCGCGAGACTCTGGCGCGCGGCCTCGATGCAGCTCGCGCCGCCGTTGTGCGTGATCACCCACGATCGCCCGACGACGATGTCGACCTCCATCAAGTCGAGGGCGTGGCTCCCTGGAGCGCTCTTGACGCCGTGGACGAGCACGTAGAGATACGCCTCGAAGTCTTCGATCTTCGGCAGTGCGCGATCGCTCCAGATGTCCTCGATAACGAGCGGGTGGAGGCCGAAATCACCCGTGAGCAGTTCGTCGAGCGGCGCGGTCTTTTCTCCGATGTCGATCCAGAGCATGCGCCCCTCGGCATGAAGCGCGCGCACGTCGTCGATGCTCTTCGTTTCACCGAGCCCGTCTCCATCGACGAAGAATGCGTGCATCGTGGACTCGGAGGGCGGAACTAGGCTCGTTTTTCGGCCAGGATCAAGGTGCGTGGTGAGTCGGTGCCGAAAAAGACGCCCGGCGTCGCGGTGCGGCCGCTCACCTCGGCTACGCGGAAGCCGTGATCGTGGAGCATCTTTCCGAGTTCGTGGAGCGAATAGATGCGGATCGAGTACTCGATTTCCTTCGAGCGTCCGTCGTCCATCATCATGGTGCGCTTGGTGCGCATTCGGCTGGTGATCCAGTCGATGGTCATCTCGTCCATACACACGCAGCCTTCGCCCTCGAACCATGCGAGCGATGGCGCTTGCCGGCCGATGAAATCGCGGTTGACCACGTCGAGAAGAAACTGACCCCCTTTGCGCAGCGCGCGATGCACCCGGGCAATGACTTGCGCGTTGCGATCTTCGTCGAAGAATCCAAAACTCGTATTCCACGAATAGATGCCGTCGAATGTCTCTTCGAAGGTCATCTCGCGCATGTCGCCTTGCACGAAATTGAGCTTTTGATTGCGGTCTTGGGCTTCGTCGGCTGCGCGCGCGAGCATCGATAGGCTCAAGTCGTAGCCGACGACCTGATAGCCGCGCTGTGTGAGCTCGATGGCGTGTCGCCCGGTGCCGCAGGCCAAATCGAGCACCATCGCGCCCTTGGCCACCGCGAGGCTGTCCTCGATGAAGTCCGCTTCGGCGGCGATCTGCGCGTCGGTGACCTTGGCCATCGTGCGGATGAAATCGTCGTTGAAGAGTTCCTCCCACCACGGGCGGGTGCGCTTGCGTTGCGGCACGGTCGCATCGCTCAGCGGCGGGGGTGCGAGCTCGCTCTGCGCGGGCCCGATCACGAACGGCGCGTCCGCGATTGGACGTTCGTCGGAGGACGCCAGCCCCGAGAACGAGCCGAGATCCGGTGTCGAAGACATGCCCCCGGCCGGCATCACCGGACCATGAGGCAGCGCGTTGGCGGGTCCCGACGAAGCGTCTCGCGCGGGCGGCGCAGCTCCCCTCACCGAATTGGGTTCGGGAGGGTACGACGGCTTGACCGCGGCCGCCGCGGCCGGCGCAACGGGCGGCGCACTCGGCGACGGCGACGGCGCCTCGCCTCGGGCGACAGCGGCCCGCTCGAGCACTGCGATGGGGGTCGGCGTCGAACCAGGTGGAGGCGGGGGCGGCGCTGCAGGAGGAGGCGGGGGAACGCGTGGGCGCGCTTGCTCGCCGCGATCGGGGATGGTGACGTTCGAAGACGTGGCCACGGTCGGCTCGGACTCGATGCTCACGAGATCTTCGGGCGCGAGCTCGGGTGCGGAGGGGCGCGCGAATTCCTCGTCCTCGACGACCGGAATGTCGACCCCGCCGTCGCTGTCCGGAACCGTGAGCAGGCTGGAACGCGCCTCGGCAACGTCCGACACGACGACCGGTTCCATCCCGGCGGTTTGATGCGCGAGGTGCCTCTCTGCCCGACGGCCGTCGGAGGCCCCTTCGGGACTCTCGCCGGGCGGTGCCGGCGGCGCGGGCGGCATCGGCGGTGCGGGCGGCGGCGGAAGAGGGCCGAGTTCGTGCGGCAAAGGTGCCAACTCGATGTCGACGATCGGCACGACCTCGAGTTCCGAGCTCTCTTCGAGCGTGAGCTCGTTCGATGGGATTGGCTCCGTATCGGGCGGGGTCGAAGACCGAGGGCCGCGCTCCACGTCCGCGCTTTTGGAAGGCGAATCGGCCAGCGCGGCGCCCGCCCCGGAGCGCCACTCGGCAAGCAAATGGGAATTGGACGGCGGATTGATCGTGATGATGCGCTGGGGCGCGATCTCGATCCGCTGGGCAGAGGCTTCGGTACTTCGAGGAGGGATTTCGCTCCGCATCGACGGAGGCGGCGGACGCGAGGATCCAACGTCGGAGCGGCGCGGAGGTGCCGGCGGCCGTTCGGGACGCGGCGGCGCAATCTCCGGTCGCGACGGAGGACTCGCCTCGGGCGGCGGTGCGCTGAGTGGGCGCGCGACCTCGTCGTCGGGGATTCGAAGCGTCATGCGCGGACGCACCCGGCGACTGGCCGGCGCGGTGTCGTCGTCCACGTCCCGTAGGCGAGCCCTTGCGCCCGAGGGCGTGGCCCCGCTGCTGTTTCCGCCACCGCCACTCAAGCTGTAGCTCGCAGGATTCGCCCGCGTTGGCGGAGCGATGGGCGTGGGCACGGAATCATCCTCCAACGCCACTTCGATGCTATCGCCGAGAGTCTCCGATGCACTTGCACCGGTGCCGGCGGCAGCATTGACAGAAGGGGGAAGTTCGTCGTTCACGCTCAGGTCACTCCTGCCTTATGGCCACGCCACCGCCAGCTGCCATAGATGAGGCCCGAGACAAGCTCTGACCGTAGAGTACCGGTCCCTCGTTGGCGAGGAAGTCAAATGCGGAGGGTTCCAGAAACAGAACGACGGTCGAGCCTAAGTGAAAAATGCCGATTTCATCACCACGCTCGACTGGAAGCGGCGGATCGAACGTGTGCAGGCCAAGGGGGACATCGCGCGCGTCCACCCCGGAGGTGGTGATGCGACCGACGACGATGGCGGCAACCATGACCACTGTGATGCGCCCGAGCCCCGTCTCGGGTGGCGTATCGATCGCAATGGCGACGCGGCGATTGCGCACGAACAGGTTCGGCACGTGCTTCATCCCGATCGCGTTCACCGGGTAATAGTCGCCAGGAAGGGAACGGATCTGCCGAATCACCCCGCCGGCGGGTGCGTGCACGCGATGGTAGTCGCGCGGCGAAAGGTAGACGACGCAGCCGCCGCCTCCCTCGTAGCGGGCCGCTTCTTCGGGATCGCCCACGAGCTCGTCGACGCTGTAGGGGCGCCCCTTGACGAGGTAACGACGCCCCGGCTCGACGCGTCCGATGGAATCGAGGCGCCCATCGGCGGGGCTGACGATCACGCGCGGATCGGGATCCATCGGGCGGGCGCCGTCGCGTAAGGTGCGGGTGAAAAATTCGTCGAACGAAGACCATCCTTCCGT
>Ga0193753_10003392_pt1 | contig 11800 bp, 15 predicted proteins | sample H1c2metaG_FD_144925 | JGI IMG/M metagenome (GOLD analysis project Ga0193753, IMG submission 144925) | Soil microbial communities from a riparian zone of the East river system, Colorado, United States - H1c2 | ecosystem: Environmental > Terrestrial > Soil > Riparian zone | place: USA: East... | reverse complement strand
GGCGGAAACGCTTCGGTAACGTGAATCCCTTGGTCCTTGGTTCGAATCCAAGCAGGCCCACCACTTCCACGCGCAGGTCGTACCACGTGCGCGTGAAACCATAGTTTGATCAAAATGATCAAACTATGGTTACTGGTAGGCAAAGTTTGATCAGTTGCCAGTCGGGGACGGCAGTTGTTAATGCGCGTGAAACCATAAAGTGGCCGCTTTGGCCATCAAATGGTTTCGTGAAAGCATAAATTGACCGCTCAGCAAGTACCCTTCAGCTGAGCAGTCAGGTTGTTAGCATCCCTCAAGCTGCTAGGAGCTTGATCGCCGTTCCAATGCACCGCAACAATGTGACTTGCGTCAGAAATGGCCGCTCTTAGGTGACCGTGAATTGCTAGCGCCTTCACACTAATGGCGCGCCTTACTACCGCAATCTGTCAAAAGGTGGAAAGCTTCGGGCGGTTTTGAACGTCCGATAGGTGCTTCATGCTCTCCCTTCGTAGTTTCACCCTCGCGGGTCTTGTAGTTGCTAGTGCAGCTATCGGCTCAATCGCTCACGCCGAAGTAATGATCTCGCCAGATATCCCGATCGTTCTGACTAGTACCGCGAACGTTGGGGTGTCCTCTTGGGCTGCGATCCCAATCGCCAAATTGACTCCTGGTCGAAAGATCAAAGCCGCGATGACGTTGGTCGGGGGTGCAGGTGACATGTCGGCGTCACTCATCGACGAAGCAAACCTAAATTTCCTTAAGCAGGGGTTGCCGCATCGCGCGGTGCCCGGCGACCGCAACACGTCGCCAATTTCCGTTGAGGGAACGACGTGGGGCTACGGTCAGTACTACCTTTTGCTGGACAACCGCCAATCAATCCTGGCCGGTCGTAGCGTGACGTACCGCATCGAGTACATGGAAAAGGTGGACGCGAAGACGCAGCAGTTGATGAAGGAGCAGTTCGAGAAGCTCTATGCCGCGCTCAAGGAAGACTTCGAGTTTCCGGACTTCAATATTCATGTCGAGCCGTGTGGACAGGCGAACGCCTTTTCCGCGCCGGACATTACGTTGTGCATTGAGCTGATGACCGAGTTGTTCTCTAAGCAAAAGCAGGGTGCCCTAGTTGGCATCTTCATCCACGAGCTCGGCCACACGCTTTTGAACCTATGGGGGATGCCTGGGTACGACAATGAGGACATCGCCGATGAGTTTGCCGCTGCCGTCTTGCTGAGCGACGTGAGCAGTGACGCTGGCGGAATAGCGATCTCTGACATGATCACGTGGTTTTCCGAGCACGACTCGAAGGCCCAGGCCGCAGCCATCCTTAAGGTCGGAGATCGGCACGCTCCTTCGATTCAGCGAGTACGAAATCTAGAAAGAATCCTTGAGACGCCTGGCCCTGTCATCAGCCGCTGGAATCGCGTGCTATACCAGCACATGACCGTGAAGGCGCTGAACGAAGTAATCTCGCGGGCCGGCGAGCGCGATGACCTAGCGCTGGCGAAACAGATTCTCGCGGCTCGTGAGCCAGTCAAGACCGCCGAAGCGAAGTAGCGTTTCGTCTCAACAAACAACAACAATTAGGTGCGGGGACTATGGCTCTCATCAAGTGCAAAGAGTGCGGTAACGAAGTATCCAGCACAGCCCAGACGTGCCCAAAGTGTGGCGCGAAGGTGAAGAAGAAGACCGGCATCCTTACCTGGATCGTTGGAATTGTCTTCGCGATGGTCGTCATCGGCATGGTTTCCGGCAACCTCGAACAGAGCGAGCAGCAAGAAGCGAAGCAACAGCAGGCGGCTGAGACTAAGAGTAAGCAAGAAGCCGAAAAGAAGCGCGTCGAAGCGCTGACGCCTGAACAGAAGGCGGAGCATGAAATGAAGGTTGCCGAGGAACGTGCGGCGAAAGAAGCACAGGAGCGCAGGGAGCAGGGAATCGCATGGAACTATCGCACCGACACCGACAAAATGTCTGCGAAGGAAACCCGGTACGCCACGCTGCGCAGCATTAACACGGTGAACTTTGATTTCCCTTATCAGGGCGATCAGCGCGCTACGCTGACGCTGCGAGCCCATCCCCGCTTCGGGAAGGACGCCATACTCAGCGTCGAGAAGGGACAGTATCAGTGCGGCTACGACTCGTGCAGCGTGAAGGTGAGATTCGGTGATGGTGGCGCAAGGTCATTCGGCGCGAATGAACCAGATGACAACTCAAGCGAGTACCTCTTCATCGAGGACTACGCGACGTTCCTGGCGAACGTCCGCAAGGTCGAGAAGATCTACATCGAGGCCTCCTTCTACCAAGAAGGCAACCGCGTGTTCGAGTTCGACGTTCGCGGCCTCGACTGGAAGTAGCAGCTGCTCTCACTCCAGCTATTGAGCCCACCCTTTAAGGAGGCAAGATGCGAAATGTTGTTGCTGCAGTCGTCATGATGCTGGCATCCGTAACGGCGGATGCCAAATTGAAGATTGAGAAGCACGTTGACCGGCTCACGAAGCAAACGGTCACACAAGCCAAAGGCCTGAAGCTTTGTCAGCCAAGAGATGCTGGCGCGTTTGGCAAGTGCGCCACGCTGAACCTCGCCTGGGTCGCGGATCGGCCGGAGACGATCGTTCTCCATCTTGAGTTCCCGGACACCGTAAGCATTCTGGAATTGGCGATTAACGTTGATGGCAGTGTTCAAGTATTTAAAGCCGCCACCGCCGTTACTGACTTCGACTATGACCCAAACCTGGCGAAAACCGGTGTGTCCGGGGCGAGCAGCGCCAACACGTTTCTCGTACCTGCGTCGGCACTTCGATCTCTGTGCAAGGACGGCGCCAGCGGCATCATGCGTGTATCGGGCCCGCACTCAAGCATCGATTTCGACTTTTGGCGGCAAGCAAAAATGAAGGGCCTTCCGGTGGATGAACTACGGGAATTCTTGGAGGCCGTCGCGCCGGTCACTGCCCCTTAACCGGCGCGCTGAGGCATGCGCGCGCCCTCACGGGAATTGGAGATCAGTTTGAGATTGAGTTTCCTATTGCTCAGTCGATCGCCAGCGGAAAGGCCAGCTTCCACACCATCCCAAAGTATGTTTTCCGGATATTCGCTTCAAACACCTTCGGAAAGTCTTCTGCCGCGCAAACGTTTTGCTCCAGCAACCATGGATGCAAACGTTGCAGGTCACCAGAGACCGATTTCGGGAGCGCCCAAGGAGGCGAGGCCTCCAGCACGACGATCGACTCGAACGGCACCGTCTGAGCAAGGAGAATATGCCCCGCTCCCAGATTCTCAGTCGCACCACGGTCGAACACGAAATCAGTTTCACCAGTCCAAAGATCAGTGGCACTGAATCCGCGATCCCGCTCTACGGGCCCCACCGACAAGAACCTGGCGTAGGTAGCCATACAATCGGCAAGATACTGGCGCATCGCGGGCTCTAGTTTCGCGCCTCGCGCCTCGAGATAGAGTTGCGTCGGAGTCCGACCGACCAGGCTGTCATCGAGACCGGGATCATCGTCCTGATTTGCCACCCAGTGATGGTAAAACCACGGCGTAAACAGATTTGAAATTGGTGACTCCGGATCGAATTCAATCGGCAAATTGAGTCCGATCAGGTCGGCCGCGTCGCCCAAGAACACGGTCCACGCGGCGTCGATCGTCTCGGTTTCAAAAGTGTTGGCAACGAAGCGCGACATCTCGGCTCGATACTCATCCTTCAGTCGGCGATACCGGGTCCAGCAGGCGTCGGATGGCGTGGGATTCCGCAATGGAGGAGGACCCCCGCAACAGCGCTTGAACTTCTTACCGCTGCCGCAAGGACATTGTTCGTTTCGACCAACTGACATTTCCGTTCCTTGTGGCAGGGCGACACGCCTTACCTTTGCGTGCGACTACCCGTCCCCAAGAGTGACTTGATCGTCCGAGCAGCGGCGAACAAGAAAGCAGCGCCTAACACTCCGAAGAAGATGCCGAGAGCATCGGGCCGCATGTCACCAATCGTTTGGATAACTCTTGCGGCAGCCCGGTGTCGCCCTTCATAGAGGCTCGCAGGATTTCCCGCTGACTTGGCCGCAAAGTATTCCTCCCATCCACCTACCATCGTCAACATGAAGAAAAGCCCAAGTGCTGCAACTGCGGCGGCCAAGAAAGCCACCCCCCGTGTCCATCGCGCCGCTTTCGAAGTGGCGGACGCGGTGATACCGGCAAGCACCATACTGATTAAAATGGTGCCGATGAGGTACCCGCGAATCGAGTCGAGCAATTCTAGTGACATCCAGTTCGCTCCCGACGTCTTTGGAGTAGTGGCGATGCGGTCTCTATGCCCATGCGGGTCTATTCCCTAAGAAAGTCTCAGCGTTGCAAAGTAAACAGTTAAAAGAGAAGATTTTCCAATGCACCTGTGCTCCGTGCCGGTCGGTCTGTCGGCTTGTGTCGGAACTTGGAGCCAATTTGCAGTTCTCAAGCGCTCGAGCCGGCAGGCTGTGCGAAATCGCGGTAGTGGCTGCAGCCGGCCCCGATGGAATTGCCGCGCGCGACGTGGTGGACGAGAGGCGAAAGTTTGCTAGGCACCTGGGTGTGGTCCTAGCTGGACCGATTAGCAATTCGGATGATCCTATCCATATCTGCCATGCGATCGATCACTCGAACCATCGGTCGAAGGCCCGAAACCGTATCAATATTGGCGGAGCGCGCGCCTCATATATGAATGGCCGCTTTTACTTGGTGTAGCGTCTGTTCTCGTGTGAAGCGTGAAGATAGCCCTGCCAAGTAGATTGGCGCTGCGACACAGCTCACGGTGTCGGTAGCCGCTGCGGTGCTAGCGTAGTGCAATGCGCCATTTTGCCCTCTTCACTTCACTAGCAACGTGCTTGCTCAGCGGCGGCCTCCTGGCGGCGGCGGAAACTAACGGCGCCAGTGATCCCTTCTCTGACATTCCCTTGTCACACATGATCGTAGCCCGTGCGCCGGATCCCAAGTGGTCGGCGCCGAGTGTCGCCTCATCGGTCTACCCGTTCGATTATCCGCGCTCGTTCTTTAAGAAAATTCCGCAGGGATGCGGCTCCGCGTACGTCTCAATCCGCGTGCTCGCTAACGGCGACTTTGCTGATGCAAAGCTCGAGGGCTCGAGTGGTTTTGCGGTGCTGGATGAGTCGGCCCTGAAGTACGCGGCGAAGGGTCAGCGATACTCCGCCGGCCACTTCAATGGTGAGCCAACCGACGGATGGCTCACTCAGAAGTTCCAGTTTTACGGAAGTAAGATCGACTGCGATGCAAACACCGATGCAAGTCCGGCGCCCCAGCGGCTACCGATTCAACGCAAGGATTCAATAAACGTACTCGTGGAGCAGGCACGGACCAGGAACCTCGCGCTCCAAGCTGAACAACAAGTACTCTTCGACGCTCAAGAGCAGAAGCGCTACGTTTCCGAAGAGCCTTATCGCCAACGCATCCCCGCTAACGGCGGCTACGAACGGCAAGCCATGTACGCTAGCGAGCTCGCCCATAACTTCGTTCACTGTGGCGACTCGCGCTTCGATCGCGACGTCTACCACATCACTGAATACAAGGGTGCGCACTTCTTTTACAAGGATGCGGAACCTCTTTCGGAAATCGATCGAGCCAATGGCTACGAATGGCGCGGTCGTGTCAGCCTGTACTGCAAGATGCAGCGAAGTTTCGGTTTTAGTGGTGCCGGCGATCGCGGCTGGAGCGATTGGACGCAATGCCCTACCCAAGTGAGCCGCGTCTGGAAACGACATGGCAAGTGGCACGTTGATGGAGAGAAGGCGCGCCCGCGGTTGGCATGCGCCGATGTGCCCTCGGGCTGATCACGCTCGCCTATCGCAATCAATATGGCTCACCCGGACTTCAATCCACCTGCCGATTCCCCAAAACTGACCGGCCGTCGCTCAACGATCACCGGCCTCTTTTTCACTTCCCTCACCCCTTACATTGAACCCACTGAGACGGAAGTCGACGAAGCACTCGCGATACTTGGGATGCGTCGCGGCGCATGTGTATGCGCCTATTGCGGTGACAAGAAGTCGGAGTGGGATCATTTTCGGGCCGTAGTCAAGGATCGCAAACCGACCGGTTACATCACCGAGATCGCGAATCTGGTTCCCGCGTGCGGGAAATGCAATCAATCGCGCGGCAACAAAGATTGGCGAGTTTGGATGACCGGCCGCGCTCAACATTCGCCCACCGCCAGGCGCATCCACGACGTTCAGGATCGGATGGCGCGCCTTGAAGCCTATGAAGCATGGGGCAAGCCAATCAAGATCGACTACCAATCACTGGCTGGTAACGATGAATGGCGAAAGCACCTAGCGCACCTGGATGAGGTCCTGTCGCTTCTGGAGAAAGCAGAGCAGCACGCTAGTCGCCTCCGCGCAGTCGCAAAGTCATTCGCTTCGAAGCCCAGAGGCCGCACGTAATCCATCGATAGTTGGCGCGCTACAATTCAGCCGCCGCCTTCTTGATTCGAGCCTCTTCTCGATCTGCATGCTGAGCAAGAGTCGGAAGATGCGACGCCAACAGTGCGCTCGTAGTGATTCGCTCGAAGCGTTCATGCAGTTGAATTGACACGGCGACTCCCGCCCATTCAAGCAGCTCCGACGCCAATTCCGCACCCGCGGTATTTTTCACTGTCGTCATACTGATATGGCTTGGCGGTCCGTATCTTTCAACCAGGACAGCCCGAAGCTCGGCGTAATTGCGGTGAGGCGACACCGCGTGCACTGACCCAACTACTCCGTCGTAAGTGAAGGCCGTGATCGTGCTGAGTATGGCCCCCATCGGTATGGAGTCGAAATCGACGAACCCAAGGTCGTCTCTAACCACCGACCCCACGCGTTTGCAGAATTGCTCAGGTGCGGCGAGACTCCCACGCTTTCGCGCGGGACAGTCGGGGATCTTGTCCAGAATCGGAGCGCCAAGCTCGATCCCCAAAACACTCGTTGGCTCACTCGTCCACTTCGCGGGAGTGCCGGCAGCTCCGGCCTGACACATCGTTAGCAATGCAATAGCGAGAAGTAGACGCTGCTTACACAACATATTTTGTTTTCCTCATTGAGGGCGGCGCGCGCACTGGCTAGCGCTTTCCACCATGTAAATGACTGGCATCGTGGTGGTCTTCGTGAGCTACGCAATAGCCCTCCTGCATCTGCGCCCACAACTTGACGGATAAATGCGATCAGCGGGTAACGAATCCCCGGCATCGCTTCCCATGCCGCGTACGTGCCGCGCACTAAACGCCGAAACCTTCCTCCTACTACGCTGCGAGCTCGCCATGCGTAACACCCATGTTCATCCAGGAATTCCAAAGGGTCATCCAGCTACTTTGAAGCTCATTCGCCTTGATGCCTACGTCCCGCTCGCCCTCATCAGCTGCCGCCGACGTCATCGCCGCGCCAATCGCGAAAGCCGACTTCAATTCGTTCTTAGACGCCCTAGCGGCTCAGTTCTACCGATCGACAGGTCATGCTGCTGCGCCCTTTCAGCGCATCCCTAACTATACGCTATTGCCCTGCAGAACGGCTCCGAACGCGCCCGGTGGAGAGTTGCGTTCCGAGTATGCCCGCAACCACCGCATGCCCTCGGCGTAGAAGCGATCGAAGTGCCGAACAGAATCTGCAAGGCGGACATTGTAGAACTGCGGGCCAGATGTCAGGCGATTATGCTTAAGGTGAAGCGCATGGATGCACGGCTCTTCAGTTGCCATAAGAGTGTGGTCAGAATTGATGAATGAGTGCTTGAATGCATTAGCGATGTCATTCAGCGTCGAAAGCGCAGGGAGGTGCGACTTGAAGATCGAGATCACCTGCGCGGCCGCGACACTGTTCTCTCGCTGCGCCTTCACTAGATCGCCGATCTCATCTACGTCTATGCCTGTCGGGTACTGTCCGCTGGCTTCGAATACAGCCAGGCAGTGGACAAGCGCGATCATTTCATCGGCGACCCGCCGCATTAGGTATACGCAGTACTCAATGGCGTAAACGTGGCGCTGGAAGTGCCCTGGCAGCACCATCGGATTCGACCGGCATTGCGTCCACAAGCCGAAGCCCTCATTGATTTTGCGATTCAGTTCGTCGATGCGCTCGGATAGCTTGTGCAGCTTGAGCTGGAAGTTTCCGTAGGGCGAGTCAGCGGGTAACCAGAAGAGCAGATTCGCATTGAACAGCTCGTTCGGAATTTTGCCATTGTCGACACGAGGAACTTCCATGCGGATCATTTTAGGTGAATTCCGCGGCCGCCCGCGCGTCTGCGTACGGCTAAACCAATTTGGAGCCTATTGTATGGTGCCGCACAAAGGCTCCAGACGTGGCGGCGATAAGACGAAGGGGGACGGCAGCAGCCTTCTGTTTGCTTGAGTTCCCACTGTTCGCGTTTTGCACGAGCTGCATGGGTAGCTAACTTCGTATCTAGTTCCGATCTACATACATTGGAGAATGCCAATGGTTCGTTCCCCATTGCTGCGCCTCATCGTGAGAACTAACATCGAATGGTGCCATGGAAGCGCGGGGTGGGGTTGCAAATGGGGGTGCTTCTACTCGACAGTAAACGCCAAGTAATCCTGCCGTATTTGTCGCACAGTGTTTATAGTTAGGCATCGCGAAGGTGCCCCAGTGTTCCAAGGCCCAGAAGTGAACGGCACCAACAGGCTCGCAGAGATTCATATTGCACAGGCTCGCTTACGCGCGCTGCGTTTGGTCGCCTTTACCGGCTCCGTCTTTCCTGGCGAATGGAGCAGCCACTGGAACGAAATGATCGTTCCAGACTTGCTCGAGTTTGGCTTTCACGCCAGAAAGGTGAACGAGTTTTGTGGACTCTTGAGTGAGGATTTTCCTTCGATTAACACCAAAATTGTCCAATTATCCGAGGGCGACCCAGGACTCTGGGAGGAGAACTATCGCAACGCATTGAACGCGCTCATGCACATGCGAACCTTCGTTATCGGGCATGCGAATGCGGATCACCGAAGAATCTTCCTAAAGGCGTCCTCAAACTTGATCACAACGTACATTAGGGTTTCAACGGACAGGTATCCAGAGATCACCATCAGTATCTTTGGATTAGCTGAGTGCTTTCTAAATCAGGTAATTCCGCGTGTTCGCGAGAAGCATAAATGTCTACGCTTCTAAGCAACAGCTCGCAATCCTTCCCATTTTCGCGGGCGATGCCTAGCACCTCGCTGGAGCGGGCACGTGATGGATAAGATGCCAAGCTCAAACGTCAGCGCGTGCGCCGCTCAGCTCGTTAGACGGCGCCGACCGTAGTACTACGATGTTTAAGGTGTGTACTTCGTACTCGGAACAGTCGGCACAAGTGGCTGAACCGGCTGAGGCATGCGCTTCACTGAAGAGGAAATTGGGTCACTCTGCGCCTGATGCGCGCACAGTCGCGCTCGAGAACATCATCGGCGTCACGCGGGCCGCTCAAATGATTCTGAACCTTTTGGATTCCTGGACTAGAGGCGATGAAGTCACTCGGCAGGCCATTCCGCAACTAGTGGGACTTCAGACGGTGACAGTGGAAGGCGTCAGGATTGCGGGCGACCTTCTCAACAAGAGTTCACGCCTTGGATTTGTGGTTCTTGCACAATTTCAGATTGAGAATGCTTTTCGCAACATCGCTCGCGAGTTGCATCTTCCGCCGGCTGGAAATGGCTTCTACCGCGCGGCTTCTGGGGTGCTGGGGACACTTGCGATTCCAATCAGTCGGATGGAAATCCTCAATACGCCAGCGCGAATCAGAAATAGCCTGCATTCAAACGGCATCCATCACCGACAGCATTCAGCCGAACCCTCGCGATCTACCATAGACGGGGTCGCGTACGATTTCATTGACGGGATGCCTGTTACCTGCGCCTCATGGGAACATATCGCGCATTCGTTGAAAAGCTCGGTAGGCGTCCTCGAAGAGGTGTTCCTATCACCAGCCGTTGTGGCAATGGCCGACCCGATGATGGATCAGTACGCGTGGGAACAGGAGACGAAGTGAGACGCCGCCTAACAAACCGTTGGAGCGCACGCGCGGACGACAAAGTGCCAATCTCATACAGCAGTGCGAACGGCGCTCAGCTCAATCTCAAAGCGTCATGAAGCCGTTCCTAGTCGTTGCCGGCGTTGCCGCCAGTGTAGTTGTTGCCGTATGCCTGCCGTTCTACTTCGTTGTTGGTGCGAATTCTTCATTGTCGAGTTCAGCAGGTGACTGGGCGGACTTCGCGACGTACGTTGGCAACCTTTTAGGTCCGGCGCTCGCCTTTGTCAGTATCCTTCTGGTCCTATTCACCATCAGTCAGCGAGACCTGGAGAGTCGAAAACGCGATCAACTGGCTAATGTCGAGAAAGCAGAGGAGGCCGTTTCGCACTGGCTCCGCCGATCGCTGCCAGCGACTCAAGGATCTCCGCGCGAGTTCGGAGATGTTGTTTGGGGGCTCGTGAAATCGGGCGACGCGGACGATAGCCACCTACGGCGCGCCAATGAGCGCCTCCTAGAGCTTGTATGCCACTACAGCGAGACCATTGCGTTATTCGGTGAAAACATCGATCACCATTTCATCTACCGCTTTCACTATAAGCAGGCGGTTAAGTTGATCTCATATCTGGAGGCAAACGCAAGCACGTTGGAGGGAATGGCTGAGCCTTCGCTTGCACTTTGTCGTCAACTGCTGAGTCCGCGAGACGACGCCTAACACCTCGCAGGAGCGGAGGCGTGAGAGATAAAGTGCCAAAGTCATGTATCGTCGCGCGTGCCGCTCCGGCCAACCGTTAGGCTTCCGCGTGCCATCTCCAGCGTGCCCATACTGCAAAGCGGAGCTGAAGCGTACTCCGAAGCGCAAAACGAAGTGCCAAGCATGTGGTTCCTACATGCTCGTCCGAACTCGCCCAAGCGATCGACAACAGGTCATAGTTACGACGTCGCAAGCCGCTGAGATCGAGGCAGATTGGGAGGAGCATCATCGGCGAGCGCAAAGACTTCAACAGCTAGATCCTGCTGAGCTGGAGGCCGAGCGACTTGCAATGCGCCAGCAACTCAGCTCGGAGCCGCAAGTGGCAGATATTGTATGGTCACTGCTGCGGAAAAGGCGGCATCAACATGCTGTAGAACAAGCCTGGCCGCTGTATAGAAACGATGTGCTCGCGATGGCAGAGCGCCATCTTCTCGAGGAAAGGCACATGGTGGCGCTCGCATACCTGCTCGATGTATGTGCATTGGACGCTTGGCTTGAAGAGCATCTCGAGCTTCAGCAAGATCTGTCTGAGTCGAGGCTCCGTGAGCGGTTTGCACCTGGAGTGTTGTCAATGCTCGACGAGGCCATCGAAGGCGCAGGCAAGAGTTTGAAAGACATTGAGCCTCTACTTAGAAGTCGCCGCGTCAAGTTGTCCATGCTTGCACGCTGGCAAGTCACACCAAGCGCGCTGGCGACTTCGTTAGTTGAAGCCTTGTCGTCTTTGGCGGACGCCTAAATAATCATTGGAGCGCTCGCGAGAGGAATTAAATGCCAAGTCGTGGTTACCGCTTCCGCGGTGCTCAGCTCGTTTGTTAGGGGCAGAATTCTATGGCGGTGGGTTACATCTACGTCTTGAGCAATCCGTCTATGCTCGGCCTCCTTAAGATAGGGTTCACATGCTCCGACGTCGAACGCCGCGCCCGCGAACTCACCCAGGCTACCGGTGTCCCATCAGGCTTTGTGGTTGAGTATTTTCGACTCACGGACGACGTCGAAGAAATTGAGAGGGCGGCGCACACCGAATTAGATGGCGCGAGAGTGAATGGAAATCGGGAGTTCTTTCGCTCGTCCATTAAGGATGCGGTCGAGCTTCTTGAGCGGCTA
>Ga0193753_10003391_pt1 | contig 11803 bp, 6 predicted proteins | sample H1c2metaG_FD_144925 | JGI IMG/M metagenome (GOLD analysis project Ga0193753, IMG submission 144925) | Soil microbial communities from a riparian zone of the East river system, Colorado, United States - H1c2 | ecosystem: Environmental > Terrestrial > Soil > Riparian zone | place: USA: East River... | reverse complement strand
TATCAACATAAGGAGCCATTGTTGCATAACCATCATAGTATTTTTCAAAGGCGGCACGCACAGCAGGATCGGTAAAAGCAGTGTTGCCTTTTTTTGCCTGGTAAGCGACGTCGGGGTCAAACCATCCGTAATCAGTAAACTGTGCAGCCCATACCCAGTAGGTAACCTGCTGTCCGTTTTCATGAACGGCTTTTGCAAATGTTAGCTGACGGTCCCGGAATGCTTCACGCGATCCAAAGGCGGCATAATTGGCGGAAGTTTCCATTAACTGGCAACCATTGAAACCAAACCAGTCAAACATTTCTACATAATCATTTACCTGCTGATGGCTATATAACCATATGTTCAGTCGTTTGTCAGCAGCAGGATTAGAAAAAGAACGACGCACCTGGTCGGGCGACCATGGACAAATAGCCCATTCGCGTTGGGCAATCCAGGGACTATCCAGCAATTTCAATGCAGGAATTATTAACCCCGGCGCACGTTGCTGACTTTCGATGATCAACCGCTGCACTGATCTTTTCAAACCTGATACTGTTTTGCCTGTTGCAATGATCAACTGGTGTTTATTGATCGTGGTTGTTTCAAGGCTATATGCTTCCGGGGAAGACGAAGTAATGGCAGCAGAAGATGTAGAAGAAAGTATGATGGCGGGTGTTGCTGCAGGAACAGCAGTCAGCATTGACACCAGCACCGGTTGTTTCTTTAGCACTTTTAACAAGTATACCGACAGGCGATCAACGATCCGCTTTTCCAATGCAGTTGCGGGCTTTGCTATGATATAGACAGGTTTACCGGAGACAAAGACTATTTCTTTTATGGTATCGTACGGTGATTGACTGTAACTGCTATTCCAGGTTAAAAAAGAAAAAACAACAACCGCCAGGGCAACATGTTTATTCATACTGTTATTATCTTTTTATTGGAATTTAATCAAATCAATATGCTGAAAGCGCTTACCAGGTTTATATCAGGCATAGCGTACATAGAAATAGAGTACCATAACGGTTACCAGTAACCACCAGATAAAAGGATTGCGCAGCCCCCGTTGCTGTTCACGTTCCCGTGGAAGCAGTGACAGGCTCGATCTTTCCCAGATCATTCCTTTTAGTTCGGCTTCCGGTTTGGGTATGGTGAACAGGCTCACTGCCACACACAAGATCATACATGCCCAGAATACAATACCTGTACGGTTAAAAAATGGCATATGTGGAAAAAAGAATTCTATCAGCAGTGATAATGGAATGGTCAATATGCCGGCCGTTAGTGCCCCGGCGTGCGTGGTGCGTTTCCATAGTATGCCAAGCAGGAACATGGTAGCAATACCGGGCGTAAATAATCCATACGCATTCAGTAAGTAAAGGAACACTGGTTTTTCTGAGAACATGACCAATAGTCCTGTACATAAAATACCTAATAATATGATAACCATTCCTGATCTTCTGCCAAAACGGACTGACTCTGCATCACTGGCCTGCCGTCGGAAGTAAGGCAGGTAAACATCCATCGTGAGAATAGTGGTGCATGAATTAATAGCGCCGGAAAGATGAGACATGACCGCGGAAATCAATCCGGCCATCACCAGTCCTGCAAAACCCGCAGGGAGCAATGTTTTAACCAATGTTGGAAAAAGCAGATCGGGTTTATCAAGATGCGGCAGTAGTTTAGGTGCAACCAATGCGGGAACTGTAATGATAAGCGGAATGAGAAATTTAAGATAGTTGCCAAATACAACACCCATACGTGCGTGCCATTCATTCTTTGCGGCCAATGTACGCTGCACAATAAACTGGTTGGTGGCGCAATAGAATACACTGATACATAACAAACCTCCCAGGTACATGGTCCAGGGAAAATCAGGGTCCGTTGCCGGTAGAATGAGATCCCAGTCTTTTGATGTTTCCATTACGGCAGCTATACCGCCGGCTGCATTGACGGTAGCAACAGACAATGCAATTCCACCCAATATCAATATAATCAATTGAAGCATCTCTGTCCAGATGACCGCACGTAAGCCACCTGCAATGGTATAAACGCCGGTAGCAATGGCAAGTACTATCACACTGCTCATCATTGGAATACCTAACAATGCATGAAGCGAAAGAGCGCCAAAATAAAGTACCGCACCAATCTCAACAAAAACATAGGTAAGCAACACCAGTATGGAATAAACAGCCCTTGCTCCGCCGCCAAATCTTTTTTGCAAAAACTCTGGCATTGTATAAAAGCCGTTACGGATATAAAATGGAAGGAATATCCATAGCAGTGCATTGAAGCCGATAAGGATGGCGCCCCATTCCATGGCGATGGCTATAAAACCGCGGCTATAGGCTACACCCATTGCTCCAACCAGGTGATGACTGCTGATATTGGCTGCAATGATGCTTCCGCCAATCATCCACCAGGGAAGTTTGTCACCCGCCAAAAAATAATCCCGTTTGGTCTTATTGGCTTTACGCGACGCATAGATACCTAAACCAATAACCGCAAGGATATAAATGAGAAAGACAGCCGTATCAGCGATGGTAAGGTGTAAATTCATCTGTTCATGTTATTTGGTCCACTTCATTTTTCGTTTAGTAGTTGCTGTGATACATCGATAGATACACCAATCAGCTTTTCGAGCGATCCCTTTGCGAAAGGTGTTTGCCAGACCGCATACATATCTTTATCATAGAAGGGGGCTGGTGGTAAATAACCTATATGGCCATTCACCACATTCATCAGCGCTACTGCATTGCCGGGAAATGCTTTTCTCAGTTCCGTTTGAAACAACGAGTAAGCTTCGTTGGGCTGACCGATCAGCAAAGCATCACCAAGCCGCCATATCCATAAGGGAATGGCCGCATCCTGTTCATCGCCAACTGCTTTCCGTACATTCAGTTTCCGCCAGAGACGTTCTTTTAAAACCGGGTCCGTACATTCGGCCCATTGTTTTTCAATAGCGGAAAAAGAAATCAGCTCCTTCAATGGTAATTGCACGGTTATCATCTTTGCTATCATGTTGTCAGCAGGATAACTTTCAGTTCTTTCCCAAACAGCCAGTGAAGCACCGGATTCTATAAAGTCTTTAAATAAAAGATCATTGTTGGCGGGCAACATCGATTCCAAAACCGACAGTACAGCATAACCAAGCTGGCGTCCATGTTTATCCGCTATTGATACATCCCCGGTGTACTGTTCAGCAGGCGCTAACTCACCGGACGCTCCCTGCAGAAATAAACAAGGCGCATCTATTACCGGTTCAATTGTTTCGCGCATGGCGCCAATGTAGTCAGGAGAAATTAAAAGGTTGTCCCATCCCAGCGTGGTAGGATGACAGGCATAATTCACGATAGCAGCAATTGGTTTTCCCTGTTTATCAGTGATCCTGCCAACCAATAATGTATCATCAGCATGTTGGTTGGGATTAAATCCAACCGCAAAACGATCTCCACCATTCTTATATGGAAGATCCCTGTTTGCCGCAAGACTGCATTTGCCATAATGCCAGCTTAGTGTTGCCGGCACTGCCTGCGATAAAGAAGTACGCGCAGCGCGGATAGCTGCTTGCATGATATCATGTAAATATTGCTCAATAAGTTCTCCACCCGGTTTTGAAGCATCGTGCCTGCAAAGACCAGGACCTGCATGTGTATGCGAGAGGCAAAACATTAGTTGTTCAGGAGCAAGCGAAAGTGTTTTTAATATCCCGTTGCGGACAAAGCGTTCGTCTTCCAGGTTTTTCCACCACCCAAGATCGGCTGAGATCAATACAAGTGGCTCCCCTTTTTCTGACGAGTGAAATGTAATGCAGGTTAACAACAATGGCCGGTGAATGCCTATAGCGCTTTCAGCGATGGCGGCTCCCCAGTTGCCCAGGTAGATGGCGGCAGGAGGCGTGATATCTTCACGGGCCACTCCAATCCGGCCTGCAAAAGATGGATGCTGAAGTCCCGGATCTTTTGTTTTCATGTTAGCAAATGCCTTTTACCCTGGTGAGCATGCAAGTGGGATTGTTTTAATTATTTGATTCGATTGCTTTATTGGCATTGGTTACCAGGCCGCGGCCTCTATTATCTAAATTAGACTGCCATGCAGTAGGATACTGCGCATTTCTTACAGAAACCTCATACTATTTTATAGCATCATCCTGTTTTTAGCAGTAAGGCAAAGCGTGATCAGGAGGGAGAGATAAAAAGATGAAAATGCAGAAACGTAAAATTGTATTATCAATCTACATAAAAGTAACAGCTATAAGATGCTATTGAAAATATCTTTGAAAAGATACATGCAGTACAAATTAACTGGTTGTATTCATTGTTTTTAATAGTATAATAAAATATTGCCTGGATGAAATCAACTAAATCAATCCTGAACCTGCATGAAGTGGGTATTGGGGATATAGAACTGGTAGGAGGTAAAAATGCTTCTCTTGGTGAAATGCTACAGCACCTTACACGATTGGGCATAAATATTCCGGGTGGTTTTGTTATTACAGTAAATGCCTACTCAGAATTTATCCGGCACAATAATCTTGATGAGAAGATCAGGGAACTGGTAAAGAACATTGATTACCGATCCATGGAATCGTTGCGCAGGGCCGGGCTGCAGGTAAGGGGCGCTATCCGTAACGGACGTTTTCCTGCTTCCCTTTCGCAGGAGATTATTGATGCTTATACGATTCTTTCAAAAAAGTATAACCAGGAAGCCACCGATGTAGCTGTACGCTCATCGGCCACTGCGGAAGATCTTCCTGATGCAAGTTTTGCGGGACAGCAAGAAACGTATTTGAATGTGCGCGGGCCTGCTGCATTAATGGATGCTGTGCGTAATTGTTTCGCCTCCCTTTTTACAGATCGCGCCATTTCTTATCGTGAGAATTTTAAGTTCGACCATTTTGCCGTTGGACTTTCTGTTTGTATTCAAAAGATGGTACGCTCCGATCTTGGCTCGTCTGGGGTTGCATTTTCACTGGATACCGAAAGTGGTTTCAAAGACGTGGTAGTTATAAATGGTTCTTACGGCCTGGGAGAAATGATAGTGCAGGGATCTGTCTCGCCCGATGAGTTTATTGTTTTTAAACCAGCATTGAAGAAAGGATTTACTTCCATTATTGAAAAAAAGATTGGTGTAAAAGATCAGATGATGGTGTATGGCGATGACCCGGATGAAAGAGTAAAGGTTATACCTGTTGAGCGTGCTGCACAACAAAAATTTTGCCTTGATGATGATACCATTCTTACACTTTCGCGCTGGGTGGTATACATTGAAGACTATTATTCTGAATTGAAACAACACTGGTGCCCGATGGATGTGGAGTGGGCGGTTGACGGGCTTTCAAAAGAGTTGTTCATTGTACAGGCCAGACCCGAAACTATCCATTCACGCAAGTCTTTTGATACCCTTACGGAATATGTAATGAGACCATGTAATGCAGCCGTTTTGGTAAAGGGTATTGCGGTGGGCGATAAAATAGCTTCCGGCAAAGTACGGATCATGTACTCGCTTGATAAAAGATTGATGGAAGGAGAGGAGTTTGAAGAAGGCGATACACTTGTTACCGATATGACAGATCCGGACTGGGAACCCATTATGAAAAAAGCATCGGCTATTGTTACCAATAAAGGCGGCCGTACCTGCCACGCCGCTATTGTTGCTCGTGAAATGGGTGTTCCTGCCATTGTAGGTTGCGGCAATGCAACGGATTTGTTGAACGATGACGATGAAGTGACTATCTCCTGCGCGGAGGGCGATATGGGGTTGGTGTATGCCGGTCATCACCCTTTTGATATAGTGGAGACCAGGCTTACTGATCTGCCACCTATAAAGACAAGCCTGATGCTGAATGTTGCCTCGCCCTCTCTTGCTTTCCGGTTCTCGCATATTCCCCACCAGGGTGTAGGGTTGGCAAGAGAAGAATTTATCATCAATAATTATATTGGCATACATCCCCTTGCACTGCTTTCGCACCGCAGCCTGAATGATAAAGAACTATCAGAAACCATTAAACGAAATATAACAGGGTTTAAAGACGAAGAAGATTTTTTTGTATCAAAACTTTCTTTTGGTATTGCAAAGATTGCCGCCGCTTTTTATCCTTTCAGGGTAATTGTCCGGTTCTCAGATTTTAAGTCCAACGAATATTTTAATTTACTGGGCGGCAAATATTTTGAACCTAAAGAAGAGAACCCAATGATTGGATGGCGTGGCGCAAGCCGGTATTATTCTGATGCATACAAACCAGCGTTTGGCCTGGAATGCAAGGCTATAAAAAGGGTACGCGAAGAAATGGGGCTTGCCAATGTAGTAGTAATGATCCCTTTTTGCAGAACAGTAGAAGAATTGATCAAAGTAAAAGAAGTAATGGCTGCATACGGATTGGTGCCGGGTAAAGACGGACTGGAGTTGTATCTTATGGCAGAGTTACCCAGCAATATTATTATGGCAAGAGAATTTGCCGAACATATTGATGGGTTCTCCATTGGGTCCAATGATCTGACACAGCTGGCCCTTGGGCTTGATCGTGACTCATCGCTGGTGGCGCATCTGTATGATGAGCGGAATGTGGCCGTTAAGAGAATGATTGCACAGTTGATCCATACAGCAAAAGAATGTCATGTAAAGGTGGGTATTTGCGGGCAGGGGCCTTCGGATCATCCTGATTTTGCACAGTTCCTGGTTGAACAGGGTATTGACTCCATCTCTATTACACCGGATTCTGTTATCAAAACCATTAAAGCTATTCACCAGATCGAAAAACGATTGGCGGATAATCCTGCTGGTGATTTCGGCACGCTGGCGAATGATCTTACATTGCAGGCACATCAATATTAAGTGAATAATATTGGTTTAACATTGACCACCATGAAATGGGAAACAGTAAGCGGCCAACAAAACGAACTGGGAGAGGGACCGGTATGGGATATTGCGGCCCGGTGTATTATATGGACAGATATTTACAAAGGACAAATTCATCAATATAACCCGGCTGAGCATACGCACAAGTTGTTCAAGGTTGGGCAAAAGACCAGCGCCGTTGCATTAAAAAGATCAGGAGGGTTTATTGCCGCACTTGAACATGGCTTTGCAACAATAGATACCGAAAAGCAGGATGTCAGTATGATCATTGATCCTGAATCTCATTTACCCGGCAATCGGTTTAATGATGGCAAATGTGATCCGGCAGGGAGATTTTGGGCCGGCACCATGGCAGTTTCGGGAGAAGGAAATACAGGAAGTTTATATGCGCTGGATAAAACGCTGACGGTTTCAGTGAAAATAAATGCCATAGGCTGTTCTAACGGTATGGCATGGAGTAATGATCAAACTGTTTTTTATTTTATTGATACGCCCACGCGCCAGGTAACGGCTTATGATTATGCTATAGATAATGGAAGTATAACCAATAAACGGGTTATTATTACCATGGATGCAAAAGACGGCCTTCCTGATGGAATGACCATTGATACGGAGGGCATGTTATGGATTGCCGTATGGGGCGGATGGAAAGTGGAAAGATGGGATCCAGCTACAGGAAAATTGCTTCATCGGATATTATTGCCGGTATCGCAGGTTACCTCCTGTACTTTTGGTGGGTCAGCATTAAATGATTTATACATAACATCCGCCCGGCATGGACTTTCCGGCCCTGAACTGCAGGAGCAGCCGCTGGCGGGATCGTTGTTCGTTATTAAGAATTGCGGATATTATGGATCGCCTGCGGCCATATTCGAAGATGTTTAATGATGGAAACAGGTAAACTTTTAGCGGCTATATTACCGGTGGGCAGGATCAAAAGCCGTTGTGCAACCCATCTCTGAAGCAGCGATTACAAACTCTTTTCAACTTTTCGCAAACACAACATATCCCGTTTACATTTCATACAGCCTCATTTTGTCTTTGTGTTAAAATTTGCACCGAAGATGCACTCGCCCCAAAAAAGTATTATTAATGTAAACAATAGTATTGGCAGGCCACAGCCTCCTTAACTACATTTGGTCACATTCGCTTCTACTGTTTATCATCACCGGCAGTGGCGCTAAATATTTTTTAGTAATAACACTTCGCCCATAATTAAGAAAATGGATAATCATTTGAATGGAAAAAAACTGTCACGCCGCGTTTTTCTGCAGCATACTTCAATCCTTGCTGCAAGTTTACCGCTGGCAGGAATAACCGGTTCCGCATTCGCCATAAGGAAAAACGATATAGCACGAAATACGCCACAGGCATTGGTAACAGATCCCAGGCTGGCCCTTTCCTTTGGCGATGAACGGATGATACTAAATGATGGATTGCAGCCTTCCATGCTTTGTACAAGATCAGGTACGCTGATTGTTCAATCGCAGGTGTCAAAAAAACCTTATCCGCAAAAAAGGATTTTTTATCCCTATGCCATGTCCACCGTTGTCTCGCGTGATGGCGGAAAAGAATGGTCGGCATTTCCGTTCAGCGAAGGAGAGAACGGATTGGATATTGAAGGAGGTGTGATTCAATTAAAAAACGGAGAGATACTTGCTTTTGAAACATATGTTACGCCCGGTGAAAAAGAAGGCACCGGCGAAGGCATATTGTATACATCAACAGATGACTGGCGCACACTGAATGGCCCGGTGAATATAACATTCAATATACCCGGTGCTGATTTCTATAGCTCCACCGATGATGGTGGCAGGCCCCATTCGGCCATGCGCCTGCACCGCCGTGTAGTAGAATTGCCGAATGGAAATTTACTGACAACGATATATGGTTGGCTCGCGGGCGACAATGAGCCCGCTGGTTATATACCTACTATGAAAAAGACCAGGGTGATGTTGTTGCGTTCTGTAAACCGTGGCCGTCATTGGGATCTCGTTTCAACTGTTGCAGTAGATCCAAAGGCAGGCACAGAAGGTTTTGGAGAACCGGTGCTCACGCGCGTAAATCATGGCCGGCACAAAGGCCGTCTCATTTGCCAGATGCGCACGGGTCGTGATCTGTACGAAACTGTTTCGGATAATGGCGGCCTCGCATGGAGTAAACCAGCACCAAGGGTATATGCCGATCTCGATGTATATCGTACGGAGATGTGGGCAGCCATGTTTAAAGATTTTAAACGCAAAGGACAACTCATTTCAGAGAATCCCAATGAGTTTATTGGAGCCGTGGTTGACCCGGAATTACTTGAACTGCGCAGCGGAATATTGATGGCGGCTTTTGGTGTAAGGATACCGGCAAGGGCATGCTGGGGCAATCCAACACATCCATGGAATGGAAATTACATAGCCTTTAGTTTGGATCACGGTGACACATGGAGCCATGTTGAGCGAATGACATCGGGCATATTCACCACACATTATATGGCGGTAGAAGAAACCCCCGAGGACAATACCGTTTTTATTGCGTACGATTTTGGGCACTGGACATGCAAAGAAGGACGCTATACATATGGCCGTCCATTAAAGATAACGATCAATAAAAATAAACAGAAAACGGCTTCAGCTTAATGCGTGCGTTTTCAATTAAGGGTAATAGTTATAAAATCAAATCTCTGTATCAATATGCATAATAGTAAGATATTGTTGTTGCTGTTTTTTTTATGTTTCACCGCTGTGAGCACAGCTTTAGGGCAGGACAGGCAGAAAGCAGAGGGTTTTGATACTGTAGTATTTCATTACGATGCAAACAGGTCGGCGGCCAGCCGCGATTTTCGTGGAACAACGCCCGGGTACATGACGGCAGGCTGGTGGGCCGCAGGACAAATGAAAAAAAATATCCTGTCATGGAAAACAGCTATGGTGCCCGATAAAAAAGCAACCACATTTTATTTTATTGGAGCCAGCACTGTTCTTCCATCTGAATTTACCCGCGGGCCGCAGGTAAGGCTGACCGTTAATGATCAGTATGCAGTAACGTTTAACATTGGTTTCAACCGTGACTTTACCTGGAAAGAAGGTGAATATGAACTTAAATATATTTCAAAGCGTGTTGAATACCCATATTTCGGATCACACAGGCAACTGGAATTGAATGGAAACAGTGGTATCTACCAGCTCAGTGTGCCCGCAGCTGTAGTGGAAGCCGGTAAGCCGGTTGTGTTACAGGTAGAGATTGTGCCGTTTGACGGATGGGATAAGGGTTGGTTCATGGTAAAAAAATATAAAGATGTATTAAAGCCATCAATGGATAACATGGTGGGAGAGATAGAAACACTGCGGCAGGATATGGCAGTGATCAATGAACAGACACATATTTTAGCCACCCGGGTATATGGCGATTTATTGGGCGCGAATAAATTTCAGCACACAGTAGTTTATACAAATGGTTTCCGGCATTTGCATCCTGCGGATATGGTAAAGCTTCGTAATGGTGAGATATTGATGATGACAAGAGAAGCATCCGAACATTATGCCAGCGATGGCGATGTGGTGATGTTGCGTTCTAAAGACCAGGGTAAAACATGGGGAAACAGACAGGTAGTTGGTAAGTTGAAAGATGTGGATGAACGTGAAGGATGCGCCATCCAGTTGCGGGATGGCACCATTGTAATGGGCGTATTCTTTAACAACCTCTATAAAAATGATGGCAGCTACCCGTTTGGTAAAGCAACGGATAAAGTACTGGAGCCGGGCAAACCTTACCTGGGCTGTTATATTACAAGATCAACAGATAACGGGCACACATGGTCAGCACCTGATTATATTGATACGAAGGATATGCCTTTCAGTAACCTGGAAGGACCAACAGATGCGCCCATTGAAATGCCGGATGGTTCGATACTCATGGGTATAATTGGGTATAGTCCCAAAGGGGATAAAGGTAACAATGCAGCAGTAATAATAAAATCTGTTGATAAAGGCAAGACCTGGAAATATCTCTCCACTATGGCAGATGACCCCGGCGGTAAGCTGGGCGGATTTATGGAACCTGGCATTGCACGGACGAAATCAGGACGTATCGTTTCAGTTCTGCGCAATCATGGAACAGACCAGGCATTGTGGTCTACCTATTCGGATGATAATGGAGAGACATGGGCGCCCGTACAAAAAACAGCCATGATTGGTCATCCTGCCGATGTGATTCAGCTGGCAGATGGAAGGGTAATGGCCACTTATGGCATCAGAACAGGACCTCATGCCAAACCCGGCGGTATCAGGGCATGCTTCAGTAAGGACAACGGAAGCACATGGGACATTAATACGGAAGTACAACTCCGTAACGATTTTATCAACTGGGATACAGGTTATCCTGAATCCATGCAGTTGCCGGATGGAAAAATAATGACTATATATTATTATAACCTTTTTGGCAAATATTTTATTGGCGCTACGTTCTGGAAACCATGAATCGTCAGGCGTGAGACGTCAATCGTCAGACGTGAGACGTCAGGCGTGAGACGTCGACACGGACTTGATGCCTAAGCCCGAAGAATGCGCACTCACGTCTGACGATTGACGTCTGACGAATAAAACGACAAACAAGTTCAATGCTTCCATTAAAAAGTCATGAAATAAAAGGCAGCTGGGCTGCATTGCTGTTGCCCATAGAAGCAGATGAGAGTATTAACTATGATAAACTTTCTCTGCAGATCGATCAATTGATTGCAATGAAAGTAAGCGGCATTTATTCCAATGGAACTGCAGGTGAGTTTTATAACCAGGCAGAGGAAGAATTTGATAGGATCAATGCACTGCTATCAGAAAAATGCAATAAGGCAGGCATGCCTTTCCAGGTAGGCTGTAGTCATATGAGCCCTAAAATATCGCTGGAGAGACTGAAGCGCGCAGTAAGATTATCACCCGGAGCGGTGCAGGTGATCCTGCCGGATTGGTATCCGCCATCT
>Ga0193753_10003390_pt1 | contig 11804 bp, 13 predicted proteins | sample H1c2metaG_FD_144925 | JGI IMG/M metagenome (GOLD analysis project Ga0193753, IMG submission 144925) | Soil microbial communities from a riparian zone of the East river system, Colorado, United States - H1c2 | ecosystem: Environmental > Terrestrial > Soil > Riparian zone | place: USA: East... | reverse complement strand
GCCCCATTCGTGAAAGTACACAGACAGCCCCATACCGCCGATCACCGAAACTCGCAGAAACACCAGTAAATACTGCTGAATCCGATCGTCCAGCGACACATGATTGTCCGGGGGCGCATAAACCATTTACTTCCATTAGAACCTATCCCAAGCCCGCTTTCAAGTGCGTAAAGCAATATTGAAGCGGAAGCATGGTAACAAATACTCTTGGGTCGTGAGTATTTGTTACTGCGAAAGTCGTGGGGCTTTCTTTTTTGAGGAGCAATCGTGCAGATACAGTACTCAGCACAAGCAGGTATACTACAGGTATGTCTTTTAAAAAACGCCTATTCTTAGTTTTAGCCCTTATAGTCATTGCCTTAGTGGCAGTATTACTGGTCAACAGCAGCCCGGCGCCAGATGACCAGGATGGAAGTCCTGGCACGGGGACAAATTCCCAAAAATCGTTCAATAAATCCAAATACTCTACCTCGGCCAAAGACAGCCTGTGGTGGGTCGTCAACAAAAAACACCCCTTGCCCGACGGCTATGCGCCTGCCGACCTCACCACCCCGAACATTCCCGTCCGCACTGGGGGCGACGAATCCCAGGTCAGCAAAAAAATCGTGCCCAACCTGGAAGCTCTGGTGAGTGCAGCCAAAAAAGACGGCTTGAACCTAATGCTCGTCAGCGGCTACCGATCCTACAATCTACAAGTCATGGTCTATGACCAAAATATCCGGCAGCTGGGACAGACCGAGGCTGATAAGGTCAGCGCCAAACCCGGCACCAGTGAACACCAAACCGGCCTGTCACTAGACATTGGTGCCGGCAGCCGCACCTGTGAACTAGAAGAATGTTTTGGCACTACCTCAGAGGGTAAGTGGGTCGCCGCTAACGCTCACACCTACGGCTTCATCATCCGCTACCCCAAAGGCAAACAAACAACCACCGGCTACAACTACGAGCCCTGGCACCTCCGCTTTGTGGGCAAAGAACTCGCAACAGAACTAAAACGCACTAACCAAACCATGGAAGAATTCTTTGGCCTTTAAAAACCATCGCAGACCGTAACTCATCTCAATCCAGATCTGAACCACTAGAACTTTTCCATCTGTTGCCCCAGCCTGGATGCCGGATCAAGCCCGGCATGACGGATGGGGTGATAGTGAAAAGTGCTAGTGGTTCAGCGTCCAGGTATTGACTACACGTCCTAAAAATGTTATAGTTATTTTATGCAATTAAGCTCAGATGGCTTCCCTACCATTGGGATAGAAGATGATCCAGTAGTCGTCTATGAAGCCTTGCACCACAGTATCAGAGCGTGGGAGGATATTCAGCCTGACGACATGGGACACACCAGTAGGGCCCAGGATGGTATGGGGCTTATTGGAGATGCCTTTGGCCTGCTTCCTATACCCGATTTTGAGGACGAGCTAACAAAGGAGGGACCTGCCACTATCTTCGTATCACCTGAGGAACTTGCCCTTTGCTTAGGAGCATATCGTCGTGCCATTATCGACGGCCAGGTAGAACTTGGCGAAGATACCGCCCCAGGAGTGATATTTTCTATAGAAGATGATCTAGCCGCCTTGAAGACTTTAGGAGTCTCAGCGGAAGGCGAAACCTCTTAGTTATCTTTTTAAAAATTAAGGACACATATAGAAAACGCTCTATGAGTGCTGTTTTGTGTCAGCTGCTGTTGGGTTGAAGCCCAGTGCCACAGTAGTGCTGGTTGGTGGGTGAGGTGGCGTCGTCGAACAAGTGGCCGAGGTGGCTGCCGCAGGTTTTGCAGACAACTTCTGTACGCTGCATACCATGTCTGTTGTCTGGCCTTAGCTCTACCGCATCGCTCCGCACTACGCCAGAAAAGCTGGGCCAGCCAGCCAATCCGGGGATGTCTGACTCATACTTGGCATCGCTCTTGAACACCACACTGTCGCAAGCCGCGCAGGTATACTCGCCCGTTTCTTTGTTGTTCAGCAACTCTCCGGTGAAGGGAGTTTCCGTCCCCTTTTGACGCAAGACTTCGTACTGCTGTGGTGTCAGCTTCTTTTTCCATTCTTCCTCAGACAGCTGCATGGCTCAAGCCTTTTCCTTTTTCTTGTCGATTTTATCCAGCTTCAAGCCCTTTATAGCAAAATATACCACGGCCGCTACGGTGACAAAGCTGATCATGACCGCAATGAACGCTCCATAGGCAAACACAGCGTGCTTGCTGGCCACGGATAGCGTAAAAGTTTTTTCCGCTAAATCCCCCTTCCCTGGCAGCAACAAGCCAATAACCGGGTTCACAAAACTAGCCACCAATTGATCCACCACAGCCTTGACCTGCACGCCCAGAACCAAGCCCACTGCCAAACCAATGACACCCTGTTCACGGACAAAATCCATAAACCCACTCATGTGTTTGTCCAGACCTAATCGCTCCAGTAAATGGCGCCGGGCCGTAGCCGCGCCCTTGGCCCCACCGGACTTTGCCGCCCGAACAACCGGGCTATCCATATGATGCATCGGTTTCTTATCTGCCATGCAAAACCTCCTAAACTACTTATTAAGTATACGACAAATGTAGGATGCCTTCGGTAGATCCTGGGAATATATCACTTATGTGTCCGGCCGGACACATAAGTGTGATTTTTTGTTCGCTTTTAGTGCAGATGCTGCTCCGGAGTATGGGCTGTGCTCAGGAGGCGGTGAGGATGCGTTGCAGTGCTAGGGTAAAGGCTGCTTCTTTGAGCGAAATGCCTTCTGCCTGGGCGTAATCGAGCGTCTGCTTGATAGCTGACACCATGTAGTGTTCCAGTTCGGCAGTCACCTGCTCTTCGCTCCACTGTTCGCCGCTTCTGTTCTGTAGCCATTCCAAATAACTGACAATTACTCCACCGGCGTTCGCCAAGACATCTGGGACTATCACTACTCCTTGCCCAGCAAACAGCTCGGCAGCCTTGCCGTACACCGGACCGTTAGCCAGCTCCAGGATAAACCGAGCCTTTACCTCGGCGATGTTGGTTTCGTCCACCACGTCGCCCAGGCCAGCCAGTACCAGCACATCAACATCCAGGCCCAGCAGCTCTTCGTTAGTGATAGTTTTTACTCCTGGGGTCCGAAAATCACCTAAAGGGCCTACTGTTTGCTTGTACTCGGCCAATTCGGAGGCATTCAGTCCGTTCATACTATACGGCCCGCCTGTCGAGTCGGTTACGGCAACCAGCCGCCAGGTCGGTTGCTTGGCCTCGGCGATGGTCGCAAAAAACGATCCAACATTACCAAAACCCTGCACAGCCACAGTTACGGCTTTCCGCTCAGCACCCAAACCCGTAAGCACTTCACGGAGGGCGATTACACCGCCCCGGCCAGTCGCAGACTCCCGCCCTAGCGAACCGCCTTTACCCAACGACTTGCCGGTAAAACTAGCCCTGGTCGTGTCGCCGGTCTGTTTTTCAAACTCGTCCGCCATCCAGTCCATGATCACAGCGTTAGTATTTACATCTGGTGCCGGTATGTCCTTGTCCGGACCAATATGCGGAGCCAAATGGGCAACGTATTTGCGTGACAACTCTTCTAGTTCGGCGGGCGAGAGTGACTTTGGGTTGACCGCCACACCGCCCTTGCCGCCGCCCAACGGCAACCCGACAGCTGCGGTCTTGATGGACATGAGCGCAGCCAGGGCTCGGACCTCGTCCAGGTTTACATCCGGATGAAAGCGAACACCGCCCTTGTACGGACCGAGGGCATTGTTATGTTGTACCCGATAGGCCTTGTGAACCTTGCCGGTGCTCAAGGTAATGTCAAAAGCATGCTCTGCATCCGCTTTAAGCAAAAGCTCTATGTTTTGGTCAGATAAATTCAGTCGTTTCGCAGCCCGCCTGATGAGCCCTTGTGTAGTCTGTAGCATAAATACCCCTTAGTAGAATTTGATTGTACACCCGCCGCGGCAAAGTATACATCTCAACTGCTAGCTACAAAGGCAGCGATGGCTCGGTCATTCCGATACAATGTCCAAAAAATGGAGGGTACGTGACCAGGGATAAACAGTCGCTTGTTGGTCGCGCCCGCAACCGTAACTGTGCTTGGTGGTACGGATTCATCTAGTAACGAACGAAAGGTGAGGATTTTGGCAGCATCAAGCTTGGGTAGATCTACCGAATCAACCGATCGCCAGTGCAGCGGAAAAGACTTAAAGGACCACAAGCCTCGCCGGCCGGGACGCACCCGGCCGCAAATGTTTATAACGAACGAAACTTCTGCGGGCATGTCCCGCGCAGCATTCATCACCGCGCTCGCACCAGCACTAATACCAATAAGCACCACTGGACCATCCTGGACCAATTCCCGTATATGATTCAGAAACTCGTTGTAATGATCCTTGTAAAGCGATACTTCGCCCTCCCAGCCAAACGCAAAAACGTGGGGCTGCAAGCCATGCCGCTGGGGCCACTTTTTGGTCGCCCGCTCTATATAGTCTGTATGGTCACCCAGGCCAGTGACGATTACAACGTGCTGCATTACATTTTGTCCGGGGCGTGGATGCCCAGCAGGCCAAGTCCGTCTTCTAGGGTATCAGCATAAGCTTCTACCAGGCTCAGCCGCACTGCTTCCCGAGGATCATCTATCACCCGGTTTTTTTCGTAAAAACGGTTAAAGGCTTGGGCCAGTTCGTATAAATACGTGCAAATGTGATGCGGCATGAGTTCAGTCGTTGCCTTTTCGAACACCTCTGGGTATTCGCTGATTTTGCGGAGTAAGCTGCGTTCGCCCGGCTCTAGTTCTGTGGCCTTGCCTGGTTCGACTTCAGACTTGCGCAGAATGCTACGCGCCCGAGCATGCGCATACTGAATGTAGGGGCCGGAGTTGCCCTCTAGGCTCACCGATTCCTCTGGGTCATACACAATGTCTGACCCAAGTCGCGACCGGGTAAAGGCGTACTTGACTGCCCCAAAAGCCGCTGGTTCATTGTCAAAACCAGCCTTTTTACTCGCTGCGTAGGCAGCATCCAGCACATCGACCGCCCGAACAATGTTACCCTTGCGCGAACTCATCTTCATACCGCCAGCCAACTTTACCAGACCATGCGTCAGATGAGTTGTGCCCCGTGCCAGCTCCGGTGCAAACTGCTCAATACTCTTGATCACCACCTCCATGTATTGAGCCTGGGCGTTGTCGGTAATGATGATTGAGCGGTCAAAGTGGTATTCTTCCCATTTCATCATGCTCAGCCCGACGTCCTTGGCTTCGTAAGTTGGCAGCCCTTGGGAATTTATAAACACCCGGGTATGCAGCCCGTGTGGCTCACCCTTAAAGACTACTGCGCCGTCGCTTTCTTCGTACACCCCTTTTGCCAGCTGCTCCCGCACCACTTTTATGCCAACCGGGCCGGTAATACTCTCTGGGTAGTATTTTTCAAAATGGCTGCCAATCCGGGCGTAAAAAGCGTCGAAGTAATCGTAGCTCCACTGCCGACACGTCCAATATATGCGGCCAAACGGCGATTCCCGGTCGTTGTCGGCCACCACCTGATAGACATGCTTGTTGATTTGGGCTATCGCAGCCTGGCTGGACTCATCGTCATCGTAGGCATTATTGCCCTCTACGTACCGGGCAGACATCCAATCGGCACGCGAGCCAGCAGGTATGTCATCCAGTTTTTCCGGGTGTTCACCACCTAATTCCTTCACTATTGCCCACATCGTTTTACCCACATGCAGACCCACGTCACCGCCAAAGTTGACACGGTGAACAGTGCCGCCAGCCGCTTCTATAAGGTTTGCGATGGCATCGCCCACCACGCTGGTATAGAGGTGTCCTGCATGCAATACCTTAAAGGCACTGGGGTCAGAGTATTCGGCCACTACGACCTTGTCTTGATAGAGCTGAGGCCTCGAAACTGGGGCAGCCAAGCCCTGTTCAACGAGTGCACCATCTGTGAGTTTTATGTTCAGGAAACCGGGCCCAGCTACCTCCACCTGGCTTACGTTACCCGCAAGCTGTTCTCGCAGTTTTTCTGCCAAAGATTCGCCGATCTCACGGGGATTTTTGCCAAGTTTTTTGCCTAACTGCAAAGCTACATTGGTGGCGTAGTCGCCGAACTGTTCATCCGGACGCACAAGTTCAATCTGCACATCTGCGTCGAATAATTCTTTGCAAGCACTCACAATAGCCTTGGTAAGTTTCTCTTTCATGACATGTATTCTACCTCTGTTCAGGAAAGAAATCTACCTGTTATCGGCCCTCAGCGCCCGAACCAGCTCCCAGATGACGAAATACACACTATCAAGCAGCACAAAAAATATCATCGTAGTAACAAAAGTCTGCGGATGAGAGCCAGGGTTCACAAACCGGTCGGACACGTCAAACAGCAGGCCCGCTGGATTGACCAGCACGTCCCAGCTGTTCCACCGCAGACTACGCCCCAGGTAAATAGCAAAACTGCACAGCAGTAGCGCGGCGGCAACAATCATGTGCGCTTGTTCATAAGCCACACGGCGCAGCAGTTCCCGGTGCACCAAAAACAGACTCATAAACCCAGCCACATAGGCATTGAAGATAAACGAAAAGAACATCACCACGTCATACAGCAAACTCACCTCCCCCGTTTCCTGGAGGTGAATAAGGTCGCTGACCATATAAAAACTATTTGGCAAAAAGCCCAGCCACAACAGCGTCAGGCCTATATTCTGCCAGTTTAACCAGCGGCTAGTCCGAAGGCGCGCCTTCAGCCACCATACAAACGCCAACGGCAGCCAGGCCAGGAAGAGGTTCCACGACAAAAACCAGTAGCGGTCAGTGCTGGACTCGGCCGCACGCAACAGAAAGAACAACATGCTGACACAGTTCGACAGCGCAAGCGCGTAAAACACCCGCCGGTACGATGGCGCAGCTCCCCGGTCTCTAGTAGCACTCATACTAACTACTGTACCAGCTCCCTTACCCTAGTACCCATCTCAAGATTCCCTTTGGCTCCGAGGGACCGATTCCATAGCTCCCCCAAAACAAAAACCTGTCTTTTCCTGGTGATGGATCAGTGAGCCAAAAAGCTACCTTTTCCGAGTGAAGCATATCTGAAGATACGGTGAGTGAGGAAAGGAGCTTTTTTGGCCGCTGAGGCACGGCAGGAATGGGAGGTTTTGTTTTGGGGGAGCTATAGGAGGGGCGGAGCCGCAGGACGGAGTGAGATTTGAGATGGGTTCTAGTAACTTTCGGGTGGTGCCGGGAGTTCCCCCGGCTGCAGGATAAGGCCATGGTCACTACCGCCGTAAGGAAGGTTGGGGTTATTGCAGTCCGTAACACTTCTAAGGAATAGTGTTACAGCTCCGTCGCCCAGAACGCTCACGCTATGAAAAACCACACCCTTACGAACCTTAAACCGGTCGCCAGCACTATGAAGTTCCTCTGTTACCTGCGGCAAGGAGACCGTACGACCAGACTTCCTGATGATAGTTTTTCCAAGGTAAGTTCCACTTTTATACGCGACCCAGGCTTCTTCGTCCGGGCCTGGAATATTTTTCCAATCAAACTTGTATCGACGGTTGATAACTGTACCTTCTGCGACGCCAGTCTCCGATATAAACATGTGGCTATGAGAACTTTCAGACCACTCAACGCCAGGTGGATAGTCATGGGCGGTAATCTGGTAATTCCTAAAAAGTCTCCATAAAACCCGGCAGGAGGCGTTAGGGGATAGAGCCGAAAGCCCAACGGATGCAGTTTTCGTTCGCCGTACCCCAAACGCTCAGCAATGGCAGGCAGCTGCCGTCTGGGGTTTGATAGTTCCATCCCCCATTCGAGATACCTATCAAGGTCTTCATACTGCACTCCCTCGGGGCCAATATCGGGAGGCATGTGCCGCAGCAAATGCATAGGTTTTATTATGAACCCATTTCAAGTCCTGGGCCAGTTAGCTCAAAGACTATCGCATGGATTTTCTGGGGCCTCCTATATAATGGTATGTAATGAAGGTCATAAACAGCGTGCTGGACGCATGCAAAAGTGTTGTCAAGCGCACCATGCGTCCGGTGGCTGCCGTGCTCAACAAACTATCGGGTGGCAAAGTTAGCCCCAATAGCATTACGGCCCTGGGCTTTGCCATGCATATTCCCATAGCCTTGTTGATCGCCAACGGAAATGTCCTCTGGGCGGCATTACTACTGGTAGTTTTTGGGCTGTTTGACACTCTGGACGGAGAGCTCGCCCGCTTGCAGGGCACCTCCAGCCCCACCGGTATGCTGCTAGATTCTACTACTGACCGCATGAAAGAGATCATCCTGTATATCGGTATTGCATACTTTTTGGTAAGCCACACCTCCACACCCCAAAATGCCGGCCACGTCGCAGTGATTGTTACGGCGGCCTGCGGTGGTTCGGTGCTTGTTAGTTATGTAAACGCCTGGGGCGAAGCCATCCTTGGCGCCCACTCCAAAAACAAGCACGCCATGAATCAAACTTTTCGCGGCGGGCTGATGCGATTTGAAGTCCGGATGGCCCTGCTTGTCGTCGGACTGCTAAGTGGGTGGCTGTTGCAGGTCGTGGCAGCTATTGCAGTGCTTGCCTGGCTGACCGCCGGCGAACGGCTCCAAAACATAATACGCAGGCTGAAATAAAGATGATTAAAGTTGACCTGCACACACACTCCATAGTCTCACCGGATGGCGGCATCACTGCCGACCAATACCACCGGGCTATCAGGAACAGACTACTGGACGCTATTGCTATCACCGACCACAACCGCATCGACTTTGCACTGGCCCTGCGGGAAAAAATGGGCGAAGCTATTATCGTCGGAGAAGAAATTATGACCACTGCCGGGGAAATCGTTGGCCTGTTCCTGAAGGAGCTTATTAAACCAGGGCTTACCCCCCAGGAAACTATCAAGCAAATTAAAGAACAAGATGGCCTGGTCTATATCCCCCATCCGTTCGAAACCGTCAGAAAAGGCATGCATCCGGCAGTTCTGGATGAAGTTGTAGATCACGTAGATATAATCGAGATCTGCAACGGCCGGGCATTCTTTCAGAACAAGAGCGAACAAGCCGTCGTCTGGACACGCGTGAATGCCAAAATCGGAGCCGCCAGCAGCGACGCCCACGGGTTCTATGGACTGGGATCAACCTATACTTCCATATCTGAAAAACCCACCCGGGATACCCTAGTAAAGCTCATGGACAATGGCGTCCCTATGACTGGCCGACCTTCTATTCGCGCCCTGCTCTACCCCAAGGCCAACCGCCTCCGCAAAAAAATCAGGAGACAAAAATGACAGGGCCCGGGGTCTATGGATAGTATTCTAGCTGCGCTGTGGTTTTTCCTGCCTGCCGGGATTGCAAACGGCGTCCCAGTAATCGCTGCCAAGCTTCCCTGGCTTCGCCAACTGAATGCACCGATGGACTTTGGCAGATCATACAATGGGCACAGGATCTTTGGCACCAATAAAACCTGGCGCGGATTAGCAGTCGGCGTCCTATGCGCTACCATCATAATTGGGCTACAAAAATACCTGTTTACCCACAGTCTTTTTATACTGGAACACAGTTGGTTTGACTATCGGCCGGCAAGCATATGGCTGCTTGGGCCGTTGTTTGGTACCGGAGTAATTGTGGCCGACGCGATCGAAAGTTTTTTCAAACGCCAACGCGGAATTGCACCCGGGTACCCCTGGTTCCCCTTTGACCAGATAGACTACATCATCGGCGGCTGCCTGCTCAGCCTTTTTATTGTGCGACTGCCTATAAAGTATTATTTATGGGTACTTATAGTGTGGCTAGGAACACACATCATAACGGTCTACGTATGCTACTTGGTTGGTCTCCGGGACAAACCCATATAGAGCCTCATCCACAATCCAAAAAGTAATTGCTCACTACGCCCATAACAGAGGTGTAAATGCGTACCAAAGTGAAGCTCGGAAAACAACCTCATCTGTTAAGTATTTGCTCTTTTTTACTTCTTGTATTTGGCTGCACGGATGCAGGGAGGTGGTGAATGGTTACATCTAAAACCCTGACCCACGTGCACTTTAAAATTTGCCCCTGTTGTTGTCATGCCGGACTTGATCCGGCATCCAGTCAATTAAGGAGTTAATTATTTTCAACTGGATTCTGAATCAAGTTCAGAATGACGAAGTGCACGTGGGTCAGGCTAAAAGTACCTGCCCACTGACCCCCCAACCACAGTCAACTTGACAGTTCTGACCATAGCCTCGTACCATAGCCCTAACACATAAAAACAGACAACCAATATAATCATGGCCAAAACGTTACCAGATGCTGAAATCAAGCAGCGCCTGACCAAACTCCGTAACTACGAGCGTGTGCTCTACCCAGCAGCGCGGACTCGGATAGATAGACTGGAACATGAGGTCAAGGATCTCAAAGCCGAAAGAGCCCAGTGGCTGGAAGAAAAAGCCCAGTTCCTGACTCTCGTCCAAAAACTGCAACTACAAATCGAACAGCTCAACACCAAAGTCTTCGGCAAGAAACGGGGTGGTCGTGGCACCAGCCACGATCCTGATGCCGGCCTGCCACCAAGCAAGCCACCCTCACCAAAGCAACCCCGTTCTGCCAGCTCCTACCGACGAGCATTGCCCGATGAGTCGGAAGTGACTGACACTGTATTGCATCCCCTGGATAGCTCTGACACTGCCCCTCATGCCGGGCATACACTGTCCAGACAGAAGACCATCGACTACTTTGAAGAAGATGCCCTGCTGCCCAGTAAAGTCAGCCTCAAGACCGTCATCAAGCATTCTGTTGCAGCTGCCTACTGCGAGGATTGCACTACCTGGCTATACGGAGCTGACATACCAAAGCAGCAGGTGGTCCTTGGGGATAACCTTCCAAAACTGGTCAGCTTCCTGTCAGTCGTGGCTCGCTTCAGCTACCAGCAGATCACCGAGCATGTCAGCCTGTTCTACCACATCAAGCTCACTGACGGACTCATTGGCAACATGTTGGAGGGCCAGGCCGCCAAGCTGCGACCCGCCTACGAAAACCTGATCGAAAGTGTCTTGCAGCAAAGTGGTGTCCACTTCGATGAATCGACCTGGAAGATGCTTGTCGAAAAACTGGGCCACTACGTCTGGGTGATGACTGGTACTGACAACCGTGATGCAGCCTTTTTCTTCGGCCAGAGCCGAGGCAAGGGCGTACTGGAAAAGATGCTTGCGCCACTCAAGAAATCCGGCAAACAGATCATTGGCATCAGTGATGACTATGGTGCTTACCGGGTAGTCGAGCAATTCCTGGCCCATGCCCTGTGCTGGGCACATCCCAACCGGAAACTACGGGATCTGGCTGAAAGCAGCACCCTACCGATGATCACCAAAGCCCACTGCGCCAAGGTCTACCGACAATTCAATACTCTCTACAAGGACGTGAATGAGTTGTGGTATGCCAACGCTTCTGAGGCAAAGCGGGGCAAACAACGGAAAGCCCTGGAGGCCCGGTTCAAAACCATTGCCAAACCTCACAGTAAGGATCCACCTGAGCTGGCAACCTACAAAGAAAGTCTTAGGAATAACCAGGCTGCCTACTTCGTCTGTTTGCACTACCCCAATATCCCGCCAGACAACAACAAGGCCGAACGAACCCTCAGACATCTGGTCATCAAGCGCAAAGCCTGTGGTGGTAGCAAAACCCAGAAAGGAGCTGATGTCTTAAGTGTCTTGTACTCCGTACTGCTGTCATTGCACTGGCGTCAGCCTGCTGACTACTTCAGTGAGTACGACAAGCTGCTGGAGATGGGTGGCGTTTGAGGGGGTCAGTGGGCAGGTACGACTAAAACCATTGACACAAACAGCATTTAGTGTTACTATAATCACATTGATCATT
>Ga0193753_10003389_pt1 | contig 11808 bp, 12 predicted proteins | sample H1c2metaG_FD_144925 | JGI IMG/M metagenome (GOLD analysis project Ga0193753, IMG submission 144925) | Soil microbial communities from a riparian zone of the East river system, Colorado, United States - H1c2 | ecosystem: Environmental > Terrestrial > Soil > Riparian zone | place: USA: East... | reverse complement strand
CGATGTCATGCGCACCGTTTTCTTCGAATTGAACGGGCAGCCGCGTGAAGTAGAAGTACGCGATAAGTCGCTCAAGCAGGAATTGCAGGGCCGCCGCAAAGCGGATGCGGCGAAACCCGGGGAAGTCGGCGCTCCCATTCCCGGCGCGGTCACGCTATTGCATGTAGAAGCTGGAGAGAAGGTGCGGAAAGGCGATCGTCTGCTGGTGCTCGAAGCAATGAAAATGCAGACCACGATTCACGCGCCGATGGACGGAACGGTGAAGGAGATCGCGGTCAAGGCGCGGCAAGCGGTGGAGGCGCGCGATCTGCTGGTTACGATAGAGTGAGCGTTTGCCGCTGCGGGCTTGACCGCCAAGGCTCGCTCTGCATCCACTGCAGGATCACACCGGTGAGAACCTGGACAGCGATGCCGAAAACTGCCACTGCAATATAGGCGAGATAGCCACCGTTGAGCTTTGCCAGCGCCAGGCTGCACGCGAAGGTCAACACAATCCCCGAAGCGAAGACACCAAGCGAGTGTTGGCCGCAGACGATGATAGGGCCGAGCCATTTTGTCCGCCGCAGACGTTCGCCGGTAGGGATCAAGCTTAGCGCAAGGACGAAAACGAGGAAGAAATGCGCGAGGCGCAGCGGCCGCAACGGACCGAGCCCGAAGCCATGGAGAGCCAGACGGGGCAGCCAGACCTTGAGACCAAATGCGTTTATTTTTGATAACTCGAACAGGATCTTCTCGGCCGACGATATCGAGAGCAGGACGGCCAGTCCGCGGGCCAGACGAGGATAGTCGCGAAACAAGTTGAAATTACGCAAAGCCTCGCGCGACCCGAAGGCCAAACCGATGAAGAACAAGAACTGCCAGGCAAGTGGATTGAAGAACCAGACCGGGTCCGCGCCAGGGAAGTCATGGCCACGCATAGGAAGACTGAAGCGGGGGGAAATCTGGGCGGTCAGGTACAGGATCCCGGAAAGAACGAAGGCTGCGGCCCGGCTATAACGCAGCAGCCACAGCATGGCGGGAACCAACAGAGTCAGGGGCACGTAAAGCAAGAGAATGTCGGTATAGGCGGGCGTGTAGCGTCCCAGCACGAAATCTCTTAGCGCCTCCATTGGCGCCTGGCGGAGATACCCGATATCCAGAGTTGCGACGGCCTCCGGAGACAAGGGCCACGCGAGGCTCAGCAGGGGAACGATGAGGATGAATGTCACGAGATTTGCGCGCGCAATCTGGCCGGCACGGCGCAGCACGCGCGCCTGACACAACCAGAAGCCGCGAGCGGCGAGTGTTTGACTGTAAACGATGCCGGCGACATAGCCGGAAAGGAAAACAAAGAATTCAGCGGCCGTGGTCCAGGTGACGATCCTGAGCGTGGGGAGAGGAAAATCGCGCGCTGCAATGAGCCCGGCTGCCGACGATATTTCGGAAATGTGATCGGTGAAGACAAATAGTAGTGCAAGCCCGCGAATCAGATCGATCCGCACATCCCGTTTGTTGCTGGCAGCGTCGGGGCTTGGCATAACCGCCACTATTGTATGGAAGTGCCGCCGGCACGGTTACGATAGAGTGAGATCGCAAACGGGGGCGTAGCTCAGGTGGATAGAGCACCTGCCTTCTAAGCAGGTGGTCGCTGGTTCGAGTCCAGCCGCCCCTACCAATGGATTTCGTGTTCGTCAGTGTGAGTGACCCTTCGCGCGCGAGAAGACATAGGAGCCTGCTTCGTGAAGGTTTCGCCGCGGCTGCATCAGTTGTTGTTTCACCCAGGTAACAACCAGATCGACGCCGTCTCCTGTCTTAAGATTGGTGAAAACGTAGGGCCGATCCGCGCGCTTCACTTTTGCGTCGCGGTCCATAATTTCGAGCGACGCGCCGACGTAAGGCGCCAGATCGATTTTGTTGATGACGAGCAGATCGGAGCGAATGATGCCGGGGCCGCCTTTGCGCGGGATCTTGTCGCCACCGGCCACATCAATGACGTAGATCGAAACATCCGCCAGATCGGGACTGAACGCGGCTGCGAGGTTATCGCCACCACTTTCGACGAAGATCAAATCGACATGACCAAGTTGACGTTCCAGATCGGCGATCGCTTCGAGGTTCATAGAGCAATCCTCACGGATGGCTGCGTGCGGACAGCCGCCAGTTTCCACGGCGCGAACGCGCTCGGAGGGAAGGGTGCCTTGGCGAATCAGAAATTCGGCGTCTTCGCGCGTGTAAATGTCGTTGGTGACGACGGCGACGCTCAATTGCCCGGCGAGCCGGCGGCTCAGGCAGTCCACGAGCGCGGTCTTGCCGCTGCCAACGGGTCCGGCCACCCCAATACGAAACGCTCTGGCGCTTTCTTGATTTGTGTTCATGAATGCCTAGAAAAGGAAATAACGTTGCGCCAAAGGAAGCTCGGCCAAAGGCTCACAGGTGAGCCTCTCGCCGTCGGCACGGACTTCGTAGGTCTCCGGGTCCACTTCGATGTGGGGCATCGCAGAGTTGTGAAGCATATCCTTCTTTCCTATATCGCGGCAGTGTTCCACGGCGACGGCTCGCTTGCGCAGTCCCAACTTTGCCGGAATGCCCAAGTCTTGAGCCGCCTTCGAAATGAATGTAAGAGCAATGTTCTCGCGTGCGCGGCCAAACGAGCCAAACATAGGGCGGTACAACACGGGCTGAGGAGTCGGAATCGAGGCGTTGGCGTCGCCCATAACGCTCCACGCGATGAAGCCGCCTTTCACAACCATTTCCGGCTTGGTTCCGAAGAAGGCAGGTTTCCAAAGAACAAGATCGGCCAGTTTGCCTGGTTCAATGGAGCCAACGCTGGCCGCGATGCCATGCGTAATCGCGGGATTGATCGAGTATTTGGCGATGTAACGCTTGATGCGCGCGTTGTCGTTGCGGGATGAATCGGCGGGAAGCGGGCCGCGCTGCACTTTCATCTTGTGGGCCGTCTGCCAGGTGCGGGTGACTATCTCGCCGACGCGGCCCATGGCTTGCGAATCACTTGAAATCATACTGAACACCCCGAGGTCATGCAGAATGTCTTCGGCGGCGATGGTCTCCTGACGGATGCGGCTTTCGGCGAAAGCAACATCTTCGGGAACGAGCGGATTCAGATGATGACAGACCATGAGCATGTCGAGATGCTCGGCGATGGTATTGACCGTGAGCGGACGAGTGGGATTAGTGGAAGACGGCAGGACATTAGGCTGCGAAGCGATGGCGATGATGTCGGGGGCGTGACCGCCGCCTGCGCCCTCGGTGTGATAGGTGTGGATGGTCCGGCCACCTATGGCTCGGATGGTATCGTCGACGAAGCCAGATTCGTTAATCGTGTCGGTGTGGATTGCTACCTGAATGTCGTGCCGGTCGGCAACAGCAAGACAGCGGTCAATGGCGGCGGGAGTGGTGCCCCAATCTTCATGTAGTTTTAGGCCGCACACGCCGGCGGCCACTTGCTCTTCGAGCGGAGCATCGGTCGAAACGTTGCCTTTGCCAAGCAGGCCGAAGTTCATGGGCCACTCCTCAAGGGCTTCGAGCATACGAGCGATATTCCACGCCCCAGGGGTACAGGTTGTGGCGTTCGTGCCCGTAGCCGGGCCCGTGCCACCGCCGAGCATGGTGGTGATGCCATTTGATAAGGCTTCGAAAATCTGTTGTGGGCAGATGAAATGGATGTGGCTATCCACACCCCCGGCTGTGACAATCTTGTTTTCGGCGGCGATCACTTCGGTGGACGCGCCGATAATCATTTCCGGGTCTACGCCGTCCATCGTATCCGGGTTGCCCGCTTTGCCCACCTTGACGATTTTGCCGTCGCGGATCCCGATGTCTCCCTTGACGATGCCCCAGTAGTCGATGACGATCGCGTTGGTCATAACTAAATCGAGTACGCCGGTCCCGGCGGAGCGCTGGGCGGTGCTGCTTTGTCCCATACCGTCTCGAATGACTTTGCCGCCGCCGAACGTTACTTCGTCGCCGTAGTGCGTGAAGTCTTTTTCTATTTCAGCGATGAGTTCCGTATCGGCTAGACGGACTCGGTCGCCGGTGGTAGGCCCATAAAAATCGGCGTAAACGCGCCGCGGGATTTTAAGGCTCATAATTGTCCATTAATTTGCGAACGATGTCCGTAAACGTGGCGGCGTCCGCCGAACGCCACGAGTGTGACCTGTTTCTCTTCGCCAGGCTCGAAGCGGACGCCAATACCAGCAGGCACATTGAGCCGCATGCCGCGCGCTTTTTGCCGGTCGAATTCCAGTGCCGGATTGACTTCAAAAAAATGATAGTGGCTACCTACCTGAATGGGGCGGTCGCCGCCGTGGCGGACAAAGAGAGTCACTTCGGCGCGGCCCACATTGGCTTCAATATCCGCGCTTTCCAAAATATATTCACCTGGAATCATGTTTTTCCTAATGGGGAGTTAATGGAGAGGGTCGTGAACGGTGACAAGCTTTGTGCCGTCAGGGAAAGTGGCTTCCACTTGCACTTCGTGGATCATGTCGGCCACTCCTTCCATAGCGTCTTCGCGGCGGAGGATGGTGGCTCCAAATGTCATGATCTCCGACACTGACTTGCCGTCGCGGGCGGCTTCGAGAATTTCAGCGGTTATGATGGCAACGGCTTCCGGATAATTTAACTTCAGCCCACGGTTCTTACGGCGGCGAGCTACGTCAGCCGCCACGTAAATAAGCAACCGTTCCTGTTCACGTGGTGTGAGGTGCATAACTTGCGACCGAACTTAGTCGATCAATATATCTTTCGCGGGAGCAATGCGCCGCGTCCCCAAATGGACTGTTTCGCAGCCTGCCAAAGAGATTGCAGGCCGCGGGTGACTTGATGAGCATGGCGGGCCATTCCCCGCACGACAACGCCGTGCCGGACTAACGAACTGGCGCCCCAGCAGGTTTCGGGGCCAGATAACTCGCGGGCAATCTCGTTCAGTTCATTCTCCAAAGCAAGCCAGCGCGACGAGCCCGCAACGCGGCAAACATACATGGTAGCGCTGTAAAGGAACGGGCCCATACGGACGGGCGAGGCGATCGCTTGCGACTTCGGAGACAGAGAATAGCGCTCCAAGGCCACAGGACCGCTCGCGGAATGAATGGCTGTCTCCGCAGAGAATTTATCGAAGCTAAAGGCCTCGCCGTGGGCAATACGTCCGGCCGATACCGTTTCCCACCAGATCAAACCGGCGTCGTCAGACAAATGGATTTCACACTTTTGTGAAAAGCGCGAGCGTGCAAAAGGAATTACCGGTTCAGGGAGATATTCGAGCAGCGCGCCGCTACCGACGTGAAATAGCGTAACGTGATTCGCGTCAGGCATGCCAAACCGATGGCGATACACGCGGGTTGATCCAACAGTAGTGATTTGAGCCTGAGCGTGCGGCGCGAGAGTGACCTCCAGCCGCAGATTGTCTCCTCCCAGAACGCCGCCCGAGACGTTGTGCAGGTGAACCAGCGCTTCGCCGGAGGCATTGGGAAAGGCGCGGAGCGCTCTCCAGGGAGGCTCCTGCCGCAGCACCAGGAACGAGGTACCGCCCTTCTCGTGCGAAAAGTGAATTGAAAGAGTGGCGCACATCATACCGGGCCGCTAACTAATAAACAAACGCGTCGAAAGAAAAGGATGACGCATGGAGGCCAACTCGGGTAAGTGCGAGAAAGCGGAAACGCTCTCGATATCGAGAGCAGCGCTGCGGTTTACGGCTTCTCCGATGGCTGGCTTCAAATCCCATCCGATGCGGCTGCTTTGCATTTGCCCCAAAGCGAGCAAGCGCTGCGCCGCTGAAATAGAGGCAGCCACGTTTTGATGAAGAAACGCGGCAACTGTCTCGTCGGCCTGAAAGGTCAGAACGCCGCAGGCGTAGCCAAAGGCTATTGAAAAATGAATTTCGCCGAAAACGGCGGCTTGCTGAATACGTGGCGATGGGTCCAAAGAAGCAACCAATTTTAGGAAGCGCTTTCCCAGCGCCAGACTTGCCTCACGCGCTTCGCGGGCACAGCGCAGAGCGCTTAAGCGGGAGTTCAGGTCTTCCAGAGCAACGCACTCACCGGTAGACAAACAATGAGCGGTCCGGCAGTAGACCGCCTCCAGCAGGAGACTCTCCGACAGCAGGTTCTCTAAATAAGGGAAAAGGTCCTCCACTCCCATGAACCGGTCCTCAATCATCGATTCGAGGCCGAACGAATGCGCTAGCCCTCCGATGGGCAGCGCGCTGTCCGCAAGTTGGAGTAGCTGCAAGTGGCGCGACAACCGGGACTTACAAATCACTTCTTTGGTTTCGTCGGCCACGATCAAGAGTACTTTAGCAGTGAAAAACTTACGCACCTACAGAAATGTTGAACCGGCGCGGCGGCGACCTTTCGGGCGGGCAGCAGCAGCAGCTCGCAATCGGACGCGCCCTGGTGCTCGAACCGAAACTGCTTATTCTTGATGAGCCGACCGAGGGGATTCAGCCCAATATTGTCCACGAAATCGGCGACATTGTCTTGAAGCTGAACAAGGAAGAAGGGCTGACCGTGCTGCTGGTCGAGCTGAAGCTGCCGTTCGCACGCCGCGTCGCGAGCGAGTTCTGCATTCTGGACAAGGGCCGCAATGTCGCTGCCGGCGAGATCGGGGAACTGACGGACGAGATGGTGCGAGCGCATCTGAGCGTGTGATTGCCCGGACTGCGGTAGAATCTACTACCGATATGCCGAGCAAACACTTTCACTTATTGTCCGCCTTGATCGCGATGACCGTCTCAGTCCAGGGCGCAACCCGTTGCGTCAATCCCGGGGGCACATCCGGCTGCTTTTCTCACATAAATGACGCAATCACGGCGGCGTCTGTGTCCGACACAATCAAGATTGCAGCGGGCACTTACAAAGAGGCGGTCGTGGTCACAAAGCCGCTCGCACTCGCCGGTGAGAGTGGAGCGATTATCGACGCGACGGGTCTGAGTGTCGGAATATTTGTCGATGGATTGAGCAACCTGGGCCTGAGCGACGTAGCAATCAGCGGCCTGACCGTCGAGAACGCGAATTTCGAAGGGATACTGCTCGCGAACGTGTCGGCGGTTACCGTTTCATCGAATCAAGTTTTTAACAACAATAAAGCGCTGACAGCGGGCACCTGTCCCGGCTTGCCGTCCTTTGAGACTAACGAGCAATTAGATTGCGGCGAGGGCATCCACTTACTTGGCGCGGATCACGCGATCATTTCGAACAACGTCGTGGAAGGAAATTCGGGTGGCATTCTGCTGGCCGACGATACAGGCGCGACGCACGACAATTTGATCAGCGGAAACACGGTGCGCGACAATCCGTACGCCTGCGGCATCACCTTGGCTTCCCACCCGCCGGCAGCGCTCACCGGCTCGGCCACCTCGCTGGGCGTTTATCACAACACGATATATGGCAATCGGTCGGCGCGGAACGGTCTGGCCAATGGCGGCGGCGCGGGTGTGGGCATGTTCACCTCCGTGCCGGGCGCGAAGACCTATGGCAATGTGGTGGCCAATAATCTGGTGAATGAGAACGGCCTGCCAGGTATTGCCATGCATGCGCACGTTCCCGGCCAGGACTTGAGCAACAACGTGATTGTTGGGAATACGATCGTGAACAATGGTCCGGACACGGCGGATGCCGCGACGCCCGGCCCGGCCGGCATCAATGTCTACGGCGCCGGCGCGGTAACCGGAACGATCATCTCGGGTAACTCCATTCAGAGCGAGAGCGTCGGCATTGCGATCAAAACCACGGCGCGCGTTCAGGCGCATCTGAACAGCCTGCTTGGTCTCGATACCGGCTTGGCGAATCTCGGCTCGGGTACGGTCGGAGCTACGGCGAACTGGTGGGGTTGCGACGGAGGCCCTGGAGCGCAAGGCTGCTCGAAGGTACAAGGCCCGGGAGTAGATTTCGCGCCTTGGCTGGTTACTCCTATTCCGGCGCAGACTAGTTACTGAACCAGTCATGCGGAAGCTTGTTTTCATTCTCGTTGCGTGCGTTTCGACTCTCGCCGCGGCGGCAATCGACCGGAAGGATGTCGAATATGCACGCCCCACCGGAAGCCCGATCGTGCTGGACCTGCACGTGCCGGACGGAGCGGGGCCGTTTCCCGCAGCCATACTTATTCACGGTGGAGGCTTCGACCAGGGAAGCAAGAGCACCAATGTGCGGCCCTTGTTCGAGCCGCTCGAGAAAGCAGGATTTGCCTGGTTCAGCATCGACTACCGCCTCGCGCCCGACGCCCAGTTTCCACAAGCGATCGCCGATGTGTATAGCGCGATTCAATGGGTGAGGGTCAACGCCGCGACGTATCACGTCGATGTCACGAAGATAGCGCTGATTGGCGAATCGGCCGGCGGTCTGCTTGTCAACTACGCCGGCACGCATGAGAGGCGCGGCACGAAAGTCGCGGCCGTGGTCGATTTCTACGGCCCGGTCGACTACGGAAAACTGGCGGAAGCGCGCCGCGATCACCCGGAGCGCTTCAACATGGCCAGCATTAACAGGCACGCCGCACACGGCGGCGGAATTCATTTCTTCGGCGTGGACCAGCTCGACGCGACGGGCCTGGCCAAGCTGCGTTCACTCGCGCCGATCGCGGCGGTGAGCAAAAGAATGCCGCCGTTCCTGTGTATACACGGCACGAAAGACGACCAGGTTTCCTATGAGCAGTCGACTGAGATGTGCGAAGCAATGCATCGCGTAGGAGCGAGCTGCGAATTGATCACGATTGAAGGCGGCGGCCATGGGATGAGTACCTGGCGCACGCCCGAGATGCAGCACTATAAGTCCGAGATGATCGCGTGGTTGAAAAAAACGCTAATTTGACTCGGCTCCGGCGCGCCATCCGGAAAGAAGCGTCTGCAACTCGTCTACGACTTCTGGATGCAGGCGTCTGAGATTTTGCGATTCTCCCGGGTCGCGGTCGAGATCCGATAGGAAGACGGCGTCTTCTCCTTCCAGAGGCTTCTGACCGGCGGGAGTACGGTCGTGGGTCACGCCATTCAGAACCAGTTTCCACTTTCCTTTTCGAAGAGCCAACTGCGGGCCTTGCGCCCAGGCAACATACTGGTGAGGCGAAGGAGCGCCCGCCGTGAGCACGGGCCATATGTCGCGGCCATCGAAGGTGCGGTCACCCGGCAGCCTGGCTCCCACCAGTTGAGCGACCGTCGGCAGGATGTCGGCGGTCATCAGAATCGGATCGATGCGCTTGCCTCCGGGTACATGTCCCGGCCAATTCACTAGTGCAGGCACGTGCATGCCACCGTCGAATGCGCTGAACTTGAATCCACGGAACGGCGTGTTCTGACCCGCGGTCGCAAATTCCTCATTAAGGCCCGCGCGGCGCTCGGTTGTGGCGCCATTGTCGCCCAACAAGAAAATCACGGTACGGTCGCGCTGTCCGGTGCGCTCCAAGGCGTCGACCATGCCGCCCACCATGTCGTCCGCCGCCGCCAGCATGGCCGCATACATCCGCCGCTCGGGCGGTAAGTCAGGAAAACGGTCCAGAAATTTTTGCGGCGCGTGCATGGGGTAATGAACCGCGTTGAAGGCCGTGTAGAGAAAGAAAGGGTGCTCGCGCTGGCGAGTGATGAAAGCGGCGGCCTCTTCGCCAATCCGCTCGGTCAGATATTTACCGTCCTCGAAAATTTCCTGGCGATTTCTCCACAAGTCGTGGAAATTCGCCCGCTTCGGCTCACCCCAGTAGTACCTGTGTGAGTAGTAATCGACACAGCCTTCCTGAAAACCGTAAAAATAATCGAATCCGTGGGCGTTCGGAACAGTATCGGCCGAAGCGCCGAGATGCCATTTTCCGATGAGGGCAGTCGCGTAGCCATTCTCCTTCAATATAGAAGCGATGGTCTTTTCCGTGGGGCGGAGCGCATGTCCATTATCGGGAACCCCGGCGCGTAAGGGATTCCGTCCGGTCATCAACGCCGATCGAGCAGGCGCGCAGACGGGAGCGTTCGAATACCAATTCCGGCACACTACGCCGGAAGAAGCTAGCCGATCGATATTCGGCGTGCGCAGGTCGTTCGCTCCCAGGTACCCCAAGTCATGGACACCGAGGTCGTCGAACAGGATGACAATCACGTTGGGCTTTTGCGCGCCAGCGGGCTGCCTGGCAGCGAGTGGGGCAGCGGCAGCGGCTCCCTGCAGAAGAGCGCGCCGGCTCAGCGAATCATTGGAAACAGGCATCGAAGACATCGCCTCAGAACTTCAGACAGATCTTGCCGAAGTGCTGCTTGCTTTCCATGTGAAGCAACGCGGCCTTCAGATCGGCGAAGGGAAAGGTGTGGTCGATCACCGGCTTCGCCTGATGAAGCTCGATGGCGCGAAGCAGGCGCTCAAACATAGCGCGCGAGCCGACGTAGATGCCCTGCATACGAATGCTGTTCATGAGCACAGACGCGGGGCTGATGCCGCCCTCGCGGCCGCTTAAGGCGCCGATGACGCTAATGGTTCCCTGCGTGCGAACGGCTCGCAGGGAGTGGGCCATGGTGTCGCTGCCGCCCACTTCGACAACGTGATCGACGCCCTCGCCTCCGCTGAGTTTACGCGCTTCCTCACCCCAGTCGGGAGTGGCTTTGTAGTTAATGGTCAGGTGCGCACCGAGGGCTCTCGCTTGCGCGAGCTTCGCATCGCTGCTGGAGGTGATGATCACGCGCAAACCGGCCAGGACGGCAAGCTGCAGCGCGAAAATCGATACGCCTCCGGTGCCGAGAAGAAGAACCGTCTCCCCGGGAACGACCTGGCGTTCTTCGAACAACGCATGCCAGGCGGTCACCGCCGCGCAGGGAAGAGCCGCCGCCTCTTCATCGGTGAGCGAGGCGGGGATTGCGACCAAACCGTCTTCGGAAAAAACCGCGTATTCGCGGGCAACGCCATCGATGGCGCCGCCTAGCGCGGACCTGCCCTTTTCCGTGGAGTGCGGACCGTCGATCCATCGCTGGAAGAAACATCCGGCCACGCGGTCGCCGGGCCGAAAGCGCGTTGCGCCGGGTCCGGTCGTCTCCACTACTCCGACTCCGTCGGATAGCGGAACCAAAGGACGTTTCAGCTTTGGGTTGTAGGAACCCTGGACAACCATGAGATCGCGGTAGTTGAGCGATGCGGCTTTTAAACGGACGAGCACTTCGCGGGCGCCCGGCGAGGGCTCGGGGCGGTCCGCCAGCACGAGATTTTCGACACCGAATTCCTGAATTTCAAACGACTTCATGAGGTATCTGGGCAGTGAATGCCGTGAGCTGTTCCAATTTTTGGCGAGCGGCGCCGCTATCGATGGATTCGACGGCGAGCGCCACGGCGGATTTCAGATCGGGCGCGCGTTCTGCCACCAGCAAAGCCGCGGCGGCGTTGGCGACAACGATGTCCCGCCGCGGCCCCGGGTCGCCGGCGAGCACGCCGCGGATGATGGCGGCGTTGGTTTCGCGGTCGTCGCCTTGGAGATCTTCGAGCGAGGACTGCGGCAAACCGAAATCCGACGGCACCCAACGGCCCTTCTGCACGCGGCCGCCCTCTACTTGGAAAACGGTGGTGAGGCCGGCGGTTGTGATTTCGTCCAAACCATCGGCGCCGTGCACCACGAAAGCGCGCTCGATTCCGAGGCGGGCGGAGGCATGGGCGAGCATTTCAGCGGCGCGAACCGAGAACGCTCCGATCAATTGCACGCGCGCCCGGACAGGATTAGTTAAAGGTCCAAGCAGATTGAAAGCGGTCCGGCCCTGCAGGAGGAGGCGCGCTTCCTGGGCATGCTTCACGGCCGGGTTGACCAGAGGCGCGTACAGAAATCCGATGCCGGTTTGGCGGACACATTCGGCGACCTGGTGGGCGG
>Ga0193753_10003388_pt1 | contig 11808 bp, 7 predicted proteins | sample H1c2metaG_FD_144925 | JGI IMG/M metagenome (GOLD analysis project Ga0193753, IMG submission 144925) | Soil microbial communities from a riparian zone of the East river system, Colorado, United States - H1c2 | ecosystem: Environmental > Terrestrial > Soil > Riparian zone | place: USA: East River... | reverse complement strand
ATGCGCCGCATGGTGCGCCGGACGATGGAGCTGACCGAGCTGCCGATCGGGCAGGTGCACGAGGCCGGCAACGGCCGCGAGGCGCTCGCGCTGCTCGACCTGCACTCCGTGGATATCGTGTTCACCGATATCAACATGCCCGTGATGAACGGCGCGGAGCTGCTACGTGAGCTGCTGCGTCGCGCCGACGCTGTGCAGGCCAGGGTGGTGATTTCGACCGACGGCTCGGATGCGCGTCGAGCGGAAGTCGAGGGCCTGGACGTGGATTGGTACCTGGAGAAGCCGTTGCGCCCGGAGGTCATGCGAGATGTCCTGTCAAGAGTCGCTGAACGCATCCACGTCTGACGAGAGTCGGCTGGACGAGGTCGTCGCGTTTGTGGCAGAGGAAGGGTTCTTTGCCAGCGTCGAACCCGTCGGCGACGCGGAGTGGAACGCGCTCTGCGTCGGCCACGATACGTGGCTCGAGTCGCACGTCCGCTTTCACGGGCCCGTCGGCGGCGCGCTGCGCTGCCGTCTGCCGCTGACGCTCGCCCGGGAACTGGTCTCGGCGTTCCTCGGGATGTCGGTGGGAGAGCTCGCTCCGTCTGACCCGCTGGTGGAAGACCTCACGGGAGAGCTGGCGAACATGCTGTGCGGGCGGTGGCTCACGCGCAACCAGCTTGGCCAGGTGTTCGACCTCGAGCACCCGGTCGTGGGGGCTGCGCCCGAGGGAGACTGCGCCGAATGGCGGCGCTACGCGGCCAACGGCGTGCCGTTGGCAGTTGAGTTGACGTTCGAGGCACAGTGACCATGGCGCCGCAGCAGGCGCGCGATCCGGAGAAACGCGACCCCACGGCTCCTATACGGGTGGTCGTCGTGGACGACTCCGCCATCGTGCGCAAACTTCTGGTCGACGGATTGCGATCCGCGCCGGGCATCGAGGTGGTCGGCACGGCCGCAGACCCCTACGCCGCCCGCGATTTGATCGTGCGCGTCGAGCCCGACGTCATCACGCTCGACATCGAGATGCCGCGCATGGATGGCCTGAGCTTCCTGCGCAAGATCATGGCGCATCGGCCGATGCCCGTGATCATCATCAGCTCGCTGACCCAGCAGGGCTCCGCGACGTCGATCGAGGCGCTCCGCGCCGGGGCCATCGACGTCATTCCCAAGCCGGGCGGCCCGTATTCGATCGGACAGATCACCGATCGGCTGGTCGAGCGTATTCTCGGCATCCGCGACTGGATGCCCAGGGCGGCGGTGGCCACCGAGCCGCACGCGCCCATCAACGTGTCGTTCGCTCACGTGCGGCCTGGGACCGGTCTCATCGCGATTGGCGCCTCGACCGGAGGTCCGCAGGCGATCGAGGCGCTACTGACACGTCTGCCGAAGGTGTGCCCCCCGATCCTCATCGCGCAGCACATGCCGGAACACTTCACCCGCACCTATGCGGAGCGGCTCGACAAACTGTGCGCCATGCGGGTCGTCGAGGCGTCTGATCGGCAGGTGGTCGAAGCCGGAACGGCGTACATCGCGCCTGGCGACCGGCACATGACCGTGGAGCGCAACGGCATCGTCCTCACGCTGCGGATGAACGAGGACGCGCCCGTGCACCACCAGCGGCCCGCCGTGGATGTGCTGTTCCACTCGATCGCCCGGCTGCAGGCCGTCAGGGTCGTCGCCCTGCTGCTCACCGGCATGGGACACGACGGGGCCGACGGCATGGTGGCGCTGCGCCGCAACGGGGCCGAGACCATCGCCGAACACGAGCACTCCTGCGTCGTCTACGGGATGCCGCGCGAGGCCATCGAGCGCGGCGGCGCGTGCCACGTCGCCAGTCTCCTCCGCATGCCGCACCTCATCGCCGACTGCTTCACCAAGCTGCAGGAACCCCGGGCGCGCCTCTTGGCCGCCCAGCACGACTCGCGCTAGCGGCGTCACGCGAGGCGGCGCCCGCGGCCCGTCGACACGGCATGTGGGCCCACCGCTTCGTGTGTTGTGTGTGTGGAAACGAGGAATCAGGCGAGGGAGCAGAAAACGAGGAAGCAAAAGGTCGCGGAGCCCTGCCCCCATGGGGCACACGGCTCCGCGTAACAAAGTGCGGGAAGATTCCCGGCTTACGCGCCCTTCTTGAGGACGATCTTCACGGGCTCGGGCCGCATCGACTCGCGTTCGATCACGAGCTTGATCGTCTTGGTCGCCCAGCCCTCTTTGTAAACCACCATGTGAAACTCGCCCTTGCCGACGCCGTTCACATTCCACTTGCCGGAGTCGTCCGACTTGGCCTCGAGCGAGCTGCCGTCCGGCAGGGGCAGCTTGACGAGCACGCCGCCCACGGGCTCACCCGTTTCCGACGCAATGCTCCCATTGAGGGCACCAAGCCCTCGCGACTGCGCCGTGGCGCGTCCGCCGCTGAGTGCGACGAGTCCGACGATGGCCAGTGCGGCGCTGATACGTTGCATAGCAGATCCTCCTTAGCGCGGGCCTCGGCCCGCAGTGTTGTCACGTGTGAGATCGGCAAGGCGTCGGGAATTCTTGAGCCGGGGAAGTCCGAGGTCCGCAGATTCGGCGTACGACCGCGAAGCCGCGTGCACCCGCCGCCTGGCGGGCGGCTGCTTCCGGCGCGCACGAAATCGTGTGTCTTGTTTCGCTTCAGAGCACACCGCCGGCTAAGTGACGTCCGAGAGCGAATGCGGATCGCCGGCAGTTCGGCGCATCGGCACGCGCCGCTGCACACGCCTGCTCCGCGGCCGGGCTTGGGCAAGCACGATGCACCTCTCCGATCCCGGGGAGTGGCAACGATGGCGAGATTCGGTACGCAGCTGCGAGGCGTCGGTGCGGTATGTCTGCTGGCGGTCATCTGCCTGTGTCAGACCGTGCTGGCACACAACGATGGGCGAGGCCACGACGGTGCGTGGTGGAAGGGCCAGCGCATCGTGCATGGCTACCAGCTCGTACGCGTGCAAAGCGTCGGACCCGACCTCAAGGAGTACACCTACCGCGCCTTCCTGACGAACTTCGGCGCGCCGCTCGCCGGCGCAAAGGCCGTGGCGACCAGCCACGCAGGCGGGACCGACGTGGCGGACGGCACCCTCACCTTCGGCGCCGTGGGCAAGGGACGCACGGTGATGAGCCGCGACACCTTTTCCGTGCGGCACCAGCGGCGCTACGCCTTCAAGAAGCTCTTCTGGCCCGAGGTGCGCTGGACGGTGACGCCGGTTGACGGCACGTCCACCAACCACGCGCCGGTGGCGAACGCGGGCCCGGATCGCACGGCGAGCCAGGGCGTGCGCGTGAGCCTCAGCGCCGGAGCGTCGAGCGATCCCGATCACGATCCGCTGCACTACGCCTGGACGCTGGCCCGCCCGGCCGGCAGCACGGCCACGTTGTCGTCGCCGACGAGCGCTACGCCCTCGTTCGTGCCCGACCGGAGAGGCGCGTTCGAAGCGCGGCTCGTCGTCGACGATGGTGTGCTCTCGAGCGCCCCCGACTCGGTGGTGATCACGGTGTCGAACACGGCACCGGTCGCCAATGCCGGCGTGGACCAGACCGCGCGCGTCGCCACCGTGGTCACGCTGGACGGCGGCGCGTCGAGCGACCCGGACGGTGACGGCGTGTCGTACCAATGGATCCTGGCGTCGCGGCCCAGCGGCAGCAGCGCGGTGCTCTCGGACCCGGCGGCCGTGGCACCGGCGTTCCTCGTCGACCGCGCCGGCAGCTACACCCTGCAGTTGGTCGTGAGCGACGGCGCGGTGTCGAGCGCCGCCGATACTGTGATGGTCACGACGGTCAACACCGCGCCGGCCGCCAACGCCGGGCCGGATCAGACGGCACCCGTCGGCACGACCGTGTCGCTGAACGGCAGCGGCTCGAGTGACGCTGATGGCAACGCACTGACCTACGCGTGGGCGGTGCAGTCGCGTCCGGCCGGTAGCGCGGCGGCGGTGGCCAGTGCCTCGTCGGTGACGCCGTCGATGGTGATCGATCGGCCCGGCACCTATGTCGTGCGGCTGATCGTCAACGACGGCCAGACGGCGAGCGCGCCCGATACGGTGACGATCAGCACGGCCAACTCCGCGCCGGTCGCCAACGCCGGAGCCGATCAAACGGCGCTGGTCGCGCAGACGGTCACGCTGAATGGAGGCGGGTCGAGCGACGTGGACGGCGATACGCTGACCTTCTCGTGGGCCTTCGTCTCGCGGCCCGCCGGCAGCAGCGCCGTGCTGAGCAACGCAACCGGCGTGCAGCCGACATTCGTCGTCGATCGGGCGGGGTCCTACCGCGTCCGCCTCACGGTCAACGACGGCGCCCTGGGCAGTGTCGCCGATACGGTCGACGTGCAGAGCCTCAACTCGGCGCCGGTGGCCAATGCAGGCCCCGACCAATCGGCGTACGTGTCCCAGGCGGTCACGCTCGACGGCAGCGGATCAACCGACGTGGACGGCAACACCCTGAGCTATGTGTGGTCGCTTACCAGCAGGCCTTCAGGGAGCCGGGCGGCCGTGAGCGATCCGGCGGCGGTGATACCGGCCTTCACGCTCGACCGGGCCGGCGTCTATGTCGCACAGCTGATCGTCAACGACGGCACCATCTCGAGCGCGGCCGACACCGTGACCGTCACGACGCTCAACTCGGCACCGGTGGCCAACGCAGGGCCCGACGTCTCCACGATCGCCCGGCGCGTGGTGGCGCTTGCCGGCGACGCGTCGACGGACGTCGATGGCGATCTGCTCGGGTTCTCGTGGGCGCTCATCCAGCGCCCGGCGGGGAGCGCGGCGGCTCTCGCGAGCCTGACCACTGCGTTCACGTCGTTTACGGCGGACCGGCCGGGCACCTACATCGCCCAGTTGATCGTCAACGACGGTACGCTCGACGGCGCACCCGACACCGTGACGATCACCACCGGCAACACGACGCCGGTGGCCAACGCCGGTGCCGATCAGGCGGGTCTGTCGGCGGGCGGCGTCGCGGCGCTCGATGGCTCGGCCTCCTCCGATGCCGACGGCCACGCGCTGACCTATCGCTGGTCGCTGCTTTCGGTGCCGGCCGGCAGCGCGGCGACGCTGAGCGATGCCACGGCAGCGTCTCCCTGGATCGGGCTCGACCGCGGCGGGCAGTACGTGGCCCAGTTGATCGTGAACGATGGGTTCCAGGACAGCGCGCCCGACACGGTGGTGCTCCAGGCGGCCAACCAGGCACCGGTGGCCGACGCGGGCACGGATCTGACGATCTTTACCGGTGGTGTGGCGACGCTGACGGGCGCCGGGTCGAACGACTCGGACGGCGATGCGCTGAGCTACCAGTGGTCGCTGACCTCGGTGCCGGCAGGCAGTACGGCCGTGCTCTCCGGCGCGGGCTCCGTGGCTCCGAGCTTCACGGCCAACGTTGCGGGCGTCTACGTGGCGTCGCTCACGGTGACCGATCCGGGCGGAGCGACCGCCACCGACTCGGTCACGGTGACCGCGTTCACGCCCACCACGGTGTCGGTTGCCACGTCGGATGCCAACGCATCCGAGGCGGGCCCGGATCCCGGGTCGTTCACGTTCACACGCACGGGCTCGCCCGCAGCTCCGTTGACCGTGTCGTACACCGTTGGGGGTTCCGCGACGGCGGGCGCGGACTACACCGCGCTCTCCGGAAGCGTGGTCATCCCGGCCGGACAGACGGCGGTGACGATCGCGCTGACGCCGATCGACGATCCGGTTGGCGAGGTCGACGAGACGGTTGTCGTGACGCTGGCGGCGAGCGGCGCCTACACCGTGGGCGCGCCCAGCGCCGCCACGGTCACGATCGTCGACAACGAGCGCCCAGTCGTGACCATCGTGGCCACCGATCCCAACGCGTCCGAAGCAGGCCCGAACACGGGCACCTTCACCATATCGAGGACCGGCCCGACCACTGCCGCGCTGCGCGTCAGCTTCTCGGCTGGCGGTTCGGCGCTCAATGGCACGGATTACCCGGCGCTCGGCAACAACATCTTCGTCCCGGCGGGCCAGTCGTCGGTGACACTCACCGTCACGCCCATTGCCGACGGCGTCTCCGAAGGCGCCGAGACTGTGGACGTGTTCCTGATCCCCAACGCGGGCACCACCGTCGGCACGCCGGCCTCGGCCAGCGTCGTGATCGCGGCCAACTGACGGGTCCCACGCCAGCGGTATCCGCGACTATCTGCGACGCGACGGCCACTGCGGCCGTCGCGTGTAGTCACCGTGAGTTTTACGGCAGATGCACCGTCACGATTCGGCCCGACCGAATCTCCGTGATGTAGAGGGTCTTGCTGGCCGCGTCCAGGCCCATGCTGGTCGGATTGATCAGCGTATCGACCAGGACTTGCGCGGACGACGTGGGTGTGGCGTAGCGCAGCAGCCGCCCGGGCGACACGAAGCCGCCCGGTCCGCCGGGTCCTGGAGGAACGAACCCGCGTGCGTACTCCAACACCAGCAGGTTGTTGGTGCCACGACCTTCGGGAAGCGAGTCGATCGCCATCGTCAGCCCGGCGATGAGCGGTGTCTGCTGGCCCGTCGTGAGGTTGACGAGACGCACGCTCGAGGCGCCGGGGCCAAAGGGAAAGCCGCTCAAGAGCGTGACGAGGGCCACGTTGCCGTTATCGATCAGCCCACGAATGCTGTTGGGCACCGCCTGACTAACGGGCGGTCCGAAGCCGGCGGTGTTCGGCACGGGAGGAAAGTGCGTGATGGTTGCCTGCGCGCCGGTCTTCCAAGTGACGCGCCCGAGCGAGTTGTAGCCGGCGTCAGGATAGTAGAGGCTGGTTCCACGGAGCAGCACGACGCTCACAAAGGCGAACTCCCCGGCGTCGTTGGTGAGCTCGACGGTCCCGCCATCGGCGAGCGTGGCGTAGTCGATCGCCGGGTTCAGCACGAACCCGTCCACCAGCCAGTCCACGTTGTCGCTGAAGGTCACCCGCCAGATCGAGCTGAAGAGGGCCGACGACAGGCCGGCTGGGTTCGGCACTTCCTGGCTGGATGCGTTGCGCTTGAGGACGTCGCCGACGCCGATTTGTACGTAGAGCGTGCGGTCACCCTGGAGGAACAAGCCACTGGGGCCGCCGGGATTCGCGTTGTCGAGATCCAGGCCTGAGGGCAGCTTGCTGAGCAGCGCTCTGACGTTGCCCGACGGATCGACGATCGACACACGTCCTTCGTGCTTCACGAACGTGGCCGGTGCGTCGCCGGTCTCGGTTACAAGCACGTTGTGGCCGGGCGTGACGATCAATTTGACGGGGTTCTTGAGGCCAGTCGCGAACACGCTGGCTGTGAGGGGCACGGCCGGTAGGGGCCCCGCTGCGCGCAGCGCGACCGTGGTGACGATGATGGCGGCGCAGACCACGCACGCGGCTGCCGCCCGTTTCTGAATCATGACAATCCTCCGCTGAAGTGAGATCGGGCGCATGCGGCCGTGCCGCGGAACGGTGCGTCCTCTGTCTGTTCAAGCGGAATCGACTACCAGAACGCGCAGCCTTACTTCTGGAGTAACGCGCGCCAGCCGATGACGATAGTCATCTCCTTCGAGGGCAGGGCGTCGGATACAAGCGGCAGATACATCCGAGACCCGTCCGCCGACACGTCATACGCGGTACCGAAGTGGCGCTCCGCGAACTGCGGGATGGGAGTGCGCTGCGGTCGCGCCAGCTGCAGGCGGCCGCCGGTCGTGCGCAGCGCGACGCTGTAGAGGTAGCCCTCATCCGTGACGTAAAAGACTGCCGCCCCATCCCGTCGCCAAACGGGTTGGTCCCCGCCCTGATTCGAGACGACCACGCGCTGCGGTGGGCCGACCACGCTACGGATCGAGACTTCAGTCCGTCCAGACTCGTCCGAGACATAGGCGAGCCAGCGCCCGTCAGGAGAGTATCGTGCGTCGCGTTCCACATAGACGCCGGTCAGAAGCGGGCGCGCCGGCGCAGAGGTGTCCACCGGAACCTCGAACACGTCATCACCGGCGGTGACCAGCAGTGTGGCCCCATCGGCCGACCAATCGGTCGGTTCGCAGGGGCTCCGAGGACACGGAATGGTGGCCGTCGGGCCCGTGCCGTCGGCCTTCGCGATGCCCAGGTGCGGCGCGTCCAGAGGTCCCGTGCGATACGCAATCCGATCACCATCCGGTGACCAGACAGCCCCCATGTCCATGTCGCGCGAGTTGGTCACCCGCAGCAGCGACCCGCGGTCGAGGTCCTCGACCCACAGATCGGGATCGCCCTTCTCCGTATCCACGCGTGTCCGCGCAAGCCGATGGCCGTCGGGCGAGAGGCGCGGCCGGCCCCCGAGTTCCGGTGCTGACATCACCTTCGTGCGCGTTCCGTCCAACGACATTGAGACGAGATGCGAACCCCAGGGCACCGGTGCCTGGGCGAACACCAGGACGTCGCCCGAGACGCCAAGCATCGCCGCATCGTGAGGCGTTGTCAGCGCGGCGGCCAGCGGCAGTGCCTGCGGCTCTCCGACGAGCGTCAGTGTCCGTGGATCGAATGCCCGCGCTTCGATGCCCTGCGAACGGACCGTCAGGATCGTGCCCGGGCCTGCGCCACCATGCGCCACGTAGATTGGGTTTGACTCCGACTGAAAGAGCGGCCCTGGGGCCCGGGTTGGACGGGCCGTGCTGCCAACGAAGACTCCGCGGCGCGCCTCGGTTGTTGCCAGTACCTGATACAGAAAGTGCACGCCGTCTGGCAGGAAGCTTGGCCAGCGGTGCGCGATGTCGCCAGCATCAAGGTCCAGAATCGTCGCGGCGGTTCCGGGACCGCCCTCGGCGGAGATCTGGACGACAACCTGATCGCGGAGATTCGGTTGGAAGATGATCGTCCCGGACGGGCTCCACGATCCGCCCCGCGGGTCCGGCGCGGCGGCCAGCGCCACCGGCACGCCGCTCGCGACGCCCACCTTCCAGAGTTGTCCCTTGGCGAAGAACCCGATCTGCGTGCTATCGGGCGACCAGAACGGCTGGCGCGCGCCCTCGGTCCCTGCGATCTGGCGCGCCGCGAGGGAAGCCAGTTCGCGAACGAACAGGCGACGCGCCAGGCCGAAGCCGCCGGTAAACGCGATACGGTGGCCGTCAGGGGCCACCAGCGGCGCCGAGGAAAGGGGCATCTCGTCGGGCAGGTGCCACGTGGATTGCGACAGCGCCGGAGCGTCCGCCGGCGGAGCCGTTGGCGTGCGCGCCCACACCACGAACACGGCCGCCGCGGCAAGGCCTGCCGCCACCGTGCCGGCGATCCATCGCCCGCCCCGTCGCTGCACTGGCGGCGCGGCGACCACACCGCGGCGCGCGTCCGGCGCCCGCGAGGCGGATGGGAGGGCTGCGGGGAGCTGCTCCAGCGTCCACGCCAGATCCGCCGACGATTGAAAACGGGCCTCCGGCGTCTTCTCGAGGAGCCGGGACACGATCGCCGCCAGGTGCGGAGAGACGCCGGATTCGCTGTCGAGCGGTGGGACCGGATCGTGAAGCACGGCGTACAACGTGTCGATCGTGTGCTCGCGCGCGAAGGCGCGGCGTCCGGTCAGCATCTCGTAGGCGATGGCGCCCAGCGCGAACAGATCGGCCCTGGCGTCACCGCGGTCGCCCAGGATCTCTTCGGGGGCGAGGTAGCCCGCGGTGCCGACGAGCATGCCGGCCATCGTCACAAGAGGCGGGCCCTTCGGCGGCGCGTGCGGCGCCAGGCGCGCGACACCAAAATCGAGAATCTTGGTCGGCCCCAGTCGGGTGATGAAGAGATTCTCCGGCTTCAGGTCGTGATGGATGAGATCGGCCGCGTGCGCGGCGACCAGGCCCCGTGCCACGTCCAGCATGATGCGACGGGCCTCGTCCGGGTCCAGCGCCCCGCGCGAGAGCCGGTCGCGCAGCGTCTCGCCGTCGAGCAGCTCCATGACGAGGAACGGCCGCCCCTCGTGCACGCCCACGTCGAACAGCCGGACGATATTGGGACGGTCCAGCGCCGCGGTGACGCGTGCTTCCTGGATGAACCGCTCGACGACGCCGGGCTCGTGCTGGGTGCCGCCCGAGACGAGCTTCACTGCGACGTCGCGCCCGAGGCGGACATCGGTGGCGCGATACACCTGCCCCATCCCGCCTCGCGCCAACAGCGCGACGATCCGGTACGGGCCGACGAGCGTTCCTGGAGCGAGCGTGGCGTCTTCGGCGGCGAGATCGTCGAGGACGAGTGCGAGCGCTGGCGTTTCGAGGAAACCGGCCGCGATCGGCCCCGCGCTCACGAGCTCGTCGACGTCGGCCTGGAATGCTGGATGCTCCAACAGGAACTCACGGCGCAGGCGCTCCCGATCGCCGGGAGCGGCGCCGAGCCACACGTTGTGCCACTCCGAGAGGCGGCCCCAGGTGTCACTGTCCATCGGCGCGCCTATGGGAGGACTGCCGGGTCAGCTCGCGCGACAACCACGCGCGCGCGGTGTTCCAGTCGGCATTCACGGTCCGCGGTGACACGTCGAGCGCCTCGGCGGTTTCCTCAACGCTGAAGCCGCCGAAGAACCGCAGCTCGACCACCTGGCTCGCGCGCGGCGCCACCGACGCCAGTGCCGTGAGGGCATCAGCCACGGCAATCACGTCCACCGACGCCTGGGGAGCTGCCACGTCGATCGCGTCGAGCGAGATCGAGGCCACTCCCGAGTCGCGTTTGGCCGCCTTGCGTGTGCGCGCCGCATCGACAAGCACCCGCCGCATCATCGCCGCCGTCGTGGAAAAAAAATGTGCCCTGTTCTGCCACCGAACGGTCTTCTGCCAACCCAGCAGGCGCAAATATGCCTCGTGTACGAGCTCGGTCGCCTGCCAGCCGTTGGCTGTCTGCTCACGGGCGAGGATGCTTCGCGCGAGCCGCCGCAACTCGGCGTGCAGCAAGGGCGCCAGCTGGTCTAGCGCGGTCGCGTCGCCGCGATCCCACGCTTGCAGAAGCCCCGTCAGGTCGCCGGTTTGCCCGGATGCCCCGCTCACGTCGGGAGTCTATCAAGGCGAGCATCTATTCCTGAGTGTTCAGGCGGATTCGGTGCGCGAAACGCGCAATGCGGCTCGCGCGGTCCTGCCTTGCACGGTGCTGGGGCTTCGGGTACGCTCCGCTCGCTCCCCGTTGCGGCCGCGGATCCGCGTGTGGGAAAAGACCAGATGATCAGGCCCTCGGGTCGCGCGATCGCACTGCTCGGCTGCGCGTGGCTCGTGGTGTGCGCCACGTGGGTCTCCACCGACGGGCGTCCAGGCGGACAGGGGCCGAACGCCGCCCCCGTCGCCTCTGCCGGCCTTCGCGCCACGCTCGACCAGTACTGCGTCACCTGTCACAACACGCGGCTCCGGACGGCCGGGCTTTCGCTCGACACTGCCGATGTGGCGCATGTGGGCGATCACGCCGAGGTGTGGGAGAAGGTCGTCCGCAAGCTGCGAACTCGTGAGATGCCGCCGGCGAACGCGCTGCGTCCAGACGAGGCGACCTACACCGCTTCGGTCGCCGTGCTCGAAGCCGCGCTGGATGCCGCGGCCGCGGCACATCCCGATCCCGGTCTCGTGGCCGTCCACCGGCTCAATCGCAGCGAGTACGCCAACGCGATCCGCGATCTCCTCGGGCTCGAGATCGCTGCGCAGGCGCTGCTGCCGGCCGACGAACCCGATCAACAGACCTTCGACAACGTGGCGAGCGTGCTGTCGGTGTCGCCCGCGCTCCTCGACAACTACATGTCGGCGGCCTACCGCGTGAGCCGGCTGGCCGTGGCCGATCCCACGCTGGGCCGGGTGATCGAGACCTACGCGGTGCCGCTGGCGCTGACCCAGGACGACCGCGTGGGCGACGACCTGCCCTTCGGCACGCAAGGTGGCACGGCG
>Ga0193753_10003387_pt1 | contig 11810 bp, 11 predicted proteins | sample H1c2metaG_FD_144925 | JGI IMG/M metagenome (GOLD analysis project Ga0193753, IMG submission 144925) | Soil microbial communities from a riparian zone of the East river system, Colorado, United States - H1c2 | ecosystem: Environmental > Terrestrial > Soil > Riparian zone | place: USA: East... | reverse complement strand
CGGCCTCGCCGGCGCGATCTGGCTCGCCGTATCCGGCAGCCCCGCGGCGTTGCAGCCTTCCCCCGGTCGTCGCCGCGGCCTCGGGGCGGCGGTCGTGGGGGCCGCGATCTCGGGGCTTCTTGGTCCCACTTGACCGGCGCGGCGGCGTTTGTTAGCAGTCCTAACGATGTCTCATTTCATGGACAGTGACCCGCTGCACGGCCGGGTCGTGGCGGGGCTGGCCAAGATCGGGCTGGCGCTGCGCACGCAGCAGTGGCAGGCGACCGGCCAGCGCGGCCTGAATCCGACCCAGGGGCAGATCTTGACCATCTTGCGGTCCCGGCCGGATGGGCTTTCGCTGGCCGAGCTGGCGGCGGAGCTTGGGGTCACTCCGGCTACCGCCAGTGGCTCGGTGGCGGCGCTGGTTCGGAAGCGCCTGGTCGGCAAGCGGCCGCTTCCTACGAACAAGCGGGCGGTGCTGATACGGCTGACGGCTTCGGGGCAGCGCGAGGCTGACCGGTCGGTTGCGTGGCACGACATGCTTTACAGCGCTGTGGATCAGCTGAGCCAGCACCAGCAGGAGGTGCTGCTGGTCGCGCTCATGAAGATGATCCGGTTCCTTCAGGAGGACGGCGCGCTGTCGCAGGCTCGGATGTGCGTGACTTGCAGCCACTTCCGCCCGTACCAGTACGACGACCTCTATCGACCTCATCACTGCGAGTTCGCTCAGGCGGCGTTCGGTACCCGCGAGCTCCGCATCGACTGCGCCGAGCATGTGCGCACCGCCGATCCGGACGCGACGGTCATCTGGACTCGTTTCACCAACCAGGGCGGGGGGGGCGGCGGCGGCACCGGCCCCTGATCGGCGGGCTCACCAGTCGAGGCCGGCGACCAGCGCGGCGACCTCGGCCAGGTGGGCGGCGTCGATGTCGTCGAACGAGCCCGGCTGGCGGCTGTCGACGTCGAGCACGCCCAGCAGCCGGTCACCGCTGACCAGCGGCACGACGATCTCGCTGCGCGAGTCGGCGTCGCAGGCGATGTGCCCGGGGAACGCGTCGACGTCGGGGACGACCAGGGTGCGCCGCTCGGCCGCCGCGGTGCCGCAGACGCCGCGCCCGAGCGCGATCCGCACGCACGCCACCTTGCCCTGGAACGGTCCCAGCACCAGCTCGCCGCCGCGCAGGAGGTAGAAGCCGACCCACGACGCGGCCTCGATCCCCTGCATGAGCGCCGCGCTCAGGTTGGCCAGGTTCGCGATCAGGTCCGGCTCGCCCTCGACCAGGCTGGCCAGCTGGGGCAGGAGCTCGCGGTAGCGGCCGGCCTTGTCGCTGGCGCGGAGATCGAGCGACTCAGCCACGAGCGGACCCGCCGGACCGGGGTTGGACAGCGTGCACCATGGGCTGAGTATACTGGCGCGATGAGCGGGTCGCGGACCGGCATCGACGGCTTCGCCGACGACATCGCGAAGCAGCGCAGGTTCGTCGGAAGTCGGGTGCCGTCCTACGACCGGGTGCTGGCGCTGGTCGCCGACCAGCTGGACGGCGAGCTCGGTCGTCGCCTGGGCAAGGCGTGGGCGCGGCGCTCGTTCGAGATCTTCTACGACCGGCCGCTCCTCCTCATCGCCACGCTCCGGTTCGACGCGCTGGTCACCGGGCCGGATCACCCGCTCTGGGCAGCGCTCGCCGCCGGGTCACCGGATCCCGCGTCGGCCACGCCGGCCGCGCTCCACGACGCGTTCGCGCGCGACCGGCCCCGCGTGTGGCACTCGCTCACCCGGCGGCGCGTGCAGACCAACGAGGTGTCGCGCGCGGTCGCCTGGCTGTGGCCGGCCGCGCTGGCCGGCGCCGACCGCGATCCACCCGGCGGCGCGCGCACCGGGGACGCCGCCCCCCGCCCGCTGGTCCTGTGCGACATGGGCTGCAGCGCCGGCCTCAACCTGGTCGCCGACTCGCTCTCGCTCGAGTGGACCGAGCTCGGCCCGGATCCGCGCCCGCTCGCGGTCGCGCGCCGCCCGGACGTGGTGGGCCGGCTCGGGTTCGACCGCGCGCCGGTCGACCCGACCGATCCGGACGACCGCAACTGGCTGCGCGCCTGCGTGTGGGTGGGCGAGACCGACCGGCTGCGCCGCCTCGACGCCGCCCTGGTCGCGTTTGGCGCCGCGCGGGCCGGCGACGCGGCGCCGGTCATCGAGCAGACCGAGGCCGGCGACATGCCGGCACGGCTGGACCAGCTCTCCGCCGCGGACGACAGCGGCGCGCTGTGGCTGGCCTACCAGACCCTGGTCCGCGAGTACCTGGGTCCTTCGCGAGCCGCGTACCTGGACGGGATGCGCGGGTGGCTGGCCTCGCGCCCGCCCGGGCGAGCGCTGTGGGTCGAGCTGGAGGACGCGCCCAGCGGCGCCACCCGCGAGCGGCCCGCCGCGCTCGTCGCCCACGTGGTCGGAGCCGACCGCGCGGTCGCGGATCTGCTGCTGGCCCGCTGCTACTACCACCCGACCGACCTGGTCCCCGAGCCGGACGCCGTGGCCGCGCTCCGCGCCGCCCTCGGCCCGGCCTGATCCCGCCCGGGCCGCCCTGCCGCCGCCCGCCTGGTCCGGGCTTGACCGCGCCCGCGGCTCGACGCACAATAGTTGCATCATGCAACCAAACGGTGGACAGCCACCACCATCGCTCCTGCCCGAGGTCGCCCCGCTTCGCCACGCCTCTCGCCGGCTGGTGCGGGAGCTCGGCGTGCTCGACGACCGCCCGAGCGGGGCCGCCATCCCCTACTCGCAGGGCCACGCGCTCATCGAGATCGACCGCCAGGGCGTGATGACCGCCGGCGAGCTGGCCGCGGTCCTCAAGCTCGACAAGTCGACCACCAGCCGCACCGTCGCCGCGCTGGTCCGCGCCGGGCTGGTCGCCGCCCGCGCCGATGGCGGCGATCGTCGCCGCCGTCCGCTCGCGCTGACCGGCAAGGGACGCCGCCGCCTGGCCGGCCTCAACCGCCTGGCCGACCAGCAGGTGCAGGAGGCGCTCGCCTTGCTCGGCGCCGACGAGCGAGCCGCGGTCGTGCGCGGCATGGAGCTCTACGCCCGCGCCCTGTCCCGCCGCCGCGTCCAGCGCGAGTTCACCATCCGGCCGATCACGCGCCGCGACGATCCCGCGATCGCGCGGATCATCCGCGCCACCCTGACCGAGTACGGCGGGACCGGGCCCGGCTTCGCCATCCACGATCCCGAGGTGGACTCGATGACCGCGACCTACGCCGGCCCCGGGCACGGCTACTGGGTGGTCACGCGGCGCGGGCGCGTCGTCGGTGGCGGCGGCTTCGGCCCGCTCGCCGGCGGCGAGCCGGGCGTGTGCGAGCTGCGCAAGATGTACTTCGTGCCCGAGGCGCGCGGCACCGGGATGGGCTCGCGCCTGCTCGCGCTCGCCCTCGACGAGGCGCGCCGGTCCGGCCACCGCGCCTGCTACCTCGAGACGCTCACCACCATGGTGCATGCCCGGAAGCTGTACGAGTCGTTCGGCTTCCGACGGCTCGCCGGTCCGCTTGGCTCGACCGGTCACTTCTCGGTCGACGCCTGGTACCTGCTCGACCTCGAATCTCGCCAGCTTGCAGCACCAGACCCGTCCGTCGATCCGGATTATGAGAAAGCCTCACTTTCGGATTGAACGCTCGCAGAAGGGTGCTGTAGGGTACCTCTTACGCATCAGGTGATTCTGCGAGGAGGACGCCGGACGGGGGATCACACAGGGCGACCGACGGGACGGGATCGTCGCCGAGGGCCACGCGCGCTGAGCTCGATCAGGGTTGCATCCGCGGAATTCTCCGGGGAGCCGAGGGGGCCAGGGGTGGCGAGACGCGAGAAGGCAGCGTGCTCGAAGCGACTCCCGTACGTCGGTCGCCCTGTGTGATCCGTCAGCCCGGCGCTCCACCGACGAAGATCGCCCCGGTCTTTACCAGGACCGCCTGACCGGTCAGCAGCACTCGCTCGCCGCGCCACTCGCAGCCGAGATCGCCGCCGCGCCGGCTGACCTGGCGCGCACGCAGCTGCTTCCGGACCAGCCGCTCGCCCCAGTACGGCACCAGCGTCGCGTGAGCCGATCCGGTGACCGGATCCTCCGGCACGCCCTTGGCCGGGGCGAAGAAGCGCGACACGAAGTCGACGTCGCCGTCGCGCGGCCCGCCTCCCGGCGCGGTGGCGATCACCGCGAACGTGTCCAGCGCGGCGACCGCGGCCAGATCCGGGCGCAGCCCGCGCACCTCGTCCGCGCTGTCGTACACCGCCATGAGGTCGCGCGCGCGCAGCGCCGCGACCGGTCGCCGGCCGAGCGCGCCGGCCAGCGCATTCACCGCCGCGTCGCCGGCCGGGGTGGGCGGACGGGCCGGCAGATCCATCACCAGCCCGCCGGCCGAGCGCTCCACGTCGAGCGGACCGGATCGAGTGTGGAAGCGCACCCGCGCGCGGGCCGGCTCGAGCCGCTCGAACACGAGGAACGCGCTGGCCAGGGTCGCGTGGCCGCACAGGTCGACCTCGACCTCGGGCGTGAACCAGCGCAGATCGAAGTCACCGTCGGCGCGGCGCACGAAGAAGGCGGTCTCGGAGACCGCGTTCTCGGCGGCCACCGCCTGCATCACGCCGTCGGGCAGCCACGCGGCCAGCGGACAGACCCCGGCCGGATTCCCGCCGAACGGCCGCGCGGCGAACGCATCGACCTGGAAGCAGGGCAGCCACCCGTCGGACGAAAGCTCGCTCGCGCTCATGCTCGGTTCCTCGCTCCGGGCCCACGCCCGGCCAGCCGGCAGGCCAGCTCGGCCACCAGGGACAGCGCGGCCTCGGTCCGCGGGGTCAGGTCGCCGCAGCTCAGCCGCACGAAGTTCTGGAAGCGGCTGCGCGCCGAGAAGATCGGCCCGGGCGCGACCGCGATGCCGCGCTCGAGCGCGCGCTCCTGCAGCTCGAGCGAGTCGACCGCGACCGGCAGCTCGACCCAGAGCACGAACCCGCCCAGCGGCGAGGTGACCCGGGTCCCCTCGGGGAACTCGGTCGCGATCACGTCGCGGAACCGCTCCACCCGCCCGGCCAGGGTGCGGCGCAGCCGGCGCAGGTGCTTGTCGTAGCCGCCCGAGGCCAGAAATTCGGCCACCGCCATCTGCGTCAGAGTCGGGTTGGCCAGGGTCTGCGAGAACTTCAGCCGCTCGATGATCTCCTGGTAGCGGCCCGGCACCACCCAGCCGACCCGGTAGCCGGGCGCCAGGGTCTTCGAAACCGATCCGCACAGCAGTACCCGCCCGGCCCGGTCCCACAGCTTGGCCGGACGCGGCCGCGCCCCGCTCCACACCAGATCCCCGTACACGTCGTCCTCGATGAGCGGCACGTCGTGGCGCTCGATCATGCGGACCAGCCGCTGCTTGGCCTCGTCGGTCATGACCGCGCCGAGCGGGTTGGACGCGTTGGTGGCGGCCACCACCGCGCGCACGCCGCAGCCGCGCAGGACGTCGTCGAGCGCGTCGAGGTCGAGCCCGGTGCGCGGGTGGGCTGGCACCTCGATCGCGCGCATGCCCAGCCCCTCGATCGCCTGCAGCACGCCGAAGTAGGTCGGCGACTCGACCGCGATCGCGTCGCCCGGCCGCGCCACCGCGCGCAGGCACAGGTGGATCGCCTCGGTCGCGCCGATGGTGGTGACGAACTCGTCCTCGTGCAGCGCCAGCCCCCAGGTCACCGAGCGGCGGGCGAGCTGGCGGCGCAGGGTCGGCAGCCCGGGCGGCGGATCGTACCCGACCCCGGCGGTGGTCATCTCGCGCGCGATTCCGGCGGTCAGCCGGTTGAGCGCCGCGATCGGCAGATCGTCCGGCCCCACGTAGGCCGACCCGAGCGCGACGATCGAGGGATCTCGCATGGCGTCGATCAGGCGGACCACGCCGGTCGACACCGACGGGCGGATCGGCGTGGTCAGCCGGCGAGGGACGCGCGGCTCGGCCAGATCGCCGGACTGGCGGGTGCGCACGTAATGGCCGGACTTGGGACGGACCTCGATGAGGCCGGCGTTCTCCAGCTGGAGATAGGCGGCCAGCACCGTGGCGATGCTCACCCCGCGATCGTCGGCGAGCCGGCGCACCGACGGCAGCCTGTCCCCGGCTCGCAACGCGCCCTGCTGGATGGCCGCGGACAGGTCAGTGGCGAGCTGTTCGTACAGCATGGTCGCGACTGTAATGCACAGACAGGCACCTGACCGGTACAGATTTCAGTTCGGCCGCGCCGCACACTCCCGATCTGTGCTGGTCGACGCTGTCACGGTTCGAACTGTACTGCAGGGCAGTACGCCGTATCTTCGACGGGCATGAGCTCTTCACCTGTCCTGGCCGCCGATCCGGCGCTCGATGATCCCGGAGCGTCGCCCGCCGTGCCACCGTCCGCCGTGGCCATGACCCTGGCCTCGCTCGCCGCCGTCTACGTCATCTGGGGCTCCACCTACCTGGTCATGCGCTTCGCCATGGTCGGGTTCCCGCCGCTGCTCATGAGCGGGGTCCGCTTCATCATCGCCGGCGCCGTGCTGCTCGGGTTCCTGGCCGCGCGCGGCGCTCCCCTGCCCGACCGGCGCCAGTGGCGGAGCGCGGTGCCAATCGGCGCGCTCCTGTTCGTGGGCGGCAACGGCTTCGTCGCGCTGGCCGAGGTGCACATCGGCTCCGGCATCGCGGCGGTGGTGGTCGCCACCATGCCGCTGTGGATGGCGCTGTTCGCCGCCGCCAGCGGCGAGCGGCCCAGCCCGCGCGAGTGGCTCGGCATCGGGCTCGGCTTCGCCGCGGTCGCGATCCTGTCGTCGAGCGGCGACCTGCGCGCCGACCTCGGCTCGACCGTGGTCCTCCTGCTCGCGCCGCTGGCCTGGTCGGCCGGCAGCATCCTGTCGCGGCGCGCGCCGGCCGGCGCCGCCGGGCTGCTCGGCACCGCCGCGGCCCAGATGCTGTTCGGCGGGATCGGCGCGCTCCTGCTCGGCCTGCTCTTCGGCGAGCGGATGACCGCGATGCCCGGCACCGGCTCGATCCTCGCCATGGTCTACCTCATCGTGTTCGGCTCGCTGCTCACCTTCTCGGCCTACAGCTGGCTGCTGCGCAACACCCGCCCGGTCCTGGCCACCAGCTACGCGTTCGTCAACCCGCTCCTGGCCGTCGCGCTCGGCGCGGCGCTGGGCGGCGAGGCGCTCGGCTGGGCCACGGTCGTGGCGGCCCCGGCGGTGGCGCTGGCCGTGGCGCTGGCGGTGAGCGCGCGCGGCAGCAGGCGAGCCCGCGCGAGAGGGCCCGCCCTGCGGTAGTCTCGCGCTCCATGGCGCATCGATGGCTGGCCCCCGCCGCCGCCGCGGTCCTCGCGTGCGGCGCGTGCAAGTCGACCCCGGGCGACGACAGCGCCATCCTGAGCGAGGGCGGTCCGGTGCCCGGCGAGCTGTCGATCCCGTTCGGGCGCGCGCCGGTGGTCGACGGACAGGTCGGCGACGCGGAGTGGTCGGGGGCGGCGTCGATCGCGCTCGATCAGGGGGCCACCCTGCGCGTCCTCCACGACGGCGCGCGGGTCTACCTGGCCATCTCCGGCGCGCCGGGCAGCGGGTTCGGCTGCGTCATGGTCGGCGGGGCGGGCGGCGTGCGCGTGCTGCATGCCTCGGCCAAGCTGGGCAGCGCGATCTACGCGCCGGACCGGGACGGCAGCTTTCACCCACTCGCCACCACCTACACCTGGAAGGAGCCGGATCGGCTGCTGCGCGAGGAGGGCTGGGTGGCGAGCACGATGCGCGACGGGCGCCAGCAGGAGTTCGCGCTCAGCTTCGCGATGCTCGGCCTGCCCGACCGCCCGGCTCGCGTCGCGCTCGGCTTCTTCCACCAGACCGGGCCGGATCCGGCCCACCTCGCGCCGGCCGCGCCGATCACGTGGCCGGCCGGGCTGCAGGACGGAGTCGGCGACGCCCAGCTCCTGGCCGGCTTCAACCCGGCGCGTCTCCGCTTCGACATGGCGAGCTGGCTCACGCCGCGGCCGCAGCCCGCGCCCTGATCGGCGGCCGCGCTCGCCGGTGGTCGGCCGGCCGCGATCGCGCATAATGCCGCGATGGCGGGCGACGAGGAGCAGCGAACCGGCTGGATCGATCTCGCGGTCAAGCTGGCCCCTTACGTCGGCATGAGCCCGGTGCGCGTGCGCTGGCGGCTGGAGAACCGCCGCCGCCGCCGCGCCGAGGCCGCGCGCCGCCACGAGCAGCGGATCGACCACATCCGCTACCAGCACAAGACCTGCGCCGCGTGCGGCGCGGTGCAGGACCGCGACGCCGCGATCTGCAGCCGCTGCGGCGAGCCGCTCGCCCGCCGCTCGATGCAGGTGCTCGGCCGGCTCGGCGTGCTCGCGCCGGAGTGGGTGTCGATGAGCACGCTGCTCGGCCTCACCCTGGTGCTCGCCTTTGCCCGCGTGTTCCTCGCCGGCCCCGGCGGCGCCGGCGACCTGTTCGGCCTGCCGGTCCGCCTGCTGGTCGAGTACGGCGGCAACCTGCCGCGCGAGGTCCTGCACGGCCAGTACTGGCGCCTCCTCACCGCCTGCTTCCTCCACGCCGGCCTGTGGCACATCGGGTTCAACCTGTTCGCGCTCAGCACCATCGGGCCGCAGGTCGAGGCGCTGTACGGCCGGCTGACCCTGCTGTTCTTCTTCGTGGTGACCGGCGTGCTGGCCAGCCTGGGCAGCGGGCTGGCCGGCCTGGCCGGGGTCGGCATCGGCGCGTCCGGCGGCATCATGGGCCTGCTCGGGGTCGCCGCCGGCTGGGGTCAGCGAGAGGGGACCTCGACCGGCCGCCAGGTCCGCAACGACATGCTGAAGTGGGCCGCGTACGTGATCATCTTCGGCTTCTTCCTGAAGGCGGACAACTGGGCCCACGTGTTCGGCCTGGTGACCGGCTTCGCGCTGGGCTGGGCCATCCGCCCGCAGGCCTGGCGCCGGCCCGCCATGGCGACGGTCCGGATCGCAGCCGGCGCGATCGGCGTGGCCGCGACCATCGCCGCGCTGGTCCTCATCGCCCGGCCTCCGTCGGTGCCGATGTCCTCGCTCGGCGTGCGGCCCGACGTCCTCATGAGGGGCTGGACCGAGGTCTGTCGGCTCCACGCCGCCGGTGACGACGCGGCGGCCCGGGCCCGCGCCCAGCGCCTGCTCGAGATGCTCCAGCCCGGCACCGCGGCGCAGCTCGAGCTCGACGACAGGCAGCTCGACTCGGCGTGCGCGCAGCTGAACGGCGGCCCGCGCCAGCCGCCTCCCTGATCGAGCAACCCGATCACCCGTCCGGTCGATCGCCGATTGGGGCGCCCGGCCCGGCCCCGCACGGCATCCTATGGCCATGGGGAACGAGGCCCTCTTCGCTCGCGGGCAGATGGCCTACTCGCTCGCCTTCCACATCGTCTTCGCCGCGATCGGCATCGCCATGCCGGTCCTCATGGTCGCGGCCGAGGTGATGTGGCGGCGCACCGGGCGCGCCGTCTACCTCGAGCTGGCCCGGCGCTGGGCCCGCGGGACCGCGGTCCTGTTCGCGGTCGGCGCGGTGTCGGGCACCGTCCTCGCGTTCGAGCTCGGGCTCCTGTTTCCGCGCTTCATGGAGCACGCCGGCGCCATCATCGGCCTGCCGTTCTCGCTCGAGGGGATCGCCTTCTTCACCGAGGCGATCTTCCTCGGCCTCTACCTGTACGGCTGGGACAAGCTGCGCCCCCGCCTCCACATCGCGTGCGGCGCGCTGGTCGCCCTGTCCGGCGCCGCCTCGGCCGCGTTCGTCACGATCGCCAACGCGTGGATGAACGCGCCGCGCGGCTTCCGGCTCGAGGATGGCCTGATGGTCGATATCGATCCGATCGCCGCCATGGGCACGCCGTTCGCGCTGCACGAGGTGCTGCACACCGTGCTGGCCGCGTTCATGGCCACCGCGATGGCGGTGGCCGCGATCCACGCCTGGGCCCTGCTCCGCCGGCCCGGCTCGCCCTTCCACCGCGCCGCGCTCGGGCTGGCCCTGGCGGTCGCGATCCCGTCGGCCCTGGCCCAGCCGCTGGTCGGCCACATGGCCGGCCAGATGGTCGCGCGCCACCAGCCGCTCAAGCTGGCCGCGATGGACGGCCTGGAGCGAACCACCGCGCGGGCACCGATGAGCATCGGCCCGATCGAGGTGCCCGGCATGCTCTCGTTCATGGCCTACGGCGACGCGGACGCGACCGTGCGCGGGCTCGACGACTTCCCGGCCGCCGATCATCCGCACCCGATCGTCCGCCACGCCTTTCTGGTCATGGTCGGGCTCGGATCGATCGCCGCGCTCCATGCCCTGGTCACGCTGCTGCTGTGCTGGCGCCGGCGCGGCCTGCCGGACGCGCGCTGGTGGCTGCGCGCCACGCTCCTCCTCGGCCCGGCCGGGGTGATCGCGATGGAGGCCGGCTGGATCGTGACCGAGGTCGGCCGCCAGCCGTGGACGATCTACGGCGTGCTGCGCACCGCCGACGCGGTCACGCCGGTCACCGGCCTGTGGTTGCCCTTCACCCTGTTCGCGATGATCTACCTCGGCCTCGCGGCCGTGGTCACCGCGGTCATGACCCACCAGGTCCGCAAGACCACCGACGCGGCGGAGCGGGGCTGATGGGCGCGCCCGAGCTCATCGCGCTGGTCCTGTCGGGCGCGCTCCTCCTGTACATCCTGTCCGGCGGGGCCGACTTCGGCGCCGGGATCTGGGACCTGTTCGCGCGCGGCCCGCGCGCCCATGCCCAGCGCCGCCTGGTCGAGGGCGCGCTCGCGCCGGTGTGGGAGGCCAACCACGTCTGGCTGATCGTGGCGGTGGTCGTCCTCTTCACCGCGTTCCCGCCCGCGTTCGCGGCGCTGACCATCCGCCTGCACGTGCCGCTGGTCGCGCTCCTGATCGGCGTGGTGCTGCGCGGCTCGGCGCTCGTGTTCCGCCAGTACGGCGGACCCGACTCGGCGCACCGGTGGCAGCACGTGTTCGCGGTGGCCAGCGCGGCCACGCCGTTCTTCCTCGGCGCGGTGCTGGGCGCGGTCACCTCGGGCGCGGCCAGCGAGCGCGACCTCCTGGCCTGGATCGCGCCGCTGCCGATCGCGACCGGCGCCGCGGCGACCGCGCTGTGCGCCTACCTGGCCGCGGTCTACCTCGCCGTCGAGGCCAGCTCGAAGATCGGCGGCGCCAGCGGCGAGACCGACCCGGAGGCGCCGACCCGCGAGCTCGCCGACGACTTCCGCCGCCGCGCCATCGCCGGGTGGATCGCGCTCGCGGTCACCTGCGCCGGGTGCGCGGTGGCGGCCCACCTCGATGCGCCGCGCTTCGCCGGCCGGCTGTTCACCGCCGCGTGGAGCGCGCCGCTCGGCGCGGTCGCCGCGGCGGCCGCGGTCGCGGCCCTGGTCGCGCTGGTCCGCGGTCGGTTTCGGCTGGCCCGCGTGCTCGCCATCGTCCAGGCCAGCGCGCTCCTCGCCGCGTGGGGCGCGGCCCACGCCCCGCTGCTCATCGCGCCGGACCTGACCGTGCGCGGCGCGGCGGCCCCGCCCGTCACCCTTCGGATCCTCGGCCCGGTCCTGGTCGGCGGCGCCCTGGTGGTGCTGCCGTCGCTCTACTGGCTCATGCGCGTGTTCAAGGCGCCGCCGCCTCGACCGGGTGATCCTCGATCCGGATCTCCGACGTGAGCGTGCGAGACACCGGGCACTTCTTCGCCACCTCGAACAGGTGAGCGCGCTGCCCCTCGTCGAGCGCGCCGATGAGCTCGATGTCCCGCTCGATGCGGTCGACCATGCCGCGCCTGGTCTCGAAGTCGGCGCAGTCCTCGGCGTGGATGCGGTCGTGACGCAGGGTCACGCG
>Ga0193753_10003386_pt1 | contig 11813 bp, 9 predicted proteins | sample H1c2metaG_FD_144925 | JGI IMG/M metagenome (GOLD analysis project Ga0193753, IMG submission 144925) | Soil microbial communities from a riparian zone of the East river system, Colorado, United States - H1c2 | ecosystem: Environmental > Terrestrial > Soil > Riparian zone | place: USA: East River... | reverse complement strand
CGCGGGCAGCGCGTCGTTGAGCGCGGCCCCATAGGCGGTATTCAATCCCCAGGCGCGCATGCGCCGCGAGGTGAGCTGCGCGCTCGCGGCGCGCCAGTCCTCACCGAAACGCTGCCGCAGGTTGGCCGCGTAGAACGACACCGGGTCGCGCAACGGGTCCACTTCGGCATTGGGCGCAGGGAATTGGGCTGCGGTGGGAATGCTGGCGAACAGCTTCGATCGGCCCACGATCTGTGTACGCGGCGGTTCCGCGCCCGCGCCATTCACGCCGGTGGAATAGAAGCGACAGCCTTCCGGATCGACCAGCCACCAGCGTTCGTTCACTTTCTCGACGCGGAAAAAGCCGGTCGCCTTGCGACGCCCGCTCGTAAAGCCGCCGTATCGGCAACCCTGGATTGTCGACTTCGGCACCAGCATGCGATTTTCCTGCGCCCATTCGCGAATGAGTGATTCATATGAACGCGCTTTGCCGGGCCAGTCGCCGTGCGCGTACTGCCCGAAGTCATCGATCACCGGCGTGCCGCCATCGAGTACTGAATCGCCAGGATCGGTTTTCGACAGGCTGACCTTGCGGATTTCGAGCGTCGAGGCGTGCGCGGGATAGCGCATCGTGACGCTGATCGCGCGCACGTGCTGTACGGGAGCGTGCCCGCCCGCTTCGATGTTGATCCAGTAGCTGTTGCGAGGCTGGTTGACGGTCGAAGCCAGCTCGTCAGCATCTCCGAGGTCCTGGCGATAGAAGCGCAGGGGAATCGAAGCACGCACCCACACATTGGGAAGCGGATGAATGCGTTTTGAGACGTTTCCTTCGTCGCTGACCAGGCCGAGCTCGAACCGCTGGCTGGTCGAGGAGCGGAATTCGACCACCAGGAATTCCGCGGCCGACCAGTCGGTCGGCAGCTGCGGATCGATGTCGGCGAGTGGCCACTGTGTGGTTGCAACTTCGCTGTTGAAGATAGCCTGCTGCGGTGCGGCGTGAACGACAACGAGTTGGAGCGCCAGCGCCAACGCGCCGGACAGCGTCTTCATGAATCTCATGCTTCCCCCGGAAAACCGGCAGTAGTCTATTCGATGGCTAACACGCCCGGGTCGGATCGATCCTACGCGGCTTGCGGACGCGACCGCCTGCCCTCCGAGCTTTCCCGCCGGTTGTTTGCCACCGTCGCAACGTGATTCGCCGCAAAAGCAACGACGGCTCGCGCATAAAAGTCGGGTTTGTTCGGTCGACACGCGCCGTGGCGAGAAAATATTTTTCGCACCGACGGATGGTGATTGCGCCGAGCCCCCGGCCATCGTCGGGTAGATTGACCGCACTGAGACAATGCAAATTGCGATTTCTGTTTGCGTGCGAGCACCAGCTCGGGGCGAAAACTTTTTCGCATCGGCGCACTCGCATCGCGTCACTCGCGACTAACTGCACGTGTGATCACGTGCGACAAAACAGCGAAAAAACAGGGAGTTCATCACCGCCGATTGTCCGCGGCGATCGCTGTCCGTCGAAAAACTAGACACCGGTGTCATGTTTTCACAACCGAACGGTCATATTCCAGCGAGTACACGGCTAGTTTCCCGAGAAAAGTCCCTTGTCTACCGGTGACATAAAACCGTGCGTTTCGGGACATTGCGACCCCGCGATGGGACATGTCTTCGGACAACGAAAATGTTTGACAAGAGTTTTTTTACGGGCGTACCGTCCGGCGCCGTCGATGCTGTCCTCTCACAGGTCGAGTGACGAACAAGCGAATCGGTATCGGCGCCTCGATGCACACCATCGATGCAAATGCAGGGGGATGGATTGCGGGTCGCCCGATTGCGGTTCGCTATTTGTCAAATCGCGCGAGGTATGGGCCAGAGCCCGTACGACATGGAGAGCACAACTCGAGACCAACGGAGGCGTGATGACTAATTTTCGGAAAGTACTTATCGGGGCAGCGTTGCTCGCGGCAGCAGGGGCTGCGAACGCGGCAACCGACTACCCATCGGGATACACCAAGTGCGCCAAGGACGGCGAGACCTGTTCGTTCAGCGGCACCCGCTCGGTTGCCTATGGAAAGTCAGGCAGCTTCGTGTACGCGACGTTGACCGGCCCTGTCACCTGTTCGGCTTCACTGTTCCCATCAACCAGCGTCGGCACTCCGCGCTATTGCTCGTACGGCGGCACCGGTTCGTCGAGCTCCAGCAGCAGCTCGAGTTCATCGAGCTCGAGTTCCAGCTCCAGCTCGAGCAGCAGCTCAAGCAGCAGCAGCAGCGGCGGTGGCAGCATCACCGGCGCGACCTGCTCGTCTTCGGGCAGTCAGTCGATCACGGCGACCATTCGGGTCACGAGCGGCACCTACGACGGCGGCTGCAAGACCTTCAACCCGAGCGGCGATCTGGGCTCCGGTGACCAGGAAGAGGGCCAGGATCCGGCCTTCCGCGTGGAAAACGGTGCCACCTTGCGCAATGCAATCCTCGGCAACAACGGTGTCGACGGCGTGCATTTCTACAACGGCGGCAACCTGCAGAACTTCCGCTGGACGAACGTCGGTGAAGACGCGTTCACGATCAAGTCCTCGGGCACCGTGAACGTCTCCGGCATCACGGGTGTGAACGGTGAAGACAAGTTTGCCCAGATCAATGCGGCATCGACTCTGAACATCTCGAACTGCATCGTCGACAACATGGGCAAGTTCCTGCGCCAGAACGGCGGCACCACGTTCAAGATCACGGTCAACGCGGATCGTTGCCAGATCTCGAACATGGGTGAAGGCGTGTTCCGCAGTGATAGTTCGAGCAGCGTGGCGAAGCTGACCAACAGTCGCCTGCACAACAGCGGATCGTTGTGTATCGGCTCATGGGCGAGCTGCACCGGATCGGGTAATACCAACTACTGATCGGGTGATTCTGCCGGGGGTGGCAACACCCCCGGCGTTTTGTTTCGGAGAGTGGCATGGCGGCATCGATAAAGCCTTTGCACTCGGCGGGTCTGCGCGGTGTGATCATCCCCGCGCTGGCGGTATTCGTCGCGGTCGCGTGGTGGGCGGGGCGCACACCCGCGAACCTTGTGCCGGATGGCAGTGCGTCCGCGAATTCTGCCGCTGCTCCGGTCGCGCGATCCGGATGGCCGCGCATCGCTGACGGCAAGTCGGGCCGCGTGGAAGCGGATGTCGGCGCGGAACAAACCACAACGGCCGCGGAGACGAGCTTCAACACCTACGTCACCGGCAAGTACCGATTTCTCTTCGACAACGATCTTTCGGGCGAGGCGGCAAAGACTCTGCGATCGGCGTTGCTAGACCGCGAACGCGTGGCGGTCGCGATCAACACGGCGAAGCAGGCAAACGACCCCGCAGCGAAAGAAGCGATCCAGCGACACCAGGCGGAACTCGCCGCGCTCGATCGCCGGATCGGCGCGCTGTTGCGGCCAGCTGATCTGGCGGCGTTCGACGCGCTCAAGGATTCGGACGTCGAGCAGTTCCAGCTCGATGACTACGCCGGTGGAGTAAGCGTCGTGGCGCCACTCTCCGACGCCGACAAGAAGGCGATTCTCTACACGAAGCTCGCCCATCGGCAGCGGTTTCGCCAGGTGCTCGCCGATTCCGGCCTTATGAGCCGCGATCTGGACGCCGCCGAGCGCCGCCAGGCGTTCGCCGAAGTGAGCCGCGCCCTGGTCGAATCGCGCGATCACTACCTGCAGGAGGTCCGCCAGTACCTCTACAACAATGAGCAGTTCACCCTGCTGAGCAACTACGAGAACAGCGAATACACCGCCGAGCTCGCGAAGCTCCGTGGCATTGCTTACGGCGAATCGGTCGCGGCTTCTACACCAGGCCCGGGATGAAGCGCCACTTCACGCGCGCCATGTAATGCGCATAGCCGTTGTCGATGAGCAGCAGGTGTCGTTCTTCGGTAATCGCCCGCAGTGCATAGATGGTGGTCCAGCCGCACAGCGCCAGCAGCGCATAGGATGCGGCGCGCACGTTGCCGCCGGTGAAGACGACATACAGATTGGGCAGGGCGCCGATCCACCAGGCGAGGTTCTTCGCCGCGTACGCCGGATGCCTCACGAAAGAATACGGTCCGCGGCTCACGATACCGCGGTTGGTGAGATTGCTGGCCTTGAACCCGAGCGCCACCGATGCCCAGGAGTAGATAGTCAGCGCCGCCAGCAGCGCGATGTTGGCGACGAAGTGTGCCGCGGTGTTCTCGAAATGCGGAAAGTCGCTGCTCTGCCACTCGAGGAACCGCCCGGTGAAATCGTTGAACGGCGGGTAGCAGGCGAGGCAGATGAACCAGCCGAAGAAGGTGGGATCGACGGTGCGGATGCGATTGCCGAGCGCCGGGATTTCGACGATGTAGCCGAGCGTGAACAGCAGCGTGTCGACGAACAGAATGAGCTGGAAGCAGGCCCAGAACAGCGAGTTGTCGAACAGCGCACGACCGCTCTGGCCGTCCTTGATGCCGTCGAAGAACTGCACCACGGAATTGGCCATGTCACCGGCGTGGTTCAGGCACCAGTTGATCATCAGCGGCGCGAAAAAGAACTTCAGCAGCAGCGCGAGCCCGGCTTGTTTGGCGCCGGGCGACAGTCCGGCGCGCAATGGCAGTCGCCAGGGCTGCCGCGCCTGCAGCGCGAGCCGTGCCCGCGACGGCGGCCGGCGCAGGCGCAGCCCGCTGAAGAGCAGGCCCTGCAGGAACACGAAAGCCTTGGAATGCAACCACGGGTAACGCGCGTAATAGGGAATCAGCACCAGCGCGTACAGCGCAATCAGTGCCACGAACAAAGTGTGGATCGAGAGCGCGGCGTTGATCTCGAACATGCCGAACTGCCATTGGCCCTGCAGCATGCCGCGGTGAAAGCCGCTGAGATCGGAGATGACCCAGTACGAAAGGCCTATGAAACCGAGAGTCGAGAAGTAGTTGGCGGCAAAGCGCCTGGTGAGTACCGCGGAGGACATGTCATGGTTGTTCGTTAGCGCGCCCCATCGTGCCCCTGGATTGTCGCACGAGGCGCACGATCCGTTCACCGACCAGAACGAGATCACCGCTGCGTTCATCGACCGCGAAGCTGTTGAAGTGCCGCGTCGTATGGCTGGGCAGCGCGTGCCAGCTGCGGCCGCCGTCGCGCGAGCGCAGGATCGTGCCCTGACTACCGACCAGCAGCACGTTTCCGGTTTGCGGCTCTAACATCCCTTTTCGCAGTGCGCCGTCGGTGCCGCTCGGTACGATGTGCCAGGTGAGTCCCTCATCCTGGGAGCGAAGGATCGTTCCATGGGTGCCGAAACACAGCAGCCCGCCGCTGCGCGGGTCGCGCAACATGCGACGCAACTCCTGGGTGCTGCCGGAAGTTACGCTCTGCCACTTGATGCCGAGATCGGTCGAACGCAGCAGCGTGCCCTCGCCACCCATGAGGAACATCAATCCACTGACTTCGTCGGCAAAGCTGCCGTACAGATCACGGCTGCTGCCGGTGTCGACCGGCTGCCATTCGCGCGCGCCATCGGCGCTGCGCGCCGCCTTGCCCGCCTTGCCGGCCACCAGCATGACTCCGGCACGTTCCATGACGGCTCCCTGCCAGAACGTCAACTCGGCGCTGGCCTCGGGAATGCTGCTGACTTGCCAGTTGACTCCATCGTCGCGCGATATCTGCAGCGCGCCGCGCGCTTCGACGGCGGCCACGACTTTCTGACGACGGTCGACCAGCACCCAGGGAAATGCGCGCTCGGCTTCGATGGGCGTCGAGTGGCGCACGTCCCACGTGCTGCCGTCGGCGTTGGAACGCAGGATCGCGCCAGGCGGGCCCACGGCGATCATCGCCTCGCCTGATGGCGCCGCGATGATTCCGCGCAGATCGGGAGGCGTATTGGGATTCGGATAGTTCACCGGCAATGCCTGCCAGCTCGTACCGCCGTCTACCGAACGAATGACTACGCCTAGCCGGCCGGTGGCGATCAGCGCGTCGCCGCGCGGCGTCGCGGCGACTTCGCGCAGCGACACATCGAGCGCGCCGCGATCGGCGGTCCAATGCGCGCCCGAATCCGTCGAGCTCACGATCATTCCGCCGGTGCCAAACGCGATCAGCCGGCGGTGCGACGCGTCTTCAATGAGTCCGCGCACTTCGCCATGAATGTCCTCGGAGGCGGTCGCCCAATGAACGCCGCCATCAGTGGACCGGACCAATCTGCCCGCCTGGTCGAGCACGATGAGCGAACCGCTGCGCTCATCGAAGCGGATCGCGGTGAGGAAATTCTTGCGCCCGTCGATTGCAATTTCACCGCCTTCCCAATTGCGACCGCCATCCGCGGAACGCAGCACGTCGCCGTTGTGCCCGGTCATCACGATCGCGCCATGCAGCGGATCGAATGCGCAGTCGGTGAAGAAGGCCTTGGTGCTCGCCTGCATCAGGTCCCAGCTTTGCGCGTCGTCTTCGGAAGTCAGGAACCGGCCGAGCGCGCTGGTGGCGAGCAGCAGCTTTCCGAAGCGATGAAATGCCGTGATGGGTGTTGCCGGATCCGACATCGCCAACACGGTGACCTGCCAGGTGACGCCGGCGTCTTTCGAAAAGCCCACCAGTCCGTCATCGCCGCCAATGAGGATCGACTGCGTCTGCGGATCGACGAACAAAGTCTGGAACGCCGTTTGGAGCTTCGATTCGACCAGGGTCCAGTTCTTGCCGTCGTCAGTCGAACGTACGATGCGCCCGTTCGAGCCGGCGGCCACCCAGACTCGATCGCTGTGATTGACGACAGCACGCAGATCCGTATCGACGGTGGAATTCCTGGCCGCCTGCCAGTTTTTCCCGCCGTCCGTCGAGCGCAGCAAGGTGCCTTTCTGTCCCACCGCGATCATCACGCTGCCGGTCTTGTTAGATGCGGCACGCGCAAGATCCGCGGCGCCCGGCGTCACCGCGTGGGACCAGCTCGCGCCGTCGTCGGAGCGCAGGATGGTGCCATCGGTTCCAAACACGAGCAGCACGCCCGAACCGCTCGCCATCAATCCACCGTTGAGCTCCGGGTTGATCACCTGCGCCTGGTAGGTGGGGGCGGGCGGGCGGGCGCCGGCAATCGCGGGCGGCGCGCCGATCAGCGTCGCCATCAACAGGAGGGCGAGCCGCCGCCGGGCGATGCTAGGCATCATTGGCGCTGGTGGAGTCGGCGGTTCCTGACCGCGCCAATTCCGCGAGTTCGCCGATCAGTCGATTGAGGATTTCCACGTTCCGGTGGATACGCTCGTGGTGCTCGCGCACCTGCGCCTCGTTGAACTGATACTTGGGATTGAGCAGCATGTTCGTGGTCGTGTGCACGACTGCCAGAGGCGTGCGCAGGTCATGCGCCATCTTCGCCAGTGTGGGCTGCAGGTCTTTCAAGTTATCGTTCATGCCTCGCACGGTACTTCCCGCGAAGACGCATATCCAGCCTTATCGCCAGGAATCAGCTACCGATCAGCGGCTTCAGGTACTGCGCGGTGAATGAAGTCGGATGCCGTGCCACTTCCTCGGGAGTGCCAGTTGCCAGGATCCGCCCGCCGCCCGCGCCGCCCTCCGGGCCAAGGTCGATCAGCCAGTCCGCAGTCTTGATCACATCGAGATTGTGCTCGATGACCACGACCGTGTTGCCTTCATCGCGGAGCCGGTGCAGCACGTCGAGCAACTGCGCCACGTCATGAAAATGCAGGCCGGTGGTGGGCTCGTCCAATATATATAGAGTGCGGCCCGTGGAGCGTTTGGCGAGTTCGCGCGCCAGCTTGACGCGCTGGGCCTCACCACCCGACAACGTGGTGGCGCTTTGGCCGAGCTGCAGATACGAGAGCCCCACGTCCATGAGCGTCTGCAAACGTCCGCCGACACCGGGCACATTCTGAAACAGGCGCAGCGCGTCCTCGACGTTCAGGTCGAGCACTTCGTGGATGTTCTTTCCGCGCCAGCGAATCTCGAGCGTCTCGCGGTTGTATCGCTGCCCTTTGCAGACATCACAAGGCACATAGACGTCGGGCAGGAAGTGCATTTCCACTTTGATGAGCCCGTCGCCCTGGCAGGCTTCGCAACGTCCGCCTTTCACGTTGAAGCTGAAGCGGCCGGCATCGTAGCCGCGCGTGCGCGATTCCGGGACTTCGGCAAACAATTCGCGCAGGGGGCCGAAAAGTCCCGTGTACGTGGCGGGGTTCGAGCGCGGTGTGCGGCCGATGGGGCTCTGGTCGATCTCGATGATGCGATCGATTTCCTCCAGCCCCCGGACCTCAGCGCAGGGCGCCATGTCCATCACCGTGCCGTTCAGCTTGTGATTGGCGTGCGTGAATAGCGTGTCGTTCACCAGCGTGGACTTGCCTGAGCCGGAAACTCCGGTCACGCAGGTGAAGAGGCCGAGCGGAAATTCGGCGTCGACCTTCTTGAGGTTGTTGCCCGTCGCGCCGATCACCTTGATCGCGCGTTTGGGATCACGCGGCGTACGCAGGCCCGGCAACGCAATCTTTACGCGGCCGGACAGATACTTGCCGGTGAGGGAGTTCGGGTGCTTTTCGATTTCGGCCGGCGTGCCCTGCGCGACGATTTCGCCGCCGTGCACGCCGGCGCCGGGACCGATGTCGAGCACGGTGTCGGCGGCGCGAATGGCTTCTTCGTCATGCTCGACCACGAGCACGGTATTGCCGAGGTCGCGCAGATGCTTGAGCGTGGCTAACAACCGCTGATTGTCGCGCTGATGCAGGCCGATCGAGGGTTCATCGAGAATGTACATGACACCGGTGAGTCCCGACCCCACCTGGCTCGCGAGCCGGATGCGCTGCGCTTCGCCGCCCGACAGCGACTCGGCGCTGCGGTCGAGTGTCAAATAGTCGAGGCCGACGTCGACGAGGAACTTCAGTCGGTCGCCGACCTCTTTGACGATCTTGTCGGCCACTTCGCCGCGCCAGCCAGCGACGTCCAGCGAGCCGAACATCTTTCGGGCGTCGCCCACGGTGAGATGCGCGATCTCCGGCAAGCTGTGCGTGCCGACGAACACATTGCGCGCGGTACGGTTGAGCCGCGTGCCTTGGCAATCGGGGCAGGGCTGGCTGCCGAGATATTTCGCGAGCTCCTCGCGCACCGGTAGCGAGTCGGTTTCCTTGTAGCGGCGCTCGAGGTTCGGAATGATCCCCTCGAAGCGATGTTTTTTGCGCGAAGCGCGGCCGTTGCCGGCGACGTAGCGGAACTCCACCTCATCATTGCCGCTGCCGTACAGCATCACCTGCTGGGCTTTTTTCGACAGATCTTCCCACGGAGTTTCCGGATCGAACTTGAAGTGCTTCGACATCGCGGTGATCAGCGCGAAGTAGTAACTGTTCTTTCGGTCCCAACTCTTGATGGCTCCGCCCGCGAGCGACAGGTGCGGATACGCGACGACGCGCAGCGGGTCGAAGAAGTCTTTCAGGCCGATGCCATCGCAGGTGGGACAGGCGCCCGCCGGGCTGTTGAACGAGAACATCTTGGGTTCGAGCGCAGACACGCTGTAGCCGCACACCGGGCAGGCCTGCCGCGAAGAGAACAGGGTTTCGTCTTCCGGGCGAGTTACCTTTTCCGATTCATAGGGCGCGAGGCGCGCCGTGCCGCCGGACAGCTTGAGTGCGGTTTCGAGCGACTCGGACAGGCGCTGGGCCGCGTCGGCGCGAATCCGCAATCTATCTACCACCGCCTCGATGGTGTGTTTTTTCTTCGGATCTATTTTCGGCACCGCGTCGAGCTCGTGCACGCGGCCGTCGACGCGCACCCGCACGAAGCCCTGGCCACGGAGCTGCTCGAACACCTCGGCGTGCTCGCCCTTGCGATCGATGATGATCGGCGCGAGCAGCAGGACGGCGAGGCCATCCGGCAGCTTCACGATCTGATCGACCATCTGGCTCACGGTCTGCGCGGCGAGATCGATGCCGTGATCCGGGCAGCGCGCGATGCCGGCACGCGCGAACAGCAGGCGCAGATAGTCGTAGATCTCGGTGACCGTGCCGACGGTGGAACGCGGGTTGTGCGACGTCGCCTTCTGCTCGATGGCGATGGCCGGCGACAAGCCTTCGATGCTGTCGACGTCGGGTTTGTCCATCATCGAGAGGAACTGCCGCGCGTAGGCGGACAAAGACTCCACATAGCGGCGCTGCCCCTCGGCATACAGCGTGTCGAAGGCGAGCGACGACTTGCCCGAGCCCGAAAGGCCCGTGATCACGATGAGGCTGTCGCGCGGCAGGTCGACGCTGATGTTCTTGAGGTTGTGCGTGCGTGCGCCGCGAATTCGAATCTGTTGCGTCGTCAACGGGAGTTTCTCGCGCGAATGACTGGAAACCGCGAAGTTTAATCGGCGATGCCGGCTCATGCATAACCAGTACCTGCTCGCGCCAGGCACTGTATGAGGGCGCGGTGCTCAATCGGATCAGCTACTTGCGCGAATGACGCCTTCGCAGCACATTCGCACGAATGAGCCGGGCAACTATAAACGCGACCCTCCAGACGGCACTGCTTGCGCTTGCGGCCGTGCTGATTTGGCAGTTCTGGCTCGGCGACCCGTGCCTCGACAACGATTTGTCCAATCGATTGGCGTTGAATATACCGGCGCAAACTTCGCCGGCCACGATCTCTAATTCGATCGTCATCGAGAATCCGTACGGTAAGGAAACATGCGACGTTTGGCCCACCGCTATGGACTCCATCATCACCATGACGGTGCTCGCGTTGGTGCTATTCGGTGTCGGCTGGCTCTCGGCCCGGCGCCTCCCCCAGCGTCCCTATCTGACGGCCGCCAGCGTGACGCTTTTCGCACTTACAGTTTCACAGGCGCTGGCGATTTTCGCGCGATTCGACGAGTTCGAATCTCTGTTCAGTGGTCGCGTAGGCGCAGCTGCTCGCACTGAAGTCCTGGCGCTGCTGCTCGTGGTGTTTGCGGGTGGAGCGGGAGTAGCGACGCTTGGCGCCTGGCTTGCCCGGCGCCGGCAATCGACGGTAACGAAAGTGTGACCGTGCAAGGTGAATCGCATGACCGCTGCTTCCAGGCCATCGCGCACCCCGACGCCGACACGCTGATCCTGGGCTCGCTCCCAGGCCGCAAGTCGCTTCAAATGCAGCAGTACTACGCGCATCCACAGAACGCATTCTGGAAACTGGTGGCGGCAATCTTCGACGCCAGGTCATCGCTGCCCTACACGCGGCGAGTAGAAATCCTGACGGCGAACCGAATAGCGCTATGGGATGTTCTCGCCGCGGCCGAGCGGCCCGGCAGTCTCGACAGTTCGATCGTCTCCGCCTCTGCGCAGGCGAACGACTTTGCGTCCTTCTTCCGGGCCCATCCGCACATCCGTCGAGTGCTGTTCAACGGCCGCAAGGCCGAGGAGCTGTATTACCGATTCGTAATGCGCGGCCTGTCAGCCGATTTTGCGGACCTGCGTTATGTGTCAATGCCCTCAACCAGTCCTGCCCACGCGGGCATGACCTTTGCAGAGAAGTTAGAGAGATGGAGAACGATCAAGGAGTGAATTCCATGACTTTCGCGGACAAGGCTTGCCCGGTGGTGTTTCGCGATCCCTCGATGCAGCAAATCCTGGCCTTCGAGCATCCGACAGCCGGCCTGCAACTCGTCAAGGGGCGCATCGAGCCCGGCGAAAACGCGCGCGCGGCGGCACTGCGTGAGCTCGAAGAGGAGGCCGGAATCGACGATATGGCGATCGCCTGCGATCTCGGCACCTGGCATTCGGAGCACAAGGGCCACGTCTGGTCGCTTCAGCTATGTACATTCACGAGAAAGCTGCCCGAAACCTGGGTTCATCATTGCGCGGACGATGGCGGTCACGACTTCAAGTTTCGGGCAGCTTTCTCGTGAATG
>Ga0193753_10003385_pt1 | contig 11814 bp, 14 predicted proteins | sample H1c2metaG_FD_144925 | JGI IMG/M metagenome (GOLD analysis project Ga0193753, IMG submission 144925) | Soil microbial communities from a riparian zone of the East river system, Colorado, United States - H1c2 | ecosystem: Environmental > Terrestrial > Soil > Riparian zone | place: USA: East... | reverse complement strand
GCTGGAGCACCACGAGCTGATCAAGGTGAAGGTGGCCAGCGAGGACCGCGAAGCGCGCGACGCGCTGATCGGCGACCTGGCCAAACGCACCGACGCGGCGCTGGTGCAGCGGATCGGGCACGTGGCGGTCCTGTACCGGCCGTCGAAAGACCATCGCCAGATCGTGTTGCCGCGGGCTTGAATCCGGAGTTCATCCCGCCAATGTTGTCATCCCGAACGCAGTGAGGAATCTGCTGTGTCCGAGCCGACGCTGACAACAGATCCCTCACTGCGTTCGGGATGACAGGGCTTTCGGGATGACAGGTATGTGGGATGACAGGCGTGTAGTGACCCATCGTTTTTGCCGACAGCCATGCAACTGAACCTCGAACGCCCCGATTACGAATTCTCCCTGCGCGGCGCTGATGGCGCATCCGCACGGGTCAACGACCGCATCCTCACGCGCAGTTTCATCCTCACGCCCAACCAGTTGATCGAGGACTGGCCGGCACCCGGGGTGACCGCACTGGCGCCGGCCGATCTGGAACCGCTGTTCGCGCTGCAACCCGAGGTGATCATCCTCGGCGCTGGCGACCTCCAGGCTTTTCCGCCCGCCGAAACCATGGCGGCCTGCCTCAGCCGCGGCATCGGCCTTGAGACCATGACCAATAGCGCGGCCGCGCGCACCTTCAACGTGCTGGCCGCGGAAAGCCGGCGCGTGGTGGCCGGTTTCGTGATCGCCTCTGACCGCTGACGGCTATTTGCTTGCAGGCTGTTGCGCTGGCTTGTCGAGGATCAGGTCGCCTTTGCGCGCACCCGGACCCAGCCGCCACCCCGGCCTGAGCTCCAGCACCCAGCCCTCGCCCTTCAGGTGGCTGCCGGTCGAGGTGGCCGGGACGGCCACGATCACCGCGCTCCAGTCGCTTTTCATCAGCGCGCCACCTTCCACTTCGAGCGTGCCCCAATCGTCGACGATGCGCAGGTTCGGATAGACGGTGCCCAGATCGTCCAGCGGCTGCAGGTTGCTGGGATTGAACTGCACCTTCATGTGCTCGAACTTGAGCGTGAGCACCGGGCCGTCGACGAAACGCTGGCGGTTGCGTTTCAGCTGCGCCTGCCGCTGCTCCTCGCGCCGCGTCTCGGACGCGCGCAAGGCGGCGCCTTGGTAACGCGCAGCGGCCGTCGCCAGCGATGCATCGTCGACCGGAATTTCGATGCGCGCGGCATCGCGCAGCATCCAGGCCAGGTTCTTTCCTTCGCCCAGGCGCTGCCGCCAGCCCGGAGCCGCCTGATCCAGCAGCAGCCCATAAGCCGGTCCGGTGGCATAGGCGAAGGAACGCACGAAACTGACGTTGTCCACATGCAAGGACAAGTCGCGCAACGCGCCCTGCCTGCGCGCGTCCGCGGAAGCGTTGCCGACCATCACGCCCGTGTACTCGGCCAGTCCTTCGTTGAACTCCAGCGCGGTTTCGTCGCGCTCGGCCGCAGGGAACAGGCGATATCGTTGCGCCCGGAAAGCGATCGCATCGCGAACGGCCGCGTTTCTGGCGGCGGCGTCTTCGGATTCGAGCGCGAGGGCCAGCGCACGCCACTCCAGCTGCAGCGTGTAACGTCCTTCCAGCGTATCCAGGTGCGGATTCTCGCCGCCTGACATTTTCGCGATCGACAGCCGCGGTTGCAGCTGGTGGAACAATTCGTGCGCGATCAGGGTCGCGCGCTCGCCGCCGTTTTCAGGCAACGGCCACAGCATCTGGGTCCAGCGCGTCCCCGACCATTCGAGAGCCGTGTTGGCGACGTTCTGGTCTGCCGGCAGCGTGCCGACATAAACGCCGTCGCGAGCCTGCAGCACGCCCTTGGCATCGGCCTGGGCCGCCACGATCTGCCGCGACTGCGGGTCGACCAGCATGATCGGCGCGCACAGCGAAGCGCCCCACAGCTTGCCGCCGTCGCGCCCGCACAGCGCGCGCGCCTGCGCAAAGACCTGCCGCGCGCCGTCGATCGGGATCGCGGGTTCCGACGCAACCGCCACGGGCAAAGACGCCAGGCACAGGATCAGCGAGAAAAGTCCGCACGCACTACGACCCATCATCTGCACTCCTGGCTGGAAGCGGCGCCCTACTCCGGCGCCGACGATGCTATCCGAAGATGGATGCTCAAGCGCTGCGATGGGTTGCATGCGGCCCCTTGCCGGCATTCCATGCAAGCGCTGCCCGGCTGGGCCGTGCGTCGGCCGCGCCGCGCGCTAGCGGCCGGGCAGGTAACGCAGCGGATCCACCGGCTTGCCGTTGTAACGGATCTCGAAATGCAGCATGTCGCGCGCCGCGCCGCTGCGGCCCATCTCGGCGATCTGCTGGCCTGCCTTGACGATCTGGCCTTCGTTGACCAGGCGCGAGCGGTTGTGGCCATAGGCCGACAGCCACTGCTCGTTGTGTTTGACGATGATCAGTTCGCCATAACCGACCAGGCCGGAACCGGAATAGACCACCACGCCGTCGCCCGCCGCGCGCACGGACTGGCCGCCCGTTCCGGCGATGTCGATGCCCTGCTTGACCGGATCGCCGCTCACGTAACGGCCGATCAGCTGGCCTTCGGTCGGCCAACGCCATGGCACCGGACTGGACACGGGCGCTACCACCGGAGCTTCCGCGGGTGGACGCGCAGCGGCCGTGCTCTGCGGTGGAGGCGAAACCGGCCGGCTAGGATTGGGCAACGGCGCGCGACTGCGGCTGGGATACAGCCGCAGGCGCTGCCCGGGATAAATCGTGTACGGCGCTGCGACGCTGTTCCACATCGCCAGATCGAGCGGGCTGATGCCGTTGTTGGTGGCGATGCGGTACAGGGTCTGTCCGCGCTGCACGACCACGGTCGAACCGTACTTGGGCGCGGACACGCGTTGCGATGCGCTGCGAGCGCCGCCCTCGCGCACCACATGGCTGCGTCCGCAGGAAACCAGCAGCGTCAAAGCCAGCAGACCGATCAAACCACGGATCATCGTCTTCATCCTGCGTTCGTCCTGTACACCAGGTAGCCGATTCCCAGCACCAGCAGACCCAATGCCGCCCAGCCGACCGGCTCGATGTAGCGATGCAACGCCTTCTCCGCACGCTCGCCGCCGAGCCGGATCGCCAGCGCGATCAGGAATACGCGCTTGCCGCGGCCTATCGCCATGCTGGCCAGATACGGCAGCCAAGGGACGCCGACCACGCCGGACGCCCAGGTGAACACCTTCATCGGGATCGGCGCGAACCCGCCGAGCACGAGGAACCAGAATACCGACCATGGCGATATCGCCATCTTCTCGCGAACGGTCTGGATGCCGCCGTCGATCGCCTCCGCCCAGCCGAGCGTCTCGAATAGCGGCCTGGCCAGCTCGAAGGCGTAATGACCCAGCAGATAACCCACGACCGCGCCAGCCATCGATCCAGCCAGACTCAGCGTGGCGAACCAGAAGCCGCGTTTCGGCTGCGCCAGGCACATCGGCGCCAGCATCACTTCCGGCATCACCGGGAAGATGATCGCCTCGACGAAACTCAAGCCGGTCAGCAACGCTGGCGCGCGCGGGTGCCGGGCCCAGACCAGTGCGCGTTGATAAAGCGGTCCGAACAGTTTCACTCGCAATCCTCTTCGCCCGTCATCCCGGCGCACGCCGGGATCCAGGCATTGCGGAGACCGCAGGTCGCGTCGGATCCCCTGGATCCCGGCTTTCGCCGGGATGACGGTCGCAGGAGATCGTAGATCGCGCTCAATCGATCATGCCCGACAGCAACGGAACGAAAACCACCGGTGCCAAATCCGTTTGTTCGATGTCGCCGTCAGCCGACCGTCGCAACCTGAGCAACGATTGCGACGAAGCGCCACCCACCGGCGCCACCAGCGTGCCGCCGGGCGCGAGCTGGTCGGTGAGCGCGTCGACCAGCACCGGCGCGCCGGCAGTGACGATGATCGCGTCGAACGGACCTTCCTCGGACCAGCCGATGCGGCCGTCGTCGTGTTTGCTGCGCACGTTCAGGCCCAGGCTGCGGAAGCGTTTGCGCGCGATGCGCAGCAGTTCGCCGATGCGCTCGACGGTGTAAACCTCCATCCCCAGCACCGCCAGGATCGTGGCCTGGTAGCCGGAACCGGTACCGATCTCCAGCACCTTCTTCGGCGTGGCGCCGTCGAGCACGGCCTCGGTCATCCTGGCCACCACCCACGGTTGCGAGATGGTCTGGCCGTGGCCGATCGGCAACGCGGTGTCCTCGTAAGCGCGCGTGGCCAGCGCCTCATCGACGTACAGATGCCGCGGCACGGTGCGGATCGCATTGAGCACGCTCTCGTCGCGGATGCCGTTGCCGCGCAGGCGTTCGATCAGGCGATCGCGCACGCGCTGCGAGGTCATGCCCATGCCGATCGCTTCGGGCTTCAGGCGCATGCTCGCGGTCATGGCGCGCTGCCGTGCTTGAGTTCCTCGGCCAGGCTGCCGACCCAGCTGGCGACGTGCTCCAGCGCCTGGTAGCGGGTCAGGTCGACATGGATCGGCGTGATCGAAATATGTCCGGTGCGCACGGCATGGAAATCGGTGCCCGCACCCGCATCCTGCTCGCGTCCGGCCGGCCCGATCCAGAACAGGCTGCGCCCGCGCGGATCCTGCGCCGGCACGCAGGGCTCGGAACGGTGGCGGTTGCCGAGCCGCGTGACCTCGAATCCAGCGATGTCTTCCCAGGCGCGATCCGGCACGTTGACGTTGAGGATGGTGTCGGCGGGCAGCGGGTCGGCCTTCAGGCGCGCGACGATCTCCACCGCGGCGCGCGCAGCGGTTTCGAAGTGCATGGGCTTGTGGTCGGCGGTCACCAGCGATACCGCCACGGCCGGCAGGCCAAGGAATCGGCCTTCCATCGCCGCCGATACCGTGCCGGAATAAATCACATCGTCGCCGAGGTTGGCCGCGTTGTTGATGCCGGACACCACGATGTCCGGCTCGGCGTCCTCATCGAACATGCCGGTCAGCGCCAGATGCACGCAGTCGGTCGGCGTGCCGGCGACGCGCCAGGTGTGCTCGTCGAGCCGCACCACGCGCACCGGCATGTCCAGGGTCAGCGAATTGCTCGCGCCCGAGCGATCGCGATCGGGTGCGACCACCCTTACATCGTGCCCGGCGGCGCGCAGGCCCTCGGCCAGGATGCGGATGCCGGGGGCGTCGACGCCGTCGTCGTTACTGACCAGAACGCGCATGGGACTCCTCTTGTCTGCGCCCATGATACCGAATGCCGATTGCAGACATCCGCGCATCGTGGGACGGGCTTCAGCCCCGACAGGAGCGCGGCGGCGAGCGTCGGGGCCGAAGCCGCGACCGCGTCGGCGCTGTTCAGCGCGCGCTTGTTTATGCGGCGGCAGGCGCTACATTGCTTTTGCAATGGGCAAAAAACCTCGCCACGAAGACGACATCGAGCTGTTCCGGCAGGCGGTCGGCCCGGTCAGGGAGCTGCCCGAGGCCGCGCCGCCGCCGGCGAAACCCAAGCCCAGGGCCCGGGCGGCGATGGCCGAGCGCGACGAATCCGAGGCGCTCAGCGAATTCCGCCGCGCGATGGCGCAGGACGACCTGCAAGCCGGCGATGCCTTGTCCTACCGCCGCGACGAAGTGCCGCCGCGCGTGGTGCAACGGCTGCGCCGCGGCCTGTACGCGGCGCAGGACGAGCTCGACCTGCACCACAGCGATGCGCCAGCCGCGGAAGCGCTGCTGCGCGCCTTCCTGCAGCACTCGCGGCACGCCGGCTTCGGCTGCGTGCGCATCATCCACGGCAAGGGCCTGAACTCCGATAGCGCCATACCCGTGCTGAAGAACCTGGTAGACCGCGTACTGCGCCATCGCGCCGACGTGCTCGCCTACCATTCCGCGCCGCCCGCGCAGGGCGGCACCGGCGCGGTGCTGGTGTTGCTGGCCAAGCGCTGACGTCGCTTTTTTGTGATTTTGTAGAGCGTAGCTTGCTGCGCCGTCGCTTTCCCGCAAGAGCAGCGCAGCAAGCTACGCTCTACAAAGTCGGAGCCGCACGGGCGGTCGCCGCCGCGTTGCCGATGTCGCCGATTTCGCGCAGCACCACCGTGGCATAGGTACCGGGCGACAGATCGAATTGCAGCTCGAGCGTTCCGTCCTGCAGCCAGCGCCACTGCAGCTGCTGCGGCTTCAGCCGCAACGCGCGCCTCTCCTGTTTCAGGCCGGCGGCCTCCAGGCCGGCGCGCAATGCCGGTGCCGGGTCGTCCGCCAACACCGATAATTCCATGTCCCGGGCGACCGAAGCGGTGCGCAATTCGCCGGCGCCCCACAACGGCCCGCTCGGATGGATGTCGAATGCGGCCAGCCGCGCAGCCAGCAGCTCGTCCCACGGCTCCGGGCCGAACACGCTGCGGCTGCCATCGAGCAGCCAGACTTCGCCTTCGAGACCCCGGTCCCAACTGTCCTGCGCCACGCGCGCCGCCAGCACGCGATTGAACAGCTCCGAGCGCGCCGCCGACAGCAGCATCGTGCGTTGCTCGCGGCGCACGCGACGACCGGCGAACATCGCCAGCGCGTTGCTCACATTGTCGCCTTCGCGGCCGAAGCGTTGCTCGCCGAAGTAATTGGGCACGCCGCGCGCGGCGATGGCCTGCAGGCGCTGCTCGATCGCATCCCGCCCGCCTTCCACCTCGCGCAACGCCAGCACGAAACGATTGCCGGCCAGCGCGCCGCGCGGAAGTTTCTTGGCGTGCCACTCCGACTTCAGCACGCGCATATCGTCGGACTGCAGCGATTGCAGACCGGGCGCGACGCGTTTGGGCAGATGCACGCTGAAACGCTGCCGGGTGACGGCATGGCGGTCCTTCAAGCCCGCGTAGCCGATCGCCAGTTCCGGCACGCCCGCCCACTGTGCGATGCGTTTGGCGGCGAAGGCCGTGTTCATGCCGCGTTTCTCGATGGTGAGCAGCAGGTGCTCGCCGCTGCCGCTGGCCTCGAACCCGTCGATTTCCTCAACCTGGAAGTCTTCCGGCGAGGCCCGGAACTGCGCCGCCAGCACGGGCGCGCCGAGGGCGCGCGGCAAATCTATTTCGCTCACGCGCGGACCAGCAGGCACGCGGCCTGCGCGGCGATGCCTTCGCCGCGGCCGGCGAAGCCTAATTTTTCGGTGGTGGTGGCCTTGATGCTGACCGCATCGAGCCCGATGCCCAGGTCGCTTGCGATGTTGTCGCGCATGGCCTGCGCATGCGGGCCGATCTTGGGCTTCTCGCAGATCACGGTGATGTCGGCATTGCCGACCCGCCAGCCCTGCTCTGCCAGCAGCTGGTTGCAATGGCGCACGAAGGCGCGGCTATCGGCGCCCTTCCATTGCGGATCCGACGGCGGGAAGTGCTGGCCGATGTCGCCGAGCGCCAATGCGCCCAGCATCGCGTCGCATAGCGCATGCAGCGCGACATCGCCGTCGCTGTGCGCGAGCACGCCGCGCTCGTGCGGCACGCGCACGCCGCCGATCATCAGGTGATCGCCGCCGCCGAAGGCGTGGACGTCGAAGCCTTGGCCGATGCGGATGGTGGGCGCTGAAGAAGTAGAAACCATGAGTACGAGTTCGAAAAATAGGGGCGGATCGTTCTTTTGCTCGTCATCCCAGCGAAAGCTGGGACCCAACTTGATCTTGTCGTGTTCTATTCAAATGCAAAATGGGTCCCAGCTTTCGCTGGGATGACGGACTTGTGGGGACTATCTCTCATTTCGCGTCAGCAAGAATTCGAACAAAGCCAGGTCCGCAGCGGTCGTAACCTTCAAATTGTCTTCCCTGCCCTCGATCAACAGCGGCCGCAGCCCCTGCCGTTCCATCGCCATCGCCTCGTCGGTGACGGCGATGCCCGCATCGCGCGCAGCCTCCAGCGCACGGCTGAGCTGCAGGCGACGGAACAGTTGTGGCGTGAACGCGCGCCACAAGCGCTCGCGTGGTTCTGTAGCGTCGATGCCGCCATCGTCGCCAGCGCGCTTCAAGGTATCGCGCACCGGCGAGGCCAGGATCGCGCCGACCGGGTCGTTGCGCCCGTATTCGAGCAAACGGTCGAGGTCGTCGCGCTGCAGGTTCGGCCTGGCGGCGTCGTGCACCAGCACGAATTCGTCGGCGCGCACGCTGTCGGGCAACGCGGCGAGTCCGGCCAGCACCGATTCGGCGCGCTCGCTGCCGCCGACGCAGGTCGCGACCGGTTTGTCGGCGACCGTCGACCAGCCCGGCCAGTGCGCATCGTCCTGCGCCAGCACGACAATCACCCCTTCGACGGAACCATGCGCGCAGAGCGCATGCAAGGTATGCCCGATCAGCGCCTGACCGGCGACTTCCAGATATTGCTTCGGCACTTCGCCGCCGAAACGCGTCCCGCGGCCTGCCGCCGGCACGACCGCCCAGGTCACGGCTGCTGTTCCTCGGGCTTGTCGGCCGGGTCCGCTGGCGTCGCGTTGGCCTGTTCGACCACGCGGTAGAAAGTTTCGCCGGGTTTGATCATGCCCAGCTCGCTGCGCGCGCGCTCTTCGATCGCCTCGCCGCCGCCTTCGTTCTTCAGATCCTTCACTTCCGCACCCAAGGCATCGTTGCGCTGCTTCAAGCCGCCATTGTCGCGAGCCTGCTGCTGCACCTGTTGCTGCAGCGCCTGCACCTCACCCTGCCCGCCGCCGCCCAGCCACAGGCGGTACTGCAGCCATACCAGCAGCGCGACCAGCAGCAGCAGGACGATCCGCAGCGCGCGCATCGACCCGTCAGCGCTTCAGCGATACGAAGGCGTTGCGCCCGGCGTACTTGGCGGCAGCGCCGAGCTGCTGCTCGATCCGCAGCAACTGGTTGTACTTGGCGACGCGGTCGCTGCGGCACAGCGAACCGGTCTTGATCTGGGTGGCGGTGGTGGCCACGGCGATGTCGGCGATGGTGGTGTCCTCGGTCTCGCCGGAACGGTGCGAAACGATCGCGGCATAGTTGGCGTGGTGCGCCATCGCGATCGCCTCCAGGGTTTCGGTGAGCGTGCCGATCTGGTTGACCTTGATCAGGATCGCATTGGCGGTGCCCTGCTCGATGCCTTCCTTGAAGATCTTCGGGTTGGTCACGAACAGGTCGTCGCCGACCAGCTGCACCTTGTTGCCGAGCCGCTGGGTGAGCAGCTTCCAGCCATGCCAGTCGTCCTCGGCCATGCCGTCTTCGACGGTGACGATCGGATATTCGTTGCACCAGTCGGCCAGGAAGTCGACGAACTGTTCGCTGGTCAGGCGCTTGCCTTCGCCGACCAGGTGGTATTTGCCGTTTTCGAAGAACTCGGTGCTGGCCACGTCCAGGCCCAGCAGCACGTCTTCGCCGGCGTGGTAGCCGGCCTTGCCGATGGCTTCGAGGATGGTGTCCAGCGCCTCGGCATTGCTGCGCAGGTCCGGCGCGAAACCGCCTTCGTCGCCGACCGCCGTGCTCAGGCCGCGGCCTTTCAGCACGGATTTCAGCGCGTGGAAGATCTCGGTGCCGGCGCGCAGCGATTCGGCGAACGTGTCGAAGCCGACCGGCAGCACCATGAATTCCTGCAGGTCGACGTTGTTGTCGGCATGCGCGCCGCCGTTGATGATATTCATCATCGGCACCGGCAGCGTCACATCGTTGCCGTTGGCGAGGTGCTGCCACAGCGGCATCTTCTTCGACGCAGCGATCGCGTGCGCGTTCGCCAGCGAGACGCCGAGCAGCGCGTTGGCGCCGAGGCGGCCCTTGTTTTCGGTGCCGTCGAGATCGATCAGGCGGCGGTCGAGCGCTTCCTGGTCGTCCGCATCGTAGCCGTGCAGCGCCTGGGCGATGGCGCCGTTGACGTTGGCGACGGCTTTCTGCACGCCTTTGCCGCCGTAGCGGGTCTTGTCGCCATCGCGCAGTTCGACGGCTTCTTTCGAACCGGTCGAAGCGCCGGACGGCACCATCGCGCGGCCGAAGCTGCCGTCGGCCAGCGTGACTTCGGCTTCGAGCGTGGGATTGCCGCGGCTGTCGAGGATTTCGCGGGCGTGGATCTTGGCGATCTTGGTCATCGTGGGCTTGTAAGGTCAGAGAGTCGATTCGAGAAAAACGTTCTTCTTGGCGACGCGGTCCAGTTCGAGCAGCGTCTCCAACAAGGCTTTCATCTTCGCCAGCGGCCAGGCATTGGGCCCGTCGCTCAGCGCTTCTTCCGGCTTCGGATGCGTCTCCATGAACACACCGGACACGCCGACCGCGACCGCGGCGCGCGACAGTACCGGCACGAACTCGCGCTGACCGCCGCTGCTGCTCCCCTGGCCGCCTGGCAACTGCACCGAATGGGTCGCGTCGAACACCACCGGGCAGCCGGTGTCGCGCATCACGGCGAGCGAACGCATGTCGCTGACCAGATTGTTGTAACCGAAGCTGGCGCCGCGCTCGCAGACCATGATGTCCTGGTTGCCGGTGGCCTTGGCCTTGTCGACGACGGGTTTCATTTCCCACGGCGACAAAAACTGGCCTTTCTTGATGTTGACCGGCTTGCCGGCGTTGCAGACCTTGGTGATGAAGTCGGTCTGCCGCACCAGGAACGCCGGCGTCTGCAATACGTCGACGACCGAGGCCACCTCGTCCATCGGCGTGTATTCGTGCACGTCGGTCAGCAGCGGCACGCCCAGCTGGCGCTTCACCTCGGCCAGCACACGCAGGCCCTCTTCCATGCCGGGGCCACGGAAACTGGTGCCGGAGGTGCGGTTGGCCTTGTCGAAGCTCGACTTGAAGATGAAATTGATGCCGAGTTCGCCGGTAATCTCCTTCAGCTTGCCGGCCACGTCGATCTGCAGCTGTTCGGATTCGACTACGCAGGGGCCGGCGATCAGGAAGAACGGTTGATCGAGCCCCACCTTGAAGCCGCAAAGTTCCATTGCAGTGCCGCTCATATCGTTCCACCGTCCTTATCGAGCCGTTTGATGACTTTAGCCGGCACGCCGCCCACCATCGTGAAAGGCGGCACATCCCGGTTGACCAGCGAGGCGGCGGCGACCACCGAGTGCTCGCCGATCGTGCATGGTCCGACGATCGTTGCGCCGCTGCAGATCCAGGCTCCCTGTTTCACTACGATATCCCTACCTTTTTCCGGAATCGCATGCTGCCGCTCCCGGCCGTATTTGCTCGTGTCGTGGGTACCGGTCAGCAACCGGACCTCGTGGCCGAAGAAAACCCAATCCTCGATCCGGACATTACCGGAAGACAGATTGAACAATGCGTTGTTCACCACGGCGTTGGGAGAGATGTCGAGCTTGTTGGACCCGTCCACGGATTCGAAAACCAGCGGACGGTTGAGGACGACGTCCTTGACGAAGGCTTCCATCTCGGGATCGGCGATGATCTTCCGCAATAGCTGCTTGTAGTCATTCTCGATCAAGCCGCCACCTCGCATGGCGGGTCTCCGTGCCCGTTCATGCGCGCGCCTCTTTGAGCAACTTACCGCCCGCCTTGTGCTCGCGCGCGGCGCGGATGAAACCGACGAACAGCGGATGCCCGTCGCGCGGCGTCGACAGGAATTCCGGATGCGCCTGGCAGGCGATGAACCAGGGATGGTTCGGCAACTCGACCATTTCCACCAGCAGGTCGTCCATCGACTTGGCGCTGATCACCAGACCCGCGTCCTCGAGTTGCGTGCGATAACGGTTATTGAACTCGTAACGGTGGCGGTGGCGCTCGCCGACCACATCCTTGCCATAGATATCGCGCGATTTGCTGCCCGGCTTCATACGCTGCTCCTGCAGGCCCAGGCGCATGGTGCCGCCGAGATCGCCGTCTTCGCTGCGACGCTCGACTTCGCCGGTCTGCGTACGCCACTCGGTGATCAGGCCGATCACCGGAT
>Ga0193753_10003384_pt1 | contig 11814 bp, 9 predicted proteins | sample H1c2metaG_FD_144925 | JGI IMG/M metagenome (GOLD analysis project Ga0193753, IMG submission 144925) | Soil microbial communities from a riparian zone of the East river system, Colorado, United States - H1c2 | ecosystem: Environmental > Terrestrial > Soil > Riparian zone | place: USA: East River... | reverse complement strand
TCCCGCCACCCTAACTACTTCGGTGAATTCTGCATCTGGTGGGGGTTCGCTTTGGTGGCGGTCTCGGCCGGCGCATGGTGGGCCGTGGCCGGGCCCGTGCTCCTGACCGTGCTCCTGCTGCGCGTTCCGGGAGTCAGCCTCCTGGAAAAGGACATCGGCAACCGTCGGCCGCTTTATGCGGACTACGTCCTGAAAACGAACGCCTTTTTCCCGGGTCCGAGGCGTAATTAACCTAAAGGGTGCCCCGTAATGGGCCGATAACCCCCGGAGACAACCGGAGTCGGCACCAGGATCAAGCAGGCAAACCCGTGATCGAAATGGATTCAGCGCAATGCGAGGCTCGTGCCCGTGAAGTGCGTCACGATGTCGTGGCGACGCTCACGGCCGGCACTCATCGCACGTTCCAGGGCGTTTTCGCAGTTCAGTGGGCCATCGCCGTGGCGCTGGCCTGGAAATCGTCGCTGCCGGGTGAGTCGCGCATCCTGTTCACCATGATTCTCGGCGGCATGCTGGCGGTCCCGGCGCTGCTGTTTGCGCGTGCGGCCCCGCAAGCGGCCTGGGTTCGCCACTACATGGCGGCATGCCAGATCGGCTGGTCCATCCTTTTCATGTGGTTGCTCGAAGGGCAACCGGAAGCACAGCTTCACGTGTTCGTGTCTCTCGCGTTCCTCGCGTTCTACCGCGACTGGCGCGTGATCGTGACGGCGACGCTCATCGCCATCGCCTGGCCGATGGTGAAGCTCGCGATGGTGCCCGACACCTACGTGATCGGCGCGTCGGCGTGGTGGCGCGTGTTCAACCAGGCTGCTTGGGTGTTCACGGGCGCCGTGGTCATGCTGATCGCCGTGCTGCAGAGCCTGAAGACGATACGAAAGTTCGCGACGCACGCGGCCACGCTGTCGCTGACCAACGAAACCATCGGCAGGCACGTGGAAGAGCGCACGCGCGAACTCGCGCGCAGCCGCGAGCAATACCGGCTCATCGCTGAAACCACGCGCGCCATACCGTTCGAACTCGACCTCGCGCAGGGCCGCTTCACCTACATCGGACCCCAGGCGCAAAAGATGCTCGGCTTCACCGATGCCCAATGGAAGGAACCGGAATTTCTCGATGTGCTGCTGCCCCGCGCGCGCGAGCCGGACGTGCGCCAGCAGCTCGACGAGTGCATGCCGGGAACCTTCGAAACGCTGTGCTGCGTAGTGACCGCCGATAATCGCGTGGTGGAGCTGCGCTGGACGGTCGCCTGCGAGCTGGTCGACGACGTGCGCTTCCTGCGTGGCCTGATGATCGACGTCACCGAGGCGCGCCGCATGGTGCGCGAACTCGCGCAGGGACAGAAGCTCGAGTCCGTGGGCCGCATTGCCGCCGGCGTGGCTCACGAGATCAACACCTCGGTGCAATTCATCTCCGACAGCGTGCGCTTCGTGCGCCACGCATTGCGCGACGTACCGCACGCGCTTGCCGACTATCGCGTACTCGCCGCCAGCGCCTTGTCGGGCAAGGACGTGATCGCGGCCGCGAAAAAGGCCGCCGAAACCGACGAAGCCGCGGACGTCGACTACTTCCTCAAGAACGCGCCCGACGCGCTCGACCGGGCGCTCGAAGGCATCGGCCGCATGGGCTCGGTCGTGCGGTCGATGACCGAGTTCGCGCATCCCGACTCGCGCACCATGTCCGACGTCGACCTCAACCGCGCGATCAGGACCACGCTGAACATGGCGCGCAACGAATACAAGAGCGTCGCCGAGCTCGAAACGGATTTCGGCGACATCCCGACCGTGCACTGCCACGCCGGCGACATCAACCAGGTGGTGCTGAACCTGGTGCTCAACGCCGCGCACGCGATCAGCGACGTGGTCGACGGCACCAGCGCCAAGGGCCGCATCGTCGTACGCACGCGGGCCATCGGTGGTTACGTCGAGATTTCGATCAAGGACACGGGCGACGGTATTCCCGAAGATGTGCGCGGGCGCATCTTCGAGCCATTCGTGACCACGAAGGAAGTGGGCCGCGGCACCGGGCAAGGCCTGGCGCTGTCCCGCGGGCTCGTGGTCGACAAACTCAAGGGTTCTCTTCATTTCGAAACCGAAACAGGAAAAGGCACGACCTTCTTCATCCGGCTCCCCGTGTCGGATGCAGAGGTCGCCACCGATTCCAACAACAAGCAGGCTGCAGCATGACTTCGCTACACGTGTTATTTGTCGACGACGAACAGGCCATTCTCGATGGCTTGCGAAATTCCCTGCGGAAGGAACGCAAGCGCTGGGACATGACCTTCGCGCTCGGCGGCCAACAGGCGCTCGAGGAGATGAAAAAGACTCCCGCCGACGTCGTCATCACCGACATGCGCATGCCCGGCATGGATGGCGCCGAACTGCTGCGGCACATCCAGCGTGATTTCCCGGCCGCGGCGCGCATCGTGCTGTCGGGCCAGGCGGAACGCGAATCCATCATGCGCGCGCTGCCCGTCACCCATCAGTTCCTGCACAAGCCGTGCGACGGCGAAACGCTGCGCGCGGTCATCGAGCAGACGCATGCGCTGCACAAGCTCATGCAGAACCCGGCATTGACGGCGCTCGTGGGCAAGCTGGAACGCATTCCCGCCGTGCCTTCGACCTACACCGAACTGTCGCGCCTGGCAGCCGATCCGAAAGCGGACAGCGCCATGTTCTCCAAGGTCATCGAAATGGACGCCGCGGTCTGCGCCAAGGTGCTGCAGCTCGTGAACAGCGCGTACTTCGGCCTGGGCCAGAAGATCGTGAGCATCCGCCCCGCCGTGACCTATCTCGGCGTGGAGATCATCAAGTCGCTGGTGCTGGGGAGCACCTCGTTCTCGGACAAGGCCATCAGCGAAGTCAAAGGCTTCTCGCCCGACCGGTTGCAGCATCACTCGATGCTCACGGCCGTGCTCGCCAAGAAGATCGTGGGCAATCCGGCGCTGGCCGACGCGGCTTTCACGGCCGGCCTGCTGCACGACATCGGCGCGCTGGTGCTGCTGCACGCCGCACCGCCCGACTACGTGCGGGCGCTCGATCGCAAGAAAGAACTCAACGGCGACAGCGCCGCCGCCGAACGCGAGATCTTCGGCGTCACGCACGCCGAGGTCGGTGCCTATCTACTCGGCCTGTGGGGCATCCCGTTCCCGATCGTCGAGGCGGTGGCCTTCCATCATCGCCCGAACGAAGTGGCGCCGGAGTCGCGTCCCCTGGTTGCCGCCGTCCACATCGCGAGCGGCCTCATCGAGGAGATGACCGAGGGCAATGGCGCGCCCAGCCTGACCGACAGCTCGGCACGCATCGACGTCAGCTTCCTGCGCGAAGCGGGGCTCGAGGAGCAGTTCAAGAAGAGCCGTTCCGAAGCGGAGAAGCTTCTCGGCGGAGTAGCCGAACGCTCGTAAGGTGGTTAGCATCGGCGCTCCCTGATAAGGAGAGCGTCGATGCGGATTGCACGAATTGCGGCAGTAGTGTTGTCACTGACCGCAGGCGTAGCGGGCGCTCTGCTCGTCTCGCCCACCGACGCCGCCGGTACGCCGGGTAGCCCTGCCGCTGCGGCCACCGCGTCCGCGTTCCTCAAATCCCTGCCCGCCGATCTGCGCGCGACCGCCAGCTTTCCGCTCGAGGCGCCCGAGCGCCTGGTCTGGAACTTCGTTCCCATGGACCGCGTCGGCGTGTCGCTGCTGAAGCTCGACGACGCACAAAGCGAATTGCTCGGCCCGCTGCTGGCCACCGCACTCAGCCCGGAAGGACTGCTCGCGGCGCGCGGCGTCATGAAGCACGAGAACATCCTGCGCCGCGTGGAAACCGAGGCCGGCGTGGCGAACGCATCGCGCCGCGATCCCGGGCTGTACTACACCGCCATCTTCGGCAAGCCCAAGGCTGGAGCGGCCTGGGGCTGGCGCTTCGAAGGGCACCACCTGTCTGTCAATGTCACCGAACTTCCGGGTGAGGCACCCATCGTCGCGCCCATGTTCGTGGGCGCGAATCCGGCGCGCGTGCTCGCGGGGCCCAACGCCGGCTTTCGGCTGCTGGCAGCGGAAGAAGACCTCGGCAGGGAGCTCATCAAGATGTTGCCCGCCTCGCGGCGGCAGTCGGCGACGATTCGCGACACCGCCTTCTCCGAAATCCTCACGGGCAACGATCCCAAGGTTCAGAAACTCGAGCTCGAGGGACTGGCGGCGGCCGATATGACGGTTGAGGAAAAGGCGCAGCTGCGCCGGATCATCGACCTGTACCTGGGACGCATGGCAGCGGCTTCCGCCGGCGACGCGAGGTTGCGCCTCGATCGGGCAGGCTTCGACAAAGTGCGCTTTGCCTGGGCAGGAGGCATCGAGCCGGGTCAGCCGCATTACTACCGCGTGCATGGCCCAACGCTGCTCATCGAATACGACGACACGCAGAACAACGCCAATCACATTCACACGGTCTATCGCGATCTCGAGCGTGACTTCGGCGGCGACGTGCTGCGGGCTCACTATCGAGGGGACCTATTGAAGCAATAGGCAATTGCCATTGGCGAGCCGTGCGGCGCATGGCTAGACTCGCCGCATCGCGTGAGGAGTAACACCATGAGCAAGAAGAACACCGCGGCCACGGCCGCCCCGCTGATCGACATCGGCATCAAGGGGAAGGACCGCGAAAAGATCGTCGCGGGTCTGTCGAGCGTGCTCGCCGACACCTATACGCTGTACCTCAAGACCCACAACTTCCACTGGAACGTGGAAGGCCCGATGTTCAACACGCTTCATCTCATGTTCATGGATCAGTACACGGAGCTGTGGAACGCGCTCGATGCCATCGCCGAACGCGTTCGCGCGCTGGGTTACCCGGCGCCGGGTACGGGCAAGGAATTCGCGAAGCTCACGTCCATTGAAGAGACCGAAGGTGTTCCTGACGCACTGGACATGGTGCGGTTGTTAGTCGCCGGGCACGAAGCCGTGACACGCACCGCGCGCGCCGCCTTCCCGGCCGCCGAGAAAGCCGGTGATGAATCCAGCTGCGACCTGCTGACGCAGCGCCTGCAGATCCATGAAAAGACCGCGTGGATGCTGCGCAGCCTCTTGAAATGAAATGGGGACAGGCCCCGCTTCGGGGCCGTTCCTCGTTTCCTAGCAAATGGGGACGCGCCTGAGAATCTTGCTGGCGGGCGCACTCGCGCTCTTTTGTGCCGTCGCAGCCGCGGCGCCGAAACTCAAGGTAGCGTTGACCTTCGACGACCTGCCGCTCAACGGCACGCTGGCGGCCGGTGCAAAGCAGTCCGACTACGCGCGCGACACCATCAAGGTGTTGAAGAAGCACCGCATTCCGCCCTCGTATGGCTTCATCAACGCCGACAAGCTCGAGCGCAACCCGGATGGCGCGCTGGCATTGCAGATCTGGGTCAAGGGCGGCCATCCGCTCGCCAATCACACGTATACGCACCTCGACCTCACGAAGAACAGCGTCGAGGACTTCCAGCGCGAGATCCTGCGCAACGAGCCTGCGCTCGAATTGCTGATGCCCGAAGGCCAGAAAGATGGGGGCGCCCAACATGGGCGCTGGTCATGGTTCCGGTATCCGTACCTGCACGAAGGCGACACGCTCGAGAAGCGGCGCGCGGTGCGTGCCTTCCTCGCCGCCAGTGGCTACCGCATTGCGCAGACCACGCTCGATTTCGAGGACTACCTGTGGAACAGCGCGCACGCGCGTTGCTGGATGAAGAAGGATGAAGAGTCGCTGAAGTGGCTGCGTGAAAGTTACCGCACGGCCGCGCGCGATTTCACGCGCTTCCAGGTCGTCAACTCACGCGCGGTCTTCGGGCGTGACATCCACCACGTGATGCTGCTGCATCTCGGTTCGTTCAGTTCGCATATCCTGCCCGACCTGTTCGAGATCCTCGATGAGGAGGGCTTTGAAATCGTCACGCTCGAGGAAGCGCAGAAGGATCCGGCCTACGACTACGATCCGGATCTTGCCGACCCGGGCGGCGGAACCCTGGTGGAACAAGGCATGCAGGCGAAGAAGATTCCCTGGCCGGGCAACGCGCCGCGGCAGCCGCGTGAACGGCTGATCAGCATCTGTAAATAGTCCGCAGGTCAGGCGCCGTCCGGGCGAACCGGCATGCCGCACGCCGCCGAATCGTAGATCGCCCGCACCAGCGCCACGGCCTTGCGCGCCTCGCTGCCTTCGATGAAGAACGGCCGCTGCTCGCGGATGCCGTCGATGAAATCCTGGATCTGCCGCCGGTGGCCTTCGAAGTTGATGGCCATGGGATTGGCCGAGCCTGAACCCTTCGCGCTGGTTTCACGCGCCTTGCGGATCGCGTCGTCCTGCACTTCCGCGACGCGGAATTGCCAGCTCGCGATGTCGTCGTCCTCCATGACGGCCGAGCCATTCTCGCCGCAGATTTCGATGCGGCGCGCGAACCCGGGCCACAACGCCGTGCTGGCTTCGATGGTGCCGAATGCGCCACTGCCGAACTTGAGCGCGGCCACCGAGGTGTCTTCGGACTCGATGGCGTGAACACGCTGGGTCGTCCACGCGAACACTTCCACCGGCATGCCGGCGAACCACTGCAGCAGGTCGACGCCGTGAATGGCCTGGTTGATGACGGCGCCGCCACCGTCCTCGGAGAGCCTGCCCTTCCAGCCCGTGTAGTACTCGGCGGTGCGATTCCATTTCACGTAGCAGCTGGCGAGCACCATGCGGCCGAATCTGCCGGCATCGATCGCCGCCTTGAGCTGCCGCGCGGCATCGCCGAAGCGCGCCTGGAAGATGGACCCAACGCGCACGCCCGCCTTCGCGGCCTCGTGCAGGATGTGATCCGTGCCTTCGACGGTGGCATCGAGCGGCTTCTCGATCATCAGGTGTTTGCCGGCGCGGATGGCCGCGAGCGCGGGGACGAGGTGCAGCGCCGAAGGCGTGGAGATGCACACCGCGTCGAGATCGGGCTGCGCCAGCAGTTGCGCCACCTCGTCCGATGCGAAGCCCATGCCGTGCTCTGCCGCGAATTTCTCCGCGGTGGCGCGCGTGCGGCTGACGACACCCACCAGGCGGCCGCCGCTCGAAGCCGCCACGGCGCGCGCGTGGAAATGCGCGATGGCGCCTGCGCCGATGAATCCGAATCCCAGCGTCTTGTTCATTCAGTGCGCGAGCGCGACGGGGTCGTTGCGATACACGGCGTCGCGGAAAGTCTTGTGTAGTTTGACCTTGTCGAACGGGCGCATCTGCGTGAACAGCACCGCGGCGATGTCATTCTTCGGGTCCACCCAGAACAACGTGCTGGCCGCGCCATCCCAGAAGAATTCACCGACGGCGCCCGACGCCTCGTTCGCATCCTTCGGCGGCGCGATGCGCACGGCGAAGTCGATGCCGAAACCCACCTGCCCTTTGCCAGGCAACCAGGATTTCTCGGTGACTTCCTTCGGCATGGCGTCGGTCGCCATGAGCTTCACGGTCTCAGGCTTGAGGATGCGCGCGCGCCCAAGCTTTCCACCGCCCAGCAGCATGCGCGCGAACTTCATGTAGTCGTCGATCGTGGACACCAGGCCAAAACTGCCCGGCTTCTGCGGCCATGCGGCGCTGTTGAACCGGTAGGCCTCTTCATCGGTCTGGCGCGTGAATGTGCCGTCTTCGTTGCGCGTGTAGAGCGCCGCGAGCTGCGCGCGGTCCGGGTCCGTGGGCAGGATCGTATAACGCGTCGAGGTCATGCCGAGCGGACGGAAGATGTGCAGCTTGAGGTACTCGTCGAAAGGCACCCCGGAGATTTTCTGCACGAGATAGGCCTGCACGTCGACCACATCGCTGTACTTCCACTGAGTGCCCGGTTGATAGCTCAACGGCACCTTGGCCAGCCGGGCGGAAACCTCGGGCAGCGCATTCTCGAAGTTTCGCGGATCCACCTGCCGGTAGATAGCCGTGACCGCCTCAGGCGATCCGTCGCCATGAAAGCCGGCGGTATGGCGCAGGATGTCGCGCACGGAGATCGGCCGTTTCGGCGGCTCGTACTTCGGCTGGCCGCTGGCATCGAGACCGGCGTAGACGCGCACGTCGGCGAATTCGGGCAGGTACACGGACAGCGGCGCATCGAGATCGAACTTGCCGCGCTCGTAGAGCTGCATGAGCGCCACGCCGGTGACCGGCTTGGTCATGGAGAAGATCTGCACGAGGGTGTCGCGCGCCATGGGCTTGTTGTTTTCGCGGTCCGCGAGACCGAAGGCGCCGAAGTAGGCCTCCTGGCCGTGTTGATAGACCAGCGCCGAAACGCCGACCACCTTCTGGCTGTCGACGACGCTCTTGAGCGCGCTGTCGATGGCAGCCGGCTCGAACGGCGGTGGCGGCGTAACGATGGCGGGCGCAGGGGGAGCCGGCGCGGGTTTGGCCGCTGCCGCCAACCCAGCCGAACCCAACACGCACGTGATGACCGCAGCGGCGCCCAGATTGAGAAACTTCATCGATCCCCTCCTCGTTTCGGCGTGGAACAGCCGACGCGCGTCTTCGACAGCGCCACGTCGTCGATCCACAGGTTCTGATCGTTGGCCGAGTCCGCGTAGCGCTCGAAGCCGATGTAGAAGCTGTCGAACTTCGGCGGCGCAAGCCACTCGCCCTGCAAATCGTTGCCGCGGCAGGTGTTGGCGGCCTTGGATCTTCCGGCAACGCGAACAACCTTGCGCCCGTCGAGCCAGAACTGCATTTCATTCGAAGCGACTTCCATATGCCATTCGACGCAGGTCCAACGCCTCACGGGCAGCGTACGGCCCGAATTCACCTTGCAGTCCGTGGTGACCGGCGGGGTGGTTTCGAAGTTCGCCATGAGCTGCGTGCCGCCCTTCCCCTCCGCGCCGAGCCGGTAGATAGAGTTGTAGCGGTCGTCCGCGGAGCGGCCCTCACCCTGGAGCAGCGTCCAGTGTACGGGCGGCGCACCCGGCAAGGCGGTTGGCGCCTCCTCGAGGAACACCATGGCGCGGCCGAACATGCCGGGCTGTGCGCCGGGTACCGGGGCCTCCAGATGGATTGCCATGTAACCTCGCCGGTACCTGGCGCCGCGCGGCGTGTACACATGCATCGCCTGTCGGCCGCTGAAGGAGTGTTCGGCATCCACGGTGATGACGGCGCCGGACTTGAACGTGGCCTCGCTCCACGGCGCACCGGGCAACTGACCGGGGGCATGCGCTTCGAAGCCGTCGGCAAAAAGCACCGGATCGGCGGCGTGCGCGGTTGCGGCTAACAAAAGCGTTCCGACCGCGAGCCAGGGCTGGCCCCTTTTGCCAGCCTTGTTTGAAAGAAGTTGGGGGGGCTGCCCCCAGTTCACGGGTGGGCCACCGAAACGATGCGGTAGCAGGTCTCGAGCGTAGGCATGGGCACGCCGTGTTCGCGCGCCTTTTCCAGCGCATAGCCCAGCGTCTCTTCGTACTCGAGCCGGCTGCCGCGCAGCACGTCCTGCTGCGCCGACATGCGGTGTTCGGGCGAGGTGTCGTGAAATTTCTGACCGATGCCGCGCACGATTTCGATGGCTTGCGCGTCGGAGCCGTGCACGATGCTCGGCACGGGCAACGGCGGCATATCCAGCAGCTCGATCTTCATGGCCGCCGCCAGTGCGGCGGCCTCGCGCACGATGCGCACGATGACCATGGCGCTGCGTTCGTCCATGAGGAATTTCCAGGTGATCTGCCGCGTGAGCACCGCGAGCGGAAACTGCGCGATCCAGCCGGCGTACTTCGACCATTCACGCGTGCGGATGTTGGAGGCTGACGCGCAGCGTACGCCGGCGGAATCGATGAGCGTGGCCAGATTCTCCGAACGCGCGCTCGTGCCGCCCTTCTCCTCACCCAGGTGCAGGCACACGTTGCGCGTGAACTTCACTTCGCCGTTGGCGAGGAGCTCTCCGCTGAAATCCGCCATGGCGCCGAGCACGCGCGAATAGCCGAAGACCCGCGCCAGCAATTCGTTCTTGAGCACGCCGTTCTGCACGGAGAACGCATTCTCGAGCCGCACATGCTTGAGTGTGTCGAGGCTGCGCGCGGAGTCGATGGCCTTGGTGGCGACGATGAGCGTGTCGGTGTCGAGCAGCTTCGCGGGATCGTCGATGACCTGCGGGCGCGCCTTGATGTCGGAAAGCCCGTTCAGCACCAGGCCCTGGCGCTGCAGGACGCGGGCGCGGTCGCCGCGCGCGATCATGACGACCTCGTGGCCCGCGCGCGAAAGGTGCGCACCGAGTATGGTGCCGAGCGCGCCGGCGCCGAGAATGGCAAATCTCATTGGCTTCCTTGCTGCCTATTTCTTCCGGTACCGCTCGAACCAGGCCAGGATGTTATCCACCTTGGCGATCAGGTTCGACGGCCGCGCGACCATGCCGCCATGCGACGCTTCGGGGATGCGCACCATGACGGTGTCGATCTTGCGCAGCTTCAATGCCTGGTAGTACTGCTCCGACTCTTCGATCGGCGTGCGGTAGTCAGCCTCGCCCGTGAGCAGCATGGTGGGCGTCTTCACGTTACCCACCAGCGACAACGGCGAACGCTTCCAGTATTCCTCCGGCTTCTCCCAGGGTTGCGCCCCGAACCAGTACTTGTAGAAGAAGTTGTTGGCGTCCGAGGTGAGCACGAAGCTCGACCAGTTGATGACCGGCTTGGCGACCACCGCCGCGCGGAAGCGATCCGTCTTGCCGACGATCCACGCGGTAAGCACGCCGCCGCCCGATCCGCCGGTGACGAACAGGTTGTTCGCGTCGACATTGCCCTGCGCGATGACGGCGTCCACGCCCGACATGAGATCGTCGTAGTCATCGCCCGGGTAGGCGTGGTGTATGAGGTTGCCGAAAGTCTCGCCGTAGCTGGTGCTGCCGCGCGGGTTGGTATAGAGCACCACGTAGCCGGCGGCAGCGAACAGCTGCAGCTCGGTGGTGTAGTTAGGGCCGTAAGCCGCGAAGGGTCCGCCGTGGATCTCGAGGATCAGCGGATATTTCTTCGACTTGTCGAAATCCGGCGGCGTGATCACCCAGCCCTGGATGTCGCGCTGGTCCTTCGACGACTTCCAGTTGAGCTCGCGAACCTCGCCCAGCGTCTTGTTGCCGAGCAGGTCGTCGTTGAGGTTGGTGAGCAGGCGCGCAGGACCGCCGGCGACCAGCCCGACATCGGCGGGCCGCCCCGGGGAGTTGTGCGTGAATGCCGCGCGGCCATTGCGCGCCACGCTGAAACCGCCCGAGGTATACGGGCGGCCGAGATCCGTGCCGCCCAGCCCGTCGGCCAGCGTGCGCGGCTTTCCGTCGAGCGAGGTCAGGCCAAGCTTTCGCACACCGCGGTCGTCATACGTGAAGTAGACCTCGCGGCTGTTCGCGGACCAGCGCGGATCGGCCACGTCGCGATCGAAACCACCCGTGACCACGCGGGCATTCCCGCCGTCGATATCCATTACATATAGATGAGTGACCTGATACCCCTGCAGCCGGTCATCGAAACCCAGGTAGGCGATTCTCTTGCCATCCGGCGAGACCACCGGGGAGTTGTCCGGGCCGTCGCGCGTAGTGAGCTGCGTGAGCTTCCGGGTCGCGATGTCCACCTGGAACACATCGCTCTCCTGCGGATCGAGCTCCCAGTCCGGGCCACGATTGGACGACAACACGATGCCCTTGCTGTCGGGAGTGAAGGACAGCGGACCCTCATCGTTGAACTCGCCCTCGGTGAGCTGGCGCGATGTGCCCCCTTCCGCGGAAACGATGAACACGTGCTGGTACCCGGCCTCGAGATAACCCTCGCCATCGGCGCGATAGACCACCGAGTCGATGACCTTCACCGTTGGCGCCCACTGCGCGCCCTCGGGCTTCTCCGGTGGGGTCGCGAGC
>Ga0193753_10003383_pt1 | contig 11817 bp, 10 predicted proteins | sample H1c2metaG_FD_144925 | JGI IMG/M metagenome (GOLD analysis project Ga0193753, IMG submission 144925) | Soil microbial communities from a riparian zone of the East river system, Colorado, United States - H1c2 | ecosystem: Environmental > Terrestrial > Soil > Riparian zone | place: USA: East... | reverse complement strand
GACTGTCGAGGAACAGTGGCAACAGGTAGTGTCGGCGGCCCAAGCGGCGCATGCGTCCGCCGGCCTCGCTGATTTAAAACAAGCCGATCTCGACAAGATGGCTGCTGCCCTTAACAGCAAACAAGCCAACTTCAACGCCGTTGCCACAATCGCCAACTCAGCCACAAACGCTACTCCCGTAAATACCAAAACTGCAGCCGGCAATTTCATCACGCAGATCGCCGTGTTCCCTGATTTGGTGGCGATCGTTACAACTATTCATGGGCTCTGCGATAAACCGATCACCGGCAGCTTTACTAAGCACTTTGCCAAGTCCTTTCAACTTCAGGTCTCAATCACTGTTTGGTGCCCAACCTGGACGGATCCATTTCGCACCTGCAAGAAGACGTTCACGTTGGCTGGCGTTTCTTTCACTGTCGATCTGAGCGTCGGGTATAGCATCTCGTGCTGCGGCGCAACGGCCTGGGGTCAGGCAGCGGCTCAGGTTTGCGCATCCATCATTGGCATTAGCGTGTGCGCAAGTTGTACCGCCAGTATCACTGCCGTGGCGGGCACAGGTAAGTCCGGTTCCGGTTCGAGCTGTAGTTACGGGCTGGGTCTGAATGCCGAACTCAAGTGCCAGTTTGCGGGCATCAATCTCTTTGATGTCAATGTTCCCTTCGGATGGACGATTTCCGGACCATGCTTGCCGCTCTGCAATCTCGGTACAGTCTCGACAGCCGGCACAAAGACCGTCGCTAAACTGACTTAAAGATGCTCGGAAAACGCCCCGACGATCCCATATGGCTGCTACTCACAATTTTGGCCGTATGGCGACTGACAGCGTTCATAGCATACGAATCCGGCCCATTTGAGATGTTCTCGGCTTTGCGCCGCGTTTTTGTCCGGGTTGGATTAGGAAAGCTGGTCGGCTGTTTCTACTGTCTTTCAGTCTGGATCAGCTGTACGGCTGTCCTGGTTTTTCCGCTCTCGCTCTCGACTCCCTTGGTCATTCTGGGAGTCGCGGGCGCAGTGGCCTTGATTGAACGGATGTTGACAGGTGCTCCGAGTACAGGTGATCAAGATGGCGTTTGAAGGTTGCTGTGGGCAATTACCCAAAAAACAATCGAAGCGTGTGCAGGCACAGTTACCCGCGAACCCAAATCCGCCGGGTGGGGTAAAAATCATCTATGTGGGCTCCGGCTACGCTGAAGTGCCGGGCAAAGAATCTGGTTTGACCTATTTTGTGGCCGATTACCGCCGCCACTTCAAAGCTGATCCTTCTGACGTCGATTCGTTGATTAACAAGAGGGACTTCATTCTAGAACCATAGTCGCCGCACAAGATAAGCCAGCAGAACAACGACGCCTAATAGAGCTGCGATTGCCATCCAGCCTGTCAGCGAGCAGCCCAGACAGCCCAGCTTAATGGGAGCGCGCTGAAATCGTCGAATGGTCTTCCACTCACTACTTTCGTTTTGCTGTGGCGCTTGTTCATCTGGCATAGACACCTTTAGAGTTGATTGTTCTGGGATCAACCTCCACAATCGTAACTCGGTGTTTTCTCGTGCGGATTCCGGCGAGAGAACGCTAGTTAGCTAGCGTTTATCATTACCAATCTTTGACAGCACATCCACGAATGGCGCGTTTCCCGTCCAAGTGAAATTTCAAAGATAGATCTACACTTGGAGACAACACAGGAGTGATCGCCTTCAACCTCAACCAAAATCGTCTGCAGTGCCTCGTTCGCCGACATCGGTGGCGCTAACCTCAGGCGCTTTTCGTGTCTATCGAAACTGGAATTATTGCCCCGCTGGGGAGTTCGCTCGCTTGCGATCAGGCTCCAACCACCATCAATCTGTGCCTTCAGCGAGTTGCGGAGGAAGCTGCCGATTCCGGTCTGCTGAGTCCGGAGCTTTGCAGCGGGTATTCGCCGGGTGAAGGGCGTTCGCCGGATCGGCGCGAGAATTGGGAATTGGTTACAGCTGAGCAAGGAAAACGGCTTTTAGCTGCTGCGCAAGTCGCTGACATCCGCGGGAAACGGAACTAGGTGATGCTCGCATTGCTGATCGAATGGGGACTAACTCGAGGCGAGCTGCTTGTCTGCACTGCAAATCCATCCGGCTGCGTGAAGAATATTTAACTCGCTCTCCATGATTTAAGGCGCTATGCTGAATCCCGGGCTACGCCGATTATGCCGGACGCGGCAGTGGCATCGGCCTGTGCCCGTCTGTGTCCTCTCCGGCGGCCAACTCGATCGGATCCAGTTTCTTCTGGGACACATTCCATTCAGACCACCGAACGATATCCGGTGTGCGAACAACAGCTTCGCTTCGCCGCGAACGACAAGCTTGGAATTGAGCCCATAAACTTCGACCACTACGCGCCAGAACTGCGGATTATCGCCCGTTGGCGAGTACACAACTAGGATTCGGATTGCGCCTGGGGTGTGGGTCCGGAGCAATCGCTATCGCAAATAATCCACACCGCTGGCTGCATCTCTTAGACCATCCTCGGCTGGAAGTATATGCACGAACAAATCCTCTGCCGATAAGAATTGGTGACCGTATTTCCGGTGACGAACGGCGTGGAACAGTATCCGTCAGAAAAGCCTGAGCCTAATCTGTATCCGTCGGCGAGCGAAGGACAACTCTGGAGAGCAAGAACATGAAAATAGGCAGCGTGCGGACCCGAATCGTCCTTGGTTTCTCGGCAGTCATTGCGCTCATGATCGCCTTGTGCGCGTTCGCATATATACAGCTTGGCAGGATCAAAACCCAAACTGTGTCATTAGATCAAGACTCGGTTCCGGGCATCTACATTATTGGCAAAGTGCAGGCCATTTCGATCTCAGACCACTCGCTTGTAGAACAGCACCTTCTCGAGCAGGATTCCGCCACAATGCAGCAAATTGGGTCGGATATCGACGAGAAGACAGCTGAGATGTCAGATTCTCTCAAGCAGTACGAGCCCACCATCGTGAGGGTAAAGGACAGAGAACTCTACAATTCTGTCCGAACCGCGCTCCCACCTTATCTTGCCGTTCGAACCACGGTCCTGCAATTGAGTGCAGATCCAAAAACCAAGGCACAGGCTATTGCATTGTTGCGGAACCGACTAGATCCCGCTTACCGAAAACTACAAGACGCCATTCAGACGGAAGTGGATGACAACAAGTCCAGCGCCGATGGGGCCGCCCAGCAAATCCAGGCAGCAGTTGAGAAAGCTCAATCCGGACTACTATTCAGCCTCTTGGCCGGTGTCGCTCTTGCGCTGGCCGTTGGATATCTCCTGGTTCAAGCCATCAATCGGCCTCTTTCCCGCCTGGTGGCGGCGATGGAAGTGATGCGCAATGGGGACTTCTCGCAAGAGGTAAAACTGACCCAGCGCGGTGAATTTAGCGTTTTAGCCAGCGGGCTCAATCTTGTCGCCAATTCGTTGCAGGAGATGATCCGGCGAGTTCAGAAATCAGGTCTGCAAGTCAACACCTCCGCTACTGAAATTGCGGCGACCGCTCAGGAACAGCTCAGCACAGCGACTCAGGTGGCAGCCACTACCTCCGAGATTGGCGCCACTTCAAAAGAGATCTCGATCACATCCAAGGAATTAGTGCAGACTATCAAGGAGATCGCCGCGGTGGCGGAACAAACTGCTGCTCTAGCTGGCAACGGTCAAGCAGGGCTCAGCCGGATGAAGACGACCATGCAGCAGGTCATGGAAGCTTCGGCGTCAATCAATGCACGTCTCGGCACCCTCAGCGAGAAGGCTGGAAATATCGGGACGGTAGTAACGACGATTACGAAGGTAGCGGATCAGACGAATCTTCTCTCATTGAACGCAGCCATTGAAGCGGAAAAAGCCGGCGACTATGGGCGTGGTTTCTCTGTGGTCGCGGCCGAGATCCGGCGGCTGGCTGATCAAACTGCGGTGTCTACCGGCGATATCGAACAAATGGTCAAGGAAATGCAATCCGCGGTAGCCGCCGGCGTTATGGGAATGGACAAGTTCTCTGAAGAAGTTCATCGAGGCGGCGAAATGGTTCGGCAGGTCAGCGAAGAATTATCCCAAATCATTCATCACGTACAAGCACTGACGCCCAATTTCGAATCGGTCAGCGAAGGTATGCAGTCACAGTCGCAGGGTGCCCAGCAGATCAGCGATGCACTTTCGCAATTAAGCGAGGCATCGAAGCAGACGGTCGAATCCTTGCGCCAATCTAACTCGGCCATCGGGCAATTAAACGACGCTGCGCGCGGATTGCAAGATGGCGTGGCGCGCTTTAGGCTGCAGGCATGAGACGTGATGTTATTTCTAATCTTTCAACTCGGCAACGACCGGTACGCGGTTGAAGTTACCCACGTTATCGAAGTCCTGCCGCTGGTCAATGTAAAACATTTGCCCCGCGCACCGGCTGGCGTGGCGGGAATGTTTGACTATCACGGCGAGCCCGTACTACTCATCGATTTGGCCGAATTGGCGCTTGGGACACCCTCGCGGAAGTGGATGAGCACTCGGATTATCGTCGTGAGCGACAACCGGGAGCCAAGTGTAAGACGCGTGCTTGGCTTATTGGCGGAGCAGGTCACGGAGACTGTGCGTCGAAGTGAAGAGGATTTCCGAGATGCAGGTGTTTCGGTTAGCAATGCTCCCTATTTAGGACCGGTTACGACACATGCGGGGAGTATCGTTCAACGAATTGAAGTTCAAAGCTTATTGTCCGGAAGCGTTCGTGACCTTCTACTCCGCGAACGAATAGGCGCTGCGTAATGGCTTCAGTCGATTTCGAGAATCTGCTAAAGCAGGCGATGGGTCTTGATGCAACATCAATTGGAAGCAGCAGCATTGAGCGGGCAGTTCGGTCTCGAATGGACACTATCGGGCTGGAGCAGAGAGACGAGTATTGGCAAAGATTGAGCGACTCCGCTCAAGAACTTCAGCACCTCATCGAAGCAGTAGTGGTGCCGGAGACCTGGTTCTTCCGCGACCAGCCGGCATTTTCCGTGCTGGTTCGTCTGGTTACGGAAGAATGGCGGCCGAGCCATCCTAATTCCGTCCTTCGCTCACTCAGTATTCCGTGTTCGACCGGCGAAGAGCCGTATTCGATCGTCATGGCTTTATTGGATGCGGGTCTCGCCCTGGAGCAGATGTATGTAGATGCAGTAGATATCAGTACCCAAGCACTTGACCGGGCGAAGCGTGGCGCGTACGGAAACAATTCGTTTCGCGGCGAAGACTTAAGCTTCCGCGAGCGCTACTTTCGGCCAAATGCACACGGCAGCGAATTGAGCGAGCGGATTCGCGACCAAGTGAGATTTCACCAGGGGAATCTTCTTTCGGACGATTTTCGTTTTGCTGAGGAGCCGTACGATGTAATTTTTTGCCGAAATCTTTTGATCTATTTCGACCGTCCGATGCAAGAGCAGGCCATGAGAACGCTTGGCCGCTTACTGGCAGATTCAGGGTTCCTGTTTGTCGGTCCGGCGGAAGCGTTCCTGGCCAGTTGCAGCGGGTTTACTTCCGTGAACCAGGCGATGTCTTTCGCCTTCCGGAAGACCCGGAAACAACGTAGCGAGCCTGCACCTGAGATTCGTGCGGTCTCACTGAAACCGCTCAAAAGGACGCTCCGTGCGCGAACGCAACATTCTGTCAAAGGAGACCGATCCCCGGCGTCTGTGCCGGCATCGCTCTCTTCACGGCCAGCCGATTTGAGAACGGCCCATAATTTGGCTGACGCCGGAAGGTTGCGTGAAGCCGCCGAGTGTTGCGAGGACTATGTGCGGCTACAGGGTCCCGCCGCAGAAGCCTACTACCTGCTTGGCGTGTTACGCGATGCAGTGGGCGACCGGCGGAGTGCCGCCGAATATTACCGGAAGGTCTTGTATCTGGAACCCGAGCACGTGCAAGCGTTGATGCATCTGGCACTGCTGACTGAAAGTCAGGGACATAGAGCGGCGGCGGAACGCTTTCGTGAACGTGCGCGCCGCATCGATGGGCGACAGAAGGGCGGAACATTGTGAGCCTGTTAGATCGAGAGATACCGGAGGAGTATCTCGAGGAGCAAACGTCACATGTTGCTGCCGAGAAAAAAAAGCAAATTGAAACGGGCGCCAAGTCTATTGTGATCTTCCGCATCGCCACGGAATGGTGGGCATTGCCGACCGCAGTGTTTCAAGGAGTAGACGATGACTCCCCGACACATACTCTGCCCCACGACCGCAGCGGAATATTGAATGGCTTGGTCAACATCCGGGGAGAGCTGCTGCTCTCAGTCTCGCTCGCCGCGCTGCTCCAGTTGGAGAAGGACACGGAGGTAAGCCGGGATTTGAAACCGGCATCTTGCGGGCGCCTGCTGATCTGTAGCCGAAAGGGTAGCCGATTGGTGTTTCCAGTTAACGAAGTCCATGGGGTCCACCGCTATCATCCGAAAGAGCTGAGAGAGGTTCCCGTCACGTTGGCCAAAGCCGGGGCCGGCGCCTACATTGTTGGCGTTCTTCCTTGGGAAGGCAAAACCGTAGGTTGCATGGACGATGAGCTCTTGTTTTATGCGGTGGACAAAGGTCTCACATGAGCAAGCAGATTGGGGGAGATCTTAGTGATCTGTCGATGCTGGAGCTTTTTCGTTCGGAGGTGGAAACGCAGTCGGCCATCCTGACGGAAAGCTTGCTGGCATTGGAGAAAAATGAAGACGCCACTCACCATCTGAAAGAGTTAATGCGTGCAGCTCATTCTCTAAAGGGAGCCGCTCGCATTGTTGGCCGCAAGGCCGCGGTAAAGATTGCGCACGCGATGGAGGATTGCCTCGTCGCTGCACAACAACGGAAATCTACTCTTTCGGAGGGGGTAATCGATTCGCTGCTGGCGGGGATTGATCTTTTAAACCGCAATGCGAAGGTTCCTGATGACGCTCTCGAGAGCTGGGAGACTGCACAACAGAACCAAATTGAAACGTTCCTACGCTCGCTTTCCTCGCTGGCGGAAGTTCTAGGTCAGCCGGGCCAAGTCTGTGTCGAGCCCTCGCCAGACGTGCGATCCAGAATCGTCGCGGCGGAGACGAAACCAGCCCGGATTGAATCCACGGCGAGCCCGGCTACGGCGCCGGAGCCAGGGAAAACTTTGGTTTTCGGCTCGGACCGCGTGCTGCGAGTCACGGCCGACAATCTCAATCACCTGATGGGGCTGGCAGGAGAAGCTCTCTTGGCAGCGCGCTGGATGGATTCATTTTCGGCCGACATGTTGCGAGTGAAGCGGCTTCATCGGCAGCTCGGGCAATGTTTGGAGGCCTTACGCGAAGTTATTCCGCTGGCCTTAAACGAACGGGCAGGCCAACGCTGGAATGAGCTTCAGAACGGAGTAGCTGATTGTCAACGATCTCTAGCGGAGCGGCTGGTGGATCTGGACTTATTTAATCGCCGCTTCGCTAGTTTCTCCGGACGCTTGTATCACGAGGTGCTGGATTGCCGCATGAGACCGTTTGCCGATGGAATTCAGGGATTTCACCGGATGGTGCGCGACGTCGCGCGCTCTCTCGGTAAGACAGTACGGCTCGAGATCAAAGGTGAATCTACACCCGTCGACCGGGACATCCTGGAGAAACTCACCGCGCCGCTCGATCATCTTCTTAGAAACTCGCTCGATCACGGTATTGAATCTCGGGCCGAGCGGCAGGAGAAGGGCAAGCCGGAGGAAGGAACCCTGGAACTGCACGCTTGCCACAGCGCGGGTATGCTTCTCGTCACAGTGGCGGATGACGGACGCGGCGTAGATTCGGAAACCATTCGGAATGCCGTGATTCGGAGAAATCTAAACACTCCGGAGATCACCCAGAAGATGACCCAGGCCGAATTGCTCGAATTTCTGTTTCTCCCAGGCTTCACGCTGAAGGAGTCCGTTACAGAAATCTCGGGCCGTGGAGTCGGGCTCGATGTGGTGCAAACCATGGTCAAGGAGGTGGGCGGCAGGGTGCGAGTTTCCTCCCGGCAGGGTTACGGAACACGCTTTCAACTGGAATTGCCGATCACTCTCTCGGTGGTGCGAACACTGCTCGTCGAGATAGGAGGCGAGCCATATGCCTTTCCCCTGGCTCGTGTGGACGGGGCTTTGAAATTGCCGAAGGAGCAAATCGAGTCGCTCCAGGGGCGCCAGCATTTTGTGCACAGGGAAGAGCAGATTGGACTGGTGACAGCACACCAGGTCTTGGAGTTGGAGGGATCCCCATCGTCTGCTGGAGAGGCTTCTATTGTGGTGCTCGGTGATAAAGGATCTCGTTATGGATTGGTGATCGACCGTTTCCTCGGAGAACGGGAATTAGTGGTCCGCTCGCTCGATCCACGCCTGGGCAAAGTCAAACACTTCAGTTCAGCAGCGCTCATGTCCGATGGATCGCCGGTACTTATTTTGGATGTTGACGATTTGAAGCAGTCCGTCGAAAACCTGGCATCTGGGCAGAGCTTGTCCCGCATGACCTCCGGTACCGAAGCGGAGGCGTTGAAAAAACGGAAACAGGTGCTGATCGTGGACGACTCGCTGACGGTACGTGAATTGGAGCGAAAGCTACTAGATAGCCGCGGATATCGGGTGGATGTCGCCGTCGACGGCATCGATGGTTGGAACGCTGTGCGCACGGGGCACTATGATCTCGTAATAACCGACGTCGATATGCCGCGAATGGACGGCATCGAATTGCTCAAACTAATCCGGAGGGACAGCCGGCTCAAGACGCTGCCGGTCATGATCGTCTCCTACAAGGACCGGCAGGAGGATCGCAGCCGAGGTTTAGAGGCTGGGGCCGACTACTACTTGACGAAGGCCAGCTTTCACGATGAAACACTGCTGCGAGTCGTCACTGATTTGATTGGGGAAGCTGACTGATGAGGATCGCCATTGTAAATGATGCGGCCATAGCAGCCGAGGCGCTGCGGAGGATTCTCCTGAGCGTGCCTGGCTATGAACTGGCTTGGATAGCGAGCGATGGCGCCGAAGCAGTGCAAATGTGCCGCCAGGACACGCCCGATCTGATTTTGATGGACCTGGTGATGCCGGTTATGGATGGCGCGGAGACTACGCGCCAGATCATGGCCCAAACGCCCTGCGCAATTTTGGTTGTAACGGCTACCGTCGAGGGTCACTGCGCCAAGGTCTTTGAAGCATTGGGTGCCGGCGCCCTCGACGCCGTGCAGACACCGGCCCTCGCAGGCAGCGGGCAATTGCAGGGAGTGTCGGCGCTCAAATTCAAAATTGATGCGATTGGACGTTCCCCTTTGAACGACAGCGGTAATAGACATCCGAAGAGCGGCACCACGGAGCGACAACTCCTGCGCTCAGCGCCAAGCGACCTCTTGGTTGCAATCGGAGCTTCTGCTGGGGGCCCGGCGGCTTTGGCCACCATACTCAGCAGTCTGCCGCGTGATTTTCCGGCAGCGATTATCATCATTCAACATCTTGATGCGCAGTTTGCGCCGTCCATGGCTGGCTGGCTGAATGAGCGGTCTACCGTGTCCGTTCGGGTCGCTCGACAGGATGACGCGCCTCAAGCGAATACCGCTCTGATCGCCGGAACGAATGACCATCTTGTTTTCCTTAACTCGCAGGTGCTTGGGTACACTCCTGAACCGCGAGATCGTTACTATCGTCCCTCGATCGATGTTTTTTTCGAAAGTATCGTTCGCCATTGGCGGGGGAACGCGGTGGGCACTCTCCTTACCGGGATGGGAAAAGACGGGGCTAAGGGCCTGAAGGGCATGCGCGACGCCGGTTACCTAACCATTGCACAGGACTCGGCGAGTTGCGTCGTCTATGGTATGCCCAAGGCTGCAGCCGAGTTAAATGCCGCAGCCGCGATTCTTCCCGTGGATGAAATTGCCAACGGATTAATCAACTTCGTGAGATTGTCAAATAGCTAGCGGGAGTAACAAAATGCAAACGCCAGATATCCAGATGAGCGAATCGCTTCTCATAAGCCGCGATTCTTCAACCATGGTCCTGCTCGTGGATGATCAAGCAATAGTGGCGCACGCGGTACGCCGTCTGCTCGCTGATTTGCCTGATATCGATCTCCACTATTGTCCCGATCCGATCGAGGCGATTAACGATGCTGACAAGATCAAGCCATCCGTCATTCTCCAGGACCTGGCTATGCCTTCCATCGATGGATTAGATCTCGTCCGGCTCTTTCGCGCCAATCCATCGACCGCAGAGACACCCATCATCGTGCTCTCTTCTGAGGAAGACTCCGAGATCAAGAGCAAGGCGTTTGCCGCCGGCGCAAACGACTATCTGGTCAAGCTGCCTGACAAAATTGAATTGATCGCTCGCATCCGTTATCACTCCAAAGCGTACATTGCTCAGCTTCAGCGGGATGCCGCTTTTCGCGCTCTACGGGAAAGCCAGCAGCAATTGCTAGCCAGTAATACGACGTTGATTTCGGTCAACCAGAATTTAGAGGAGGCTACTCGCGTCAAGGCGGAGTTTATCGCCAATATGAGTCATGAAATCCGAACACCGATGAATGGTGTTGCTGGAATGACTACTCTTTTACTAGAAACGGAGTTAACCGATGAACAGCGCGATTATGTCGAGACCATTCACAGCTCGGCGGACTCACTCATTACGATCGTTAACGACATTTTAGATTTTTCCAAAATTGAATCGGGGAGGCTCGATCTCGAAGAGCATCCATTTGACCTCCGGACTTGCATAGAGGAGGCACTAGAACTCTTGGCCCCCAAGGCCGCCGAAAAGAAACTTGACCTCGGCTATGCGCTGGAGAATGCTATCCCCGTTACGATCATTGGAGACGTTACCAGACTACGGCAAATCCTGGTGAATCTAGTGGGAAACGCCATTAAATTCACCAGTGAAGGCGAGGTGATGATCAGAGGAAATCTGACAGAGTCGCAATCGCCGATGCTGCAGTTCTCGGTACGGGACACCGGAATCGGTATTTCCAAAGACAAACAGTCGCGCCTTTTTAAAGCTTTTAGCCAGGTTGACAGCTCGACTACACGACACTACGGTGGCACCGGGCTGGGCCTGGTCATCAGCAGGCGCCTAACGGAATCTATGGGCGGTCGCATGTGGGTGGACAGTGAAGCGGGCCAAGGCAGTACCTTTTATTTCACAATCGAATGCAAACCGGTTGTCGATGGGTTGACCGTGCCGTGGGAGAAAATATGTCCGCAGTTGGCCGGCCGGCATGTGCTTGTTGTCGAAGACAATGCCAGCAATCAGCAAATTCTCGCGGGCTGGCTGGAGCGATTTGGGATGCGGTCGACTACCGTCACGACCGCTGAGGAAGCAATGGTAGTACTTCGCGAAGACAGAACCATTGAGGCCGCCATTCTTGATTTCCAACTGCCTGATGTGGACGGCTATTCGCTCGTAGAAGCGGTGCGACGATTGCCCCATGGTCAGGCGCTCCACATACTGCTACTTACATCGGTCCACTTACGCGCGGGAGATCCGCGAGCGGCGGCAGCCCATGTTTCAGTATCGATATACAAGCCAATTCGTCCGGGTCAGTTGTTCGAAGCGCTGACGCAAGGCTTTGATCGACGGCTGACCTCACCGCGAAAGGCGCCTGCGGCATCATCATTCGATTCCTCATTTGCTTCCCGGCTGCCCTTACGAATTTTGATGGCGGATGACAATCGAGTCAATCAGAAAGTGGGAAGCCGTTTTCTGAAGAAACTTGGATACCGCGCCGAGTTGGCCAACAACGGTTTAGAGGTGCTCCAGGCGCTCGAGCGGCAGCCATACGATATTGTTTTTCTGGATGTGCAAATGCCCGAGATGGATGGCTATGCCGCCGCGCGTGAGCTGCATCGACGCTGGGGTGGCGCTG
>Ga0193753_10003382_pt1 | contig 11820 bp, 8 predicted proteins | sample H1c2metaG_FD_144925 | JGI IMG/M metagenome (GOLD analysis project Ga0193753, IMG submission 144925) | Soil microbial communities from a riparian zone of the East river system, Colorado, United States - H1c2 | ecosystem: Environmental > Terrestrial > Soil > Riparian zone | place: USA: East River... | reverse complement strand
CGGATAGTTCGACCACGCGAAGGCGCCAACCACAGACTGCGTGGCAGTTGAATTGCCGAGCCGCGCAGTCGCGCGTCCGATCACCCTATAATGGAGGCGAACACTGTTTAAACCTGCAGGATGAAGTCGTGACCGGGATGACATTCGGTGAGGCCGCTATGGAACTGCTTGCCGCCTATGAGGTGGACACGGTGTTCGGCATGGCGGGAACGATGACCCTCGAGGTGTATCGGGGCCTCGCGCGCACCGGCATCCGACACGTGCAGTGCCGCAACGAGCAGGGCGCGAGCCTCATGGCGGACGGCTATGCGCGTGCGACGGGCAAACCGGGTGTTTGCACCATCATCGGCGGCCCCGGCGTCACCAATGCCTCCACCGGTATCGCCCAGGCCTACTGCGACTCGCAGCCCATGCTGGTGCTGTCGGGAGCGACAGCCACGGGGACTCATGGCAAGGGCTGGGGTGCCATCCATGAATTGGACGACCAGCAGGCCGTGACCAAGGGAATCACTGCTTTGAGCGCCATGGTTCGCCACCCGGAGGAGTTTCCCGAATGGGTGGCGCGCGCCTACGCACTTTTTGGCAGTACTCGTCCCCGGCCGGTGCACCTGTCACTGCCGCGGGACATCCTGCCGATGCCGGTGCAGGCGGCATGGAAGAGGCGGCGCGCAGCTTCGCGGCCCATGCCCGATCCCGCCTTCATCGGCGAGGCCGCGATCCGCTTGGCGCAGGCACGGCGTCCGCTCATCTTCGTCGGCGGCGGCGCGGTCGGCACTCGCGCGGCCCTGACTGACATCGCGGAGCGGATCGGTGCCCCGGTGCTGTCGAGCAATGCCGGCAAGGGCATCCTGCCGAACTCGCATTCTCTGTCGCTCGGCTGTTCGGTCCTGCAGGATGCCAGCCGGCGCGCCCTGGCCGAGGCCGACGTGGTATTGCTCGTTGGTTCCGAGGTCGCGGCGGGCGATCACTTCCTGCCGCAGCTCGAGATCACCGGCGCGATCATTCGCATCGACATCGATCCCGATGAACTCAGCTCGCGGTATGCCGCGGCTATTCCGATCCAGTCGGACGCAGGCGCGGCGCTGCGCGCGCTGGCGGACGCCCTCGCCCACCGGACGCCTGCGGCAACGCGCGCAGAGGGTGAAGAACGCGTGCGCAAGATCCTCGCCGCCAACCATGCCGCCCTCACCGACCTCGAAAAACTACACCTGCGCGTCTGGCAGATCCTGCGCGCTGCGCTGCCCGAAGACACCATCATCATGGGCGACATGACGCAAATCGTTTACACGGGCTGCTTCGCAATGCCGATGGAAGTGGAGCGCTGCTGGTACTACTCCGGGAATTACTGCGCACTGGGGGTCGCGCTGCCGATGGCCATCGGCGCCAAGATCGGCGCGCCGCATCGACCCGTGATCGCCGTCGCCGGCGACGGCGGCTTGATGTTCACCGTGAATGAACTCGCCACCGCGGCGGAAGAAGGCCTGGCGCTGCCCGTCATCGTCTGGAACAACGATGCTCTGAATGCCATCGTCGAAGGCATGGATCTGCAGAAGATTCCGCGCATCGGCGTTGAACCCAGGAGCCCCGATTTTCTGAAACTCGCCGAAAGCCTGGGGTGTCACGCCACTCGCCCGGCCGGCGCCGATCAGCTTTCGCAGGCGATTCGCACCGCGCTGGCGGCTGACCGCCCTACCCTGATCGAAATCCGACAGGATGCGCCTTGGCTTAAAAGCGAGGGTCGGGCCTAAGGGTTAAGGGCACGCGGACGGCGCAGCGGCTGCTGGTCGTTGATCTCATCGCGCGGGCGATAGGGTGCCTCGAGGAAGGTGCGCTCCTCGGCGCCGAGCTTGAGCGAGAGGCCTTGCACTGCAACGTCAAGATGCGCGGTTTTGCTGGCGCCGACGATGGGAATGTTGGGACGGGAATTCCCGGCGAGCCAGGCCATTCCGACATGCGCGGCGCTGACGCCGTGCCTCTGGGCCACTTCACGCACGCGGCGCGCGATCTCGCGATCGATCTCATCACCGTAGAAATCCTGGTAGGCATCCTCGCTCGTGCGGATGGTGCGCTGTTCGCGCGCGAGAAAGCCGCGGGCGAGAGGACTGAAGGTCGTCACAGCGATTCCCTCGTTTAGGCAGTAGGGAAACATTTCCCGCTCCTCTTCGCGATAAAGCACGTTGTATTGGCACTGCATGTTGACGAAGCGGGTCAATCCCAGCCGTTCGGCGGCGTGATTCATGGTGGCGAACTGCCAGGTGTACATGGTCGAGGCACCCAGATAGCGCACCTTGCCGGCGCGCACCGTCTCGTGCAGCGCTTCCATGGTTTCCTCGGCGGGCGTTTCCGGATCGAAGGCGTGGATCACGTACAAATCCACGTAGTCGGTCCCCATGCGCGTCAGGGAACGGTCGATGGAGCGCAGGATGTGCTGGCGCGATAGTCCTCGATCGTTCGCGTCCCCGCTCATGGGGTAGAACACCTTGGTGGCGAGCACTAAATTCTCGCGCGCGCTCATCTTCAGCAGATTTCGGCCAACCACCTCTTCGTTGCGGCCGATGGAATACCAATCGGCCATGTCGAAGAAGTTGATGCCGAGATCCAGTGCCTGCCTGAGGATGGGAATCGAGGCCGGTTCATCCAGTACCCAGCTTTTCCAGGCCGAGTTGCCCATCGACATGGTGCCCAGACAGAGGGGGGATACCTTGAGCCCTGTGGATCCGAAACGGATGTAGTCCATCGAACCTGCCTTTCCAGATTTGTCAGACATTGTGAGGCGAGCTGCCTGCAACCGGCAACCGCCCCGCCTGAACATCCGTTCAATGACGGCGACCACCGAGCGGTAGGACACGTCGCTCGAATCGAGCGACCCTCCGAAAAGAACTTTCCCGTCCCCTGATTCTGTGTTACCAATTACTGCATAACGAAAATGGGATGAATGATGAACCAATACTCCAGGCTATCTTGTGCGATCGCCGCCATCCTGGGCGGCGGTTCATTGGGTCATGCTCTTCCGGCACGTGCCGCGGATGCCCCGAGCGCCGACCAGATTCAGGAAATCATGGTCACCGCCCAGCGGCGCACAGAGAATGTGCAGGACGTGCCGATCGCCATCCAGGCGCTCAGCGGCGAGACGCTGACGCAGCTCAACATCACCACCTTCGACGAGATGGTCCGCTATCTGCCGAACGTCTCGCATGCGAACTCAGGCCCGGGGCAATCGGAACTGTTCATGCGCGGCTTGAGCGTCGGCAGCCAGGGCACTCAGTCAGGCGGCTCGATCAACGGCTTCCCGAACGTCGCCGTCTACCTGGACGATCAGTCGGCGCAGCTCCCCGGCAGAAACCTGGATATCTACGCGGCCGACATGGAGCGCATTGAGGTACTGGAGGGACCTCAGGGCACGCTGTTCGGCGCCGGCGCCCAGGCGGGAGCCATCCGCTACATCACCAACAAGCCCAAGCTGAATGTCACCGAGGGCAGCGTCACCGGCGGCTACAGCCTCACCAGCGGCGGCGATCCGAACACCGATCTGACCGCCGTCCTCAACTTGCCGCTGATCGCGGACAAGCTGGCGGCGCGGGTGGTCATTTATGACGACCATCGCGGGGGTTATATCGACAATGTGCCGGCAAACTTCACGCGCAAGCCCACGGATCTCGGCATAGGTTATGCGAACTTTCCGACCGGCTGTTCACCCGACAGCACGCCCTGTCAGGTGCCGCCCAGCGCGCTGCCAATCAGCAACGCGACGACCGCCGCCAACAACATCAATCCGCTTACCTACCAGGGCTTGCGCGCCTCGCTCCTCTGGCAGATCAACGACGACTGGAACGTGCTCCTCACTCAAAGCTACCAAGACATGGATGCCGAGGGCGTGTTCTACCAGATGCCGCACAGCTCTGACGGCGTGCCTCTGCAGCCGCTGCAGGTGACGCTGTTCAACAACTCCTTTGACAAGGACAAGTTCGAGAACACGGCTTGGACCATTAACGGCAAGGTGGGGGCGCTGAAGGCCGTGTACACCGGTGCCTACCTGACACGCAACGTGACCCAGATCCAGGACTACACCAACTACTCGCGCGGCGTGTATGCGGACTATTACCAATGCCACGGTGCGGAACCGGCGAACGGACTGCAATCCACCTGCTTTTCGCCAAGCAGCGTTTGGACCGATCGCGAACACAACAGCCACCAAAGCCATGAATTCCGTCTGAGCACGCCGGACGACTGGCGCTTGCGCGGCATCGTCGGTGCCTTCTGGGAGCAGTTGAAGATCCAGGATCAGCTCGAGTGGCAGTACAAGAGCCTGCCGCCCTGCACCGACACTGTGACCGTGGGCTGCATGACCGATGTGGCCCCGGCGCCCGGCACGACGGTCTCGAATCCCGGCATTCGCAACGACAAGGTCGCCTTCTTCAACGACGTGCAGCGCGGCTACCGACAGACCGCGTTCTTCGCATCCGCCGATTTCGACATCGTGCCCCATGTGCTCACGGTGACGGGCGGCACGCGCTGGTACCGCTTCGTGAACGATGAACGGGGCGATGCCACCAGCAGCTTCGGCTGCTACGAGGCGGGACCCGCCCCTTGCCTCGCGGGAGCGACCAACATCGACGCCCTGGACCTGCACAGCGTCTTCAAGGGGTTCAAGAGTCGCGCCAACATCAGCTGGCACTTTCTGCCGGAGGCCCTCGTGTACTTCACCTGGTCGCAGGGCTTCCGACCCGGCGCATTCAACCGTACCGTCGGCTGCTGGATCCCGAATGCAGACGGCGTCGGGCAGTACTGCCAACCCACGGCGTACGCCTCGGACAACCTGACCAACAACGAACTTGGCTGGAAAACCGAATTCTTCGATCACCGTCTGCAGTGGAACGGCGCGCTGTACCGCGAGAACTGGGACAACGTGCAGATCAACTTGTTCGACCCCCCCACGCTTGGCAATGTGGGCTTTGCCACGAACGGCCCGAATTACCGCGTTCAGGGTATCGAGACTTCATTCATCGCGGTGATCGTCAAGGGCTTGACCGCCCAGGGCAGCGCGGCTTGGAATCACAGCGAACAGACCAATTCACCCCAGCTCACCGTCAACAACCCTGCGCTGGCTGGTGATCCTTCCTTCGGCAAGCCGATCACCAGCGTGAATCCCTACGGCGACGTCGGCAGCCCGAGCGCCAACTCGCCGCCGGTGCAGTTCAACCTGCGCCTGCGCTACGAGTTCGCGCTCGGCGACTACAAGAGCTTCGCGCAGATCGGTGCCACGCATACCGGTCACTCGTTCACGCAGGCCGGCAGCAACCCGTCGCTGTCAGTGGGTTCGATCGTCAGCACCACGCTTCTGCGCTTCGAGAATCCCGCCTATTCCCAGTACGACATGTCCCTCGGCGTGGCCAAGGACAACTGGTCGGCGAATTTTTTCATCGACAACCTGACCAACGTTTTGAAAAGCACTTTCACCTCGACCACACAATTCATCCCGGCGGAAGTGGTGACGCGGCCGCGGGTGCTCGGCGTCAAGGTGGGGTATCACTTCTGAAGCATGCCGAAGGGCGGGCGAGCGCCCTCGATGATGCTATCGCGCGGGAAACTGGGCCATCCAGTGCCGTGCGATGGCTTCGCGCGTGCAAAAGTGTACCGCCTCATGCGACTGGATGTGATCGAGCAGGCGCGCCAATGCGCCCATTCGGCCGGGGCGCCCGATGATTCGGCCATGCAGCCCCAGAGAGAGCATGCGCGGTCGGCCCGAGCGGCCCTGCAAATATAGCCAGTCGAAGGCATCCCGGCAGTAGCTAAAGTAATCCTCGCCGCGGGCGAAGTCCGCGCCGCGCTGCAGGCGGCTGTCGTTGGTGTCGAAGGCGTAGGGCACGATGAGGTGCGGTCTGCCCTCCACGCGCGTCCAATAAGGCAGGTCGTCGCTGTAGGCATCGCTGTCGTACAGAAATCCGCCCGACTCCACCACCAAGCGCCGCGTATTGGGACCGGGTCGGCCGGTGTACCAGCCCACCGGCGGACGGCCAATGAGGCGCTTGATCACCTCGACGTTGCGGGCAATGTGATCGCGCTCGACGTTTTCGGCAACGCACTGATAGTCGATCCAACGCTGGCCATGGCAGGCGACTTCCCAATCGCTGGAGGCCAGCGCGGCTGCCGCCTCGGGATTGCGCTCGAGCGCCATCCCGACGGCGAAGACCGTCGCCGGCAGGTGCCGCGACCGAATCTGCCGGAAGACTTCCCAGAATCCCACCCGCGATCCGTACTCGAAGATGGACTCGACGTTGAGATTGCGCCTGCCCTCCAGAGCTTCCGCGCCGACATCGGTGAGCACCGCCTCCGAGGCGGCATCCCCGTGCAGCACGCAATTCTCACCGCCCTCCTCGTAGTTAAGCACCAGCGAGACCACGATTGCGGCCTCGCCCGGCCAGCGAACCACCGGCGGATTCGCGCCGTAGCCAACAAGGTCCCGAGGATAGCTGGTGTCGCTCATCGAGACTGCGACAACCAATCCATGTAGGCATGGAATGCCTGGCGCGCCGGCCGAGGACGCCAACCTGTTTCCGCCTGGATGCGGGAAATGTCATACGCGCCCCACATGCCATCCTTGAGCGTGGGATCCTGCACAAGGTCGGCATCCGCCGCGGGGACGACTTCGGCCTGGAAACCCGGCACCTTCTCAGCGGCCCAGGCGACGAAATCGCGCACGCTGCTGGTGGCGCCCGAGGCGATGTTGTACACGTTGTACGCAAGGCGCGGTGCGACGAGCAGCCTGAGGATTGCGCGCGCCACATCCTCGACGTGAATGTAGTCACCCAAGCCGTCGAGCGAGTTGACGCGCAGGCGGCCGCGGCCCTCGAGCGCGCAGTGTGCGATCCGATTCGGCACATGCCGGAAATTACGGCTGGCGGTGATGCGGTCCATCGTGCCATACACCGAGGCCGGCCGTACGCTTACGGTCGAGAGGCCGAACAGACGTCCATAGCGTTCGGTGATCAGTTCGGAGGCCAATTTGGAAATGCCATAGAGACGCCGCGGCATCGCATAGCCGTCCTCGGGCAGGGGCTCACCCGGGCAATCCGGACCGTGTTCCTTGTACACGGCGCCGGAGCTTACATAAAGGAAGCGCTGGATCTTGGACTGTGTTCGCGCCCACTCGAGCAGCGCCACCGTCCCCATGACGTTCACGTCGACGATGCGCGCCGGTTGCTCCGCTTCCGGCTCGCGGCTTTCTTCCGCCGCCGTGCCGCGCGAGATCGGCGTGATGCTGGCGCCGTGCACCACGTGCGTGATGGCAGCGGCTTGGAGCGCCGCGCGCCAGGATTCCGGGCGCGTCAGATCCGCGACGATGACATTGAGCCGCTGCGCCACGGGCGCGAAGTATTGATGCGCGGCCTCGTCCAGAGGCGCGACATCGAGCACGGTGAGACGGGCATCCGAATGTGCGGCGAGCCACTCACGCCCGAGCACGCTCATCGCGAATCCCGCAGCGCCTGTGACGAGCAGGTGCATGCTAGAACGGAAATTCCAGGATCAGGCGCTGCAGGGCACGCGCACCCACGGCGAAGTCCGCCAACTCCATGCTCTCGTCGGCATTGTGGCTGCCATGATCGTTGCGCACGAAGATCATGGCGCTCGGAATGCCGACCGCGGCGAATGTCGCCGCATCGTGGCCTGCGCCGCTCGCCATTTCAAACGGCTGCTCGAGCAGGTTCATCAGCGCACCGCGCAGGCGGAGATCCATCCGCGCCGGCGGCGAGTCGCTGGTGTCGCCGAGTTCGAAGCGCACACGGTACTCTCGGCCAAGGCGCGTTGCCGTGGCACGCGCCTCCTCGGCCACCACGTCCATGGTTTCGTTCGACACGCTGCGAATGTCGAGCACGAAGTGCGTCTCGCCGGACACCTTGCTGGGTGCGTGCATCGCGGCGTCGGTATAGAACTCGCCCGAAGTGAAGACCAGATCCGCGCCGGATTTCTCTTGTGCGATCCACACCGACTCCAAGTGGTGCAACAGCGCGACAGTGGCCGCCACGGCATCCTGACGGTACGCGCGTTCCGTGGCCCCCGAGTGGCCGTAGCGGCCGAGGCACCGTGCGTTGCGGAAACGCTTGCAGCCGCGGATCGCCGTCACCACGCCGGCGGGCAGGCCGCGCTCCACCAGCGTCGGACCCTGCTCGATGTGCAATTCCAGATAGGCGCGGATGCTCTTGGGATCGAGCAGGCGGCGGCGCTCGCGAATCGCTTCCGGATCGAGGTTGAGCGCGCGCAGCGTCTCCTCGAGCGTGCGGCCGGTGTCGGAGCGCCGGATGCCCAGGCAGTTCGGGTCGAGCAGTCCGAACGCCCCGCCGCTGCCCAGGTAGGAAATGTCGAACCAGGCGGATTCTTCCGCGCGGATGGCCATGACGGTGACATCGCAGGCGGGGGTGAGGCCGGCGCGGCGCAGGCCCGACAGAACCGAGAGGCCCGCGACCACCCCCGCTGCCCCATCGTAGTTGCCACCCTGAGGCACACTGTCCAGGTGCGAGCCGATCAGAATGCCCGGTACCTGGCGAGCGGCGCCCGGCTGCCTCATCAGAAGATTGCCGATGGCATCGACCGAGACCTCGAGCCCCAAGGTCTCGGCGGTCGCGCGCATCAGATCGTGCGCGGCTTGTTCACCCGGTCCGTAGGAATCACGTTCGATGCCGACGCCCCTGCGCGTCCTTGAGTTCAAATCGGCGAACAGCCGCTCGGCAAGTTCGATGTCCGGTTCGACCGATTGCGATATGCTAGCCAGCACCTATGCCCTCACTACTTCCCGGAAAGATCGCCATCGTCACCGGCGCGAGCTCCGGGATCGGCCGGGCCATCGCCCGGAAATTCGCCGCCGAAGGTGCACGGGTCGTCATCGCCGATATCGTACCGGAGCCACTGGAGGGTGGCGAGGAGACACTCAAGCAAATCGCCCGCGACGGATTCGAGGCGACGTTCATGCATGCCGATGTGTCGAAGTGGGACGAGGTTGACGCGCTCATCGGCAACACCGTCGAGCGCTTTGGCCGGCTCGATGTCATGGTCAACAATGCCGCCATCTATTCCGGCACCCCGTTGCTCGAGACCACCGACGCCGAATGGCACCGGGTGCTGGAGGTGAACCTCACCGGCATGTTCAACGGCTGCAAGCGTGCCGTTCAGCAAATGCTGCGCCAGGAGCCCAAGGACGAAGTGCGCGGCCGCCTGATCAATCTCGGCTCGCAGCAGGGAATTGTGACTGCGCCGCGCGATACCCCCTACGGGGTGAGCAAAGCCGGCGCCATCTATCTCACCAAGCAAATCGCGGTCGACTATGCCGCGCAGGGCATCGTCTGCAACTGCATTTCGCCCGGCAAGATCGTCACCGGTCAGCCGGGACTTCCCATGGATCCGGCGCTGCTCGAGAACGCGCGGCGCCGCACGCCGTGGCCCCGGCTTGGGCGCCCCGAAGACATCGCCAACGCCGCCGTGTTTCTGGCGAGCGACCTTGCCACCTATATCACGGCAGCCAATCTCGTGGTGGACGGGGGATGGCTGGCTCGCTGACTCTTCAGCGGTTCTCGATCGAGTACAGCTTGCCGCGATAGGGCTTGTCGAGTTCGTCCACGGCGGTCACGTATAAGATTTTCTCGTCGGGACTGAAGGTGAAATTCGGCACCTGCAGTGACGGCAGGAGCAGTGTGCGCTTTTGCCTGGCCTTCGAGTCGACGACGAAGATGGTGCCCGCCAGGGGAACGCCGAGCTCGCGCGGGCTCTGGCCGATGTAGATATCGCCGTGCGAATCGATCTTCACGCCGTCCGGCCAGATGTGCACCTTGTGGCCGGTGAGATCATCCAAATTCACGAACACTCGCCGACCCGACAGCGTGCCGTCGGCCGCCACATCGAACACTGCCAGGCGATTTGCATCGGTCTCGACCAGGTAAAGATGTTTGCCATCCTTCGACAGCGCGATGCCGTTGGCATTGCGCACATCGGTGATTTTCTGGGTGATGGTGCCGTCGGGCGCGATGTAGAACACCTTGCCGTCCGTCACAGGGCCGTGACTCATGTCTCCCGAGCAGGTGAAATAGAAGCCGCCCGCGGCGTCCGGTGCAAAATCGTTGGGTCCGACGAACTTGTTGCCGCGGCTGTCCTCGGTGTATGGCGGCAACTTCTTGCCCTGAGCGTCGAAGCGTCCAATGCTGCCGTTGTCATAGCAGGTAGTAAGGAATTCGCCGCGGCGATTCACCACCACCGCCGACGGCCCGCAACCCTGCTGCGACCAGACCCGTTGGTTGCCGTGGCCGTCCCAAACCGTGATGGCGTCGCGGCCGTACTCGACGTAGTACAGCTTACCCTCGTGCCACACAGGTCCCTCCGGGTAGGACGCGTCTGCATTCAACACGTTTACCGCAGGACCAGCCGCGTGCGCCGTGAGGGCCACGGCGATGAGCGCCAGGCTATGGCCCAGTCGGCGCATCAAACGTGCAGCACCGCATGACCCGTAGCGCGTTCTTGATCCTCGACGATCGTGCGCGCGGCCAGGACGAAGTGCCACGCCGCCCAGAATCCGGTCGGCGCCAGGATCAACAGGGCGAGTCGCAGCGAAGCAGCGTCCGCACCCCGCGAGCCGGCGAACCAGTCGCTCAAGAATCCAACCAATTGCGGCGCGACCACGAGGTTGAAGAGGTTGCCGACGAGCAGCGACCACGCCGTGAACATGTTGCGCATGTGGGGCGGCGCCAGGTTCTGAACCAATCCCATGCACGGGCCGATATAAAAGTAGATCGCCGGGATGAAGATCCAGAACATCAGCTTGGCCAGCGGCAAAGAGTGGGTCCAATAGGCGATGAACGACGGAATGGTCGCGAGGGCGACGCCGCCGGCCAGGAGCCATACCACCCGGCGTGGATTCGCCATCTTCGGCCGCGACAGCCACCAAGCGGTGGCGGCCGTGGCAATCAATCCGCCGATCAGATGCACACGCCCCGTGACCGCACCCGCCTCGCCCACGTTCAAGTGGTAGGCGCGCATGAGATAAGTCGTTGTCCACCACATGAGACCCCAGCCCCAGAGCGCACACACGCCGCTCGCCATGACCACGTGGAAGGCCGCGCGCTGCCGCCATAGGGTTGCCAGCGTCTCCAGTACCGTCGCTTTGCCCTCGCCCGGCGTGGCATCGAGGCAGCCTCGTTGTGGCTCGCGGATCGTGAAGTAGACCAGCACGCCGAGAATCACGCCCGGAATGCCGAGCGCCAGCATGGTGGCACGCCAGCCGTAGAGGTTCGCGACCGCACCGGCGATGTCCGCACCCAGCCATGCACCGATGGGTGCGCCCAGTGCGAATACTCCCAATGCCATCGGGCGGCGTGCCGGCGGGAAATAATCGGCGACGATGGCGTTGCAGGGGGGTGTGCCGCCCGCTTCGCCCACACCCACGCCGATGCGCCCGATCAGGAACTGCCAGTAGTTGCGCGATAGGCCGCAAAAGGTGGTAAACGCAGACCAGACGATGAGGGATATCGAGAGGATGTTGCGCCGGTTGGAGCGGTCGGCGAGCCAGGAGATCGGGATGCCGAAGCCGACATAGAAGAGTGCCAAGGGGACGCCCGTCAGGAAGGCGACGCCGGCATCGCTCAACTTCAATTCCAGCCGGATCGGCTCGAGGACAGTGCTCACCACGTACCGATCCGCAATGTTGAGTGCGTAGACCAGGCAGACCACCGCCAGCACGTACCAGCGCAGCGCCAGGGGTGTGCTCTCGGTACGGGGAACGGCGGCGGCGGTGACACTCAATGGAAATCCCACTTCCTGATATCGTGTTGTCATACCATA
>Ga0193753_10003381_pt1 | contig 11822 bp, 9 predicted proteins | sample H1c2metaG_FD_144925 | JGI IMG/M metagenome (GOLD analysis project Ga0193753, IMG submission 144925) | Soil microbial communities from a riparian zone of the East river system, Colorado, United States - H1c2 | ecosystem: Environmental > Terrestrial > Soil > Riparian zone | place: USA: East River... | reverse complement strand
CCGCCGCCGCCCATCCCGCCGCCGCCCATGATCGCGCCCGGCGAGATGCCAAAGTCGGCCGGCTCCAGCCGCTGGGTCCCGCCCTTGGGCCGCTCCGGCGGCGCGATCGGCGCCCCGGCCATGATCGCGCCGTCCTCCACGTAGCGCAGCCACAGCGACCCGCACCGGACCACGTCGTTGTGGCTGAGCGGGTGCTTGGTGACGCGGATGTCGTTGACGTGGGTGCCGTTCGACGAGCCGAGGTCCTCGACGTAGAAGCGCCCGTTCTCCATGCGGATCATCGAGTGCTTGCGCGACACCATGGCGTCGTCGGTGCGCACCGCGCAGTCGAGCGCGCGCCCGACGTAGAGCGGCGCCGCCGGGTTGAGGTCGACGTGACCATCCCGGCCGTGGCTATCGCGAAAGAGGACCCGTGCGCCCATGATCTCGAGCTCGTCGAACCCGGCCTACTGTACCCGGAAGACCATCTCCGTGTTGCCCACGCGCATGATGTCGCCCGGGTCGAGCATCTTCTTGCCCATGCGGTGACCGTTGACGTAGACGCCGTTGGTCGAGCCGAGGTCAGCGAGCTCGTAGCGATCCCCCACGCGGCGGATGCCGAGGTGCTTGCGCGACACCGCCGGGTCGGACAGCACCACGGTGTTGCCGGCCACCGAGCCGATCGTGGTGACCTCGTCGCGCAGCGGCACGATCTGCCCGGCCAGCGGCCCGACCATGAACTCGAGCCGCGGCACCGGCAGCGACGGCTGCCAGCCGCAGAACATGCACCGGGTCCAGTCCGGCATCATCGCGCGCTGGCACCCGCCGCACCCCAGCCGCTGCGGCTTCGGCCCGCGCAGGAGCAGCATGGCGACCGCGCCGATGAGCAGCATCGACACGATGACGAGAGCGACGATGGCTGACGTGTCCACGGTCGAGGTTCAGCTGGGGGCGCTCGGCCGGCAGCGGCTCAGTTTATCGACTTGAACTTGAAATCGGTCTTGCCGAGCTTGAACACGTCGTTGTCGACCAGCTCCTGCGAGCTCACCCGCCGGGCGTTGACGTAGGTCCCGTTGGTCGAGCCGAGGTCGTTGATGGTGAACCCGCCCGCCGTGCACACGATCTCGGCGTGCTCGGTCGACATGAACGAGTCGCCGACCACGACGTGCGATTCGCCGCCGGTGCCGAGCTTGGTCGCCCCCTGCATGAGCTTGAAGGTCTGGAACTGGTTGGGCCCGGCCAGCGGCACCACCCAGCCGACCACCGGCAGCGAGTCCTCGTTGCCACCGACCCCCAGCATGATCGTCTTCATCGGGCCGAGCACCGGCGGCGGCGCGAGCGGCATCTCCTCGACCGGCTGGCGCCGCCTGATGAGGATGATCACCACGACGAGCGCGACCAGCAGCACGATGACGAGCAGCCAGACCCACCACAGCGAGCCCTCCTCCTCGACCGGCTTCACCACCGTCGGCAGGGACAGCTGCGCGGGCTCCTTGTCCTCGCCGCCGACCGCGAGCACGAACTCGTGGGTGGCGCCGTCGAACTGGACCTTGTCGCCCGGGAAGTCGACGTAGTACTTGGCGTTGATCTCCTCGACGACCAGCCCGGCCTGCGACGCGAAGCTGTCGCGCGACTGCGCGTTGAGGTGCGAGGTGAAGCCGACCTTGGCCATGTTCTGCTGGCCCTGCGGTCCGTCCTCGGGCGTGTTGGTGTAGAAGACCGAGTAGACCTCGACCCCCGCTTCCTTCAGGTCGGAGATCGCCTTCTTGAGATCGGCGGAGACGTCCTCTTTATCGTCCTGGCCGTCGCCGAACACGACCAGCACCTTGCGGAAGTCCGGCATGTTGGCCAGGACCTTCCACGCCTCGGTCAGGCCGAGGGCGAGCGGCTTGGAGATGAACTCGCCGTAGTCTTGCTGCCCGCCGAGCGCGCCGGCGTTCAGGCTGGGCGCGTCGCCCATCGCCTGCTTCACGATCACCTTCTGCTCGGCGTAGACCAGCAGCGAGGCCTTCGACCCGGGCGGCCCGGCCTTGCCGAGCACGTCGATGGCCGGGCCCAGCCCCTTGAACGCGCCGTCGTAGATCGACCCGGCCTCCGGATCGGCCGCGTCGGTGTACGTCTCGTTGCCCATCCAGCGGAAGTTGCCCTGCACCAGCACGATGAGCGCCATCGGCTCGTCGCTCTGCTGGTACGGCACCGACTTCATCGCCTCGATCACCAGCGGCGGCTGCGCGTCGGTCTGCTTGAGCAGGAAGTCCTTGGCGGTGAGCCCGACCCGGCCGCCGATGACCGCGCGCACGAACGGCATGCCGTTGGCCGGATCGATGAGGTTCGGATCCGCCGGCGGCGGGGTGCCCTCTCCATCGGGAGCCGGCGTGGTCGCCTTGGGCTTGGGAATGACGACCTTGAGCCGGTAGCTCGCCTCCTCGGCGCGAGCCGGACCGGCCGCGCTCGTCAGGACCACCACGGCGGCAGCCAGCCGCCACCACGCCACCTTGAGCCGGGTCATAGCGACTTGAACTTGACGACCGACTGCCCGAGCTTGATGAAGTCGCTGTCCACCAGCTCGTGCTGCTCGATCCGCTTGTCGTTGACGTAGGTGCCGTTGGTCGACCGGAGATCGCGCAAGACCCACTGGCCCCCCTCGGCCCTGATCTCGCAGTGCCGCGATGACATGTAGCTGTCGAACAGGACGACGGTGCAGCCCGGATCGGTGCCGATCGAGGTCACCGGCTCGAGCGTGAACAGCTCGCCGCGCTGCGCTCCCTTGAGCCCGACCAGCCAGCCGCACAGCTGGAGGCCGTTCCCGGCCCCGGCCGCGTCGATCATGATCGCCTGGGTCTTGTGCGACGCCGCGATCGGCGCGCCCTGGCTGCAGTAGGGGCAGCGATCCCAGGTCTTGTCGAGCTGCTGGCCGCACTGGGCGCAGAGGTGCTTCTTCCACCACAGCGCGCCGGTGACGACGATGCCGTTCGTTCCGTTCAAGGGGCCGGACCCTCCGGGAGAGAAGCCGCCGCCTGGTGCGCCGCCCGGAAATCCCGCCGGAGGCGGCCCGCCAGGCCCTCCACCGGGCTGAGGGTATCCCGGCGCGCCGCCGGGAGCCATTGCTGGGCCGCCACCAGATCCACCGCTCATCGGGCCTTGATAGGCCATCGGTCCTCCCGCCATGGCGCCGCGCATCGCGCCGCCCGGCATCGCTCCGCCTTGCATGCCACCACCGCCCGCCATGCCACCGCCCGCCATGGCGCCGGCCGGCATCGGGCCGCCTTGCATCGGTCCGCCCGGCCCGCCTGGCGGACCGCCCTGCCCGCCGGACATCCGGCCGCGCGCGACCTGGGCCTTCTGCTTGGCGTTCGAGGCCATCTGCTTGGCCTCCTTGGCGCGGAGCTTGGCGAGCTGCTTGTAGCTCTTGACCCGGCCGACATCGACCCGGATCCGCCCCTGGATGTTCCGCACCCTCATCCACCGGTTGCGGATGGCCTTGAACGGGAGGGTGAGGGGCTCGAAATACCTAAGGAACATGACGCGTTCCGCGAGCGCAGACGAGGCGCCAGCCGGGCCCGTATTCTACCGCGATCGCGCCGCGCGCAAAGGCGCGATTCGCGTGGGAATCACTTCGTCTGATAGACCCAGACGTGGAACATGTTGACGTCGCGGCCGGCGGTCAGCGCCACCTGCCGGATGCCGAGCGCGGAGTCGGTCACGTGCTGCGCCTCGATCAGGAACGGCCAGTTTCGCCACCTGTGCACGCGGTCGGTGCCGACGCACGACACCACGCCGACCGACTTGTTGTTGACGAAGTACTCGAGCTCGTAATCGCCGTACACGTAGTCCATGCGGCGCAGGATGACCACCGGCTTGCCCGGGGTCAGGCCGTGCAGCTTGTACTGGGCGAAGCCCGACACCTGGGCGCGGCCGACGTCCTCGACCACCGTCTCGTCCGGGTACTTCAGCTTCTGGCGCGAGCGGTAGCTGTCCTTGGCCTCCTTGATGACGAACTCGTGCTTGTCCTCGGAGTCCTTGTCCAGGATGTTGATCTGGTCGACCAGCACCCAGGTGAGCCCCTCGAGCTCCATGGTCGGCTTGGGATGGGGCATCACCTTCACGCCCTCCCAGTCGCGCAGCTCGGCCACCTTCTTCTTGTCGGGCTTCTTGTCCTCGATGACCGGCCTCTCGCCGGCGATGACCAGCTCGGCCACCTCGGACGCCTTGGTCTGATAGGCGAGCAGGTTGGTGTACGCCTCGACGGTCGATTTCCCCTCGGCCAGGAGGCCGCGCAGGATCTCGACGTGTCGCTTGTAGTCGGCGAACTCCTTCTTCTGGCTCAGCGCCGGGTGGTGGACCTCGACGTCGAGGCACAGCTCTCCCTCCGACTCGACGATGAGGTAGAAGATGTCGAACACGTTGCGCAGGTCGACCATCGTGGTCGCGTTCAGCATCAGCGCCGTGTGGGTGCACTGCAGGATGTCGTGTGACGTCACCACCTGGCGGCGGGCGTACTGGAGGAAGACCCGGCGCAGCTGCCACAGCACCGCCTCGAGCCGGAGCCGCATCGGCGGGCTGAGCCGCGATCCGGCCACGCCGGCGCGCGGCACGAAGCGGAGGTCGATCTCGTTGGCGCGCGGGTCGGCCGGGTTGCGCGCGTCGCGGACCCGGGTCGCCCCCTTCTCGAGGTAGATGCGGGCCAGCTCGACCTCGCGGCCGAGGTCCGGCTCGGTCTGGCTGAGCTCGACCTTGGCCCCCTCGAGCACCCGGCGGTGGCCCTTGTACTCGAGGTTCTCCTTGTAGGCGATGAAGTCGGTCAGCTCCTCGTAGAAGCGCAGCACCACGTAGATGGTCTGCGGGAGCCGGTACTCCTCGGGGCTGATGTTCTTGATGACCGCGTCGGGCAGCCACAGCTCGTGGCCCTGGCCGTCGATCGCGTGGCCGGCCTGGATCTCGACGGAGAGATCACCGCGCGCGCGCGCCACCACCCGCAGATCGGAGCCGATGCCGGTCACCACGCCCGGCGTGTGCATCAGCCGGTTGTGAAGCTTGTGCTTCTCGAGGTGGTAGTTCTCGGCGGCGTTCCAGTCGTGCTCCGTGGTCAGGAAGCCCTTGAAGAAGTTGATGCGCTTGTAGCCCTTGTTGGGGGCGTTGTTGTCGCTCGGGTTCATCCCTTTTTCCTCGGGTCGTAGCCGCCCGGCGAGGTGTCCTCGTCTGGTTCTTCTTCGTCGTCGCCGATCGCCGGTCTGCGCCGGCCCGGCTCGATGCCGCCGCCCTTCCCGCCCTCCTCGGCCTCCTCCACGATCTCGTCGCCGATGCCGATGCCGGAGCGCAGCCCGATGGCGAAGAACTCGCGCAGCTGCGCGTCCCCCTCGTCGGCGGCGAAGCGCAGGTAGTACTGGACGTGGGCCGGCTTCTCCATGCGGATGATCTCGTGCACCCGCACCACCATCTCCGGGGTCACATCCGCGAACCGCATCGGCACGGTGATGGTGAAGCAGTGGGCCAGGTCGACCGGCGGCAGGACCACGGTGTCGATGCCGACCCGCGCGTCCACCCCGACCCGGAAGCCGCGGAACGGCCACCGGTTCTCCTCGATGAGCGGCTCGCTGCCGATGAACAGCTTCAGGAACAGCGACAGGCCGCGGGCGGTGCCGCGGATCCGGTAGAGATCGACCGAGCGCTTGAGCAGCGCGCGCTTCTTCTCGATCGGCCAGTCGTGGTCCAGGACCATCGCGGTCCACGACGCCAGCCAGCGCAGGAAGTGGGGCGGGCACTCGAGCGGGTCGTAGTAGGTGAAGCCGAGGTCGAGCGTCTCTTCGATCGAGCCGAACAGGTGCTCGAAGACGAAGCAGATGTCGCGGACGATGTTGCGCCCGACCGCGTCCGACCGGCGGTAGATGGCCGGCAGGAGCTCCATGTAGCCGCGGCGGGCCACGTGCAGGGTGATCCGGGTGCCCTCGTAGACCATCTGCCCGCGGGCCGGGGTCTGCTCGAGGACGGTGTTGTGGTCCTCGTAGCTCTCGCGGAACAGCACCGCGTCGACCGCGAGGGCGGCGTTCTCGACCACCAGGCGCGCCTTGACCAGCGGCTGACCGACGAGGTCGGGCACCCGCACCACGCGGCGGCTGTGCAGCTCGGTCACCATCACCATGGGCAAGAGGACGGCATCACATGATCTCGTCGCGGACCTTCTCGACGATGTGCACGTGGATCAGGTGGGGAAGCTCGTCCGGGTCGAGCCGGATCTGCTCGACGTGGACGCCCTTCTGCTCGTCGAGCATGTCGACCGAGTCTACTCCCTCCACCCCGGGCACCTCCTCGACCAGGTGGATGAGCTCGGTCTTCAGCACCGCGCGGCCGAACGGCCAGCCCTCGCCGTCGCGCCCGCCGACCAGCGGGTGAAGGTGGCGGCGCAGGCGCTCCTCGATCTCGCGGCGCATGCGGTCGGACACGCCGATGGTGCGGCGCAGGAGCGCGACCTTGAGCGACAGCTCGACGTAGGTCGGCTTGGTGACGTTGAGGAGTGTCCCGACCAGGCGGCGCTCGTCCAGGTAGCGCTTGACGTAGCGCAGGATCTCGTTCGACGGGACCAGGCGGCGCGACAGATCCTCGGTCTCGGTCTCCGCCTTGGGCACCACCACCACCGTGACGCCGCCGCGCCCGCCCCGGTCCGGCACGCAGCGGGCGCGGGCCAGCGAGGTCGACGCGCGCAGGGTCAGCATCTCGAAGTCCTCGGCGGTGACGGCGCGGTCGCGGCTCTTGATCGTGTAAGGCGCGCGCTCCTTGGCCTCGTTCACGGTCTCGCGGTCCGCCCCGCCGGCCGCCGAGATCGGGTTGGTCACCGTGTCGATGTAGGCCAGCGCGCGCGACAGCGACGTCAGCGTGTTGGGGTTGACGTTCCCGGCCGAGCCGCCGCCGACCCGGTACATCCGGGCCACGACGTTGTTGAGGCCCTCGGGTGGGATCATGCCGCGGCGGCCGTCGCCGAACGTGACCCGGCCGTTCTGGTAGTCGATGAGGTAGTGGCGGCTGCGCGGGCCGGACTCGAAGAAGCTCTCCACCCGCTGCCACATCACCCAGCACTCGCCGTCGCCGTCGGCGGGCGGCTCGACCGCCTCCTCGCCGAGCTCGCGCAGCTCGTCGGGTGGCGGGATCTGGCGCTCGCGCACGGCGATGGTCTCGCCCTCGAGCAAGGGGGTCTGCAGGAGCGCGTAGCTCTGCAGCGGGGTGCCGTCGGAGGAGCCGAGGATCTCGCCCCGCACCGTGGTGTGGTGATTGGCGGCCACCACGTTGGTCAGCACCCGCAGGATGCGCGGCGCCTTGGCGAAGCCGCCCATCTCGAGGCGAGCGCGCAGCCAGAAGCGCTCCTCGGTGAAGCGACGCGACTGGGCCCAGTCGTCCGGGGCCACGAAGTCGACGAAGCCGGAGGTGTTGAAGGCGCGAGCCCCGTCGGCCACCGCCAGCGGCTCCCAGCCGCGCGCGGTCGAGTATTCCCACACCACGCGCTGCTCGCCGTGCCACGCGGCCAGCCGCTCGGCGTGGTAGCGCGACAGCTCCGGGGTGCCGACCTCGGTGCCGTCGTGCGGCATCGAGCCGGGCCCGATGTCCTCGGCCATGTGGAAGTAGACCGAGTGGCCCTCGTTGGGCAGCTTGCCGGCCCAGCCCAAGTAGAAGGCCGGCGACTCGTCCACCTCGGGCGAGAACGGCTGGAAGATGGTGTACTCGGTCCGCGCCGCCTCGGTCACGTCGGTGAAGGTGAAGTCGTTGTATGCGATCGCGTGGCGGACGTCGCGGTATTCCTCGCGCGCGCGCAGCGCGATGGCGCGCAGGGCCGGCGGGCGGAGCGGGCGGTCGTCGCGGAACACCCAGCGGTCGTTGTCGAGGGTGTAGTTGCCGGCCTGGCCGTAGTCGCCGGACTCGAGGCGGACGCGGATCCAGCGCGCGGTCTCACCGGCGACCTCGACCGCCTCCATGTCCTTGGGCCGGCGGAACGTGACGATGCCGGTCTGGGTGAACGCGTTGGTGGTGTCGTGGAACGCGGCCGCGTCGGAGCCGCCCGGGCGGATGCCCATCGGGCCGCTGCGGCCGAGCGCGCGCCAGCGCCGGCCGTCGAAGTACTCCCACGACAGGGCCAGGTCCTCCGACGGGTTGGCCGGGCGCACCACGCCCGGATCGGCGATGGTCACGTCGAGCGCGATCTCGGCGTCGGGCGTGCGCAGGAGATCGTCGCAGGCCAGGTAGAACACGCAGTCGACCTTCGGCTCCTTGCCGAGCGGGTAGATGTTCTTGCCCAGGTCGAGGTAGATGAACGCGTCGTTGTCGAGGTTGACCAGGGCGCGGTCCGGGCCGACCCCCTCGCCGGAGACCTCGACCCGGGCGCGGATCGTATCGATCTCGGTGTCCTCGGGGCGGGTCACCTCGGCCAGGCGTCCGCGCACCCACAGGCCCTCGATCTCGGCGACGGTGGTCGGCTCGAACCCGAGCGGACCGAGGAAGCAGATCTCGCCGCGGTCGACCTCGAGCGGAGCCGGGATGAGATCGCGCCAGCGGTCTCCACCCCAGTACTGCCACTCGAGCAGGCGGGCCAGGTCGCGGCCGCCGCGCTCCGGGCAGCCGAGGTAGATGCGCAGCACCGACGACTCGCCGCAGCCGGCGAAGCGCGGGTCGCTGAGGTAGAGGAAGCGGTCGACCCGCTCGGCCCCGCCGAACACCTCGAAGCCGAGCGGCGCGCCCGGCACGACCAGCGGGGCGGGCGGCTCCGGCGCGCCGTCGGCGCGGGCCGCGGCCAGGTGCATGCTGTTGTCGCTGTACCGGCCGGTGAAGTAGCTGAACGAGCGGTCGAGCGGCGTGGCGGTGACGACCAGGTCGCGCGCGGTCTCGAACGTGATCGTGTCCTCGTCGGAGCCCTGCGGGGTCGACACCTGGATGCCGGCCGGCACCACCTGTCGGCTGGCGCCCTCGACTAGGGCGAACTGGAGCAGGCCGCGCGCCGCCTGCGGCGGCTTGAGCTTGATGCCGAGCAGGTTGAGGAACGCGATGTAGTTCTTCTCGGGGACCTTGTTGAGCCGGTAGAGGATGAGGTCGGTCATCCACGCGGCCAGCTCGATGAGGGTGATGCCCGGATCGGCCGGGTTGTGGTGGGTCCACTCGGGGGCGTAGCGCGGGATCAGGCGCAGCGCCTCGGCGACCAGGTCGTCGAACTCGCGGTCGTCGAGCTTGGGCGATGGGATCATGGAGAGGTTTCGTCCGGCTTGCGCAGGTAGAACGGGTACACCAGGTTGCCGGGCTGGTTGGTGGAGCGCACCACGTAGGAGATGCGGATGTCGAGCCGGTTCGGCTCACCGTGGGCGGCGTCGGCCTCGACCACGATCTTGTGGATGCGCGGCTCCCACTTGCGGAGCGCCTCGTCGCAGTAGTGGACGGCGAGCGCGGCGGTGGCGGGGTTGTTGGGCGCGAAGACCAGCTCGTGGATGTCGCAGCCGAAATCGAGGCGCTTGATGCGCTCGCCCGGCGCGGTGCCGAGGATGATGAAGATCGACTCGCGGATGTTCTCCTCTTGCGCCGAGGTGGCGATGCCGCCGGTGCGGTTGATGGCGACCGGGAAGCGCCAGCCGCGGCCCAGGAAGTCGCGCCGATTCACCATGCCTGAACGATCCTCCTAGCCCGACCCGAAGCGCCCCTCGAGGAAGCGATGACACGATGGACACGCGATCCGCGTGGCACCGCCCGGCCGCTCCTCGACGGTCAGTGGACGGACGCCGCAGTACGGGCAGGCGAGCGCCGCCCGCCGTCCCGCCGCGACCTCGTCCAGGACATCCTGCCAGACGATGAGCTCTTCGTCGTCCATGGTACGGGGACTCGAGTCTAAGGACCGTCCCGCCCGCCGTCAACGTCGCGACCAGGCGAGCTTTTCGGCGGAGGACAGCGGGCTCGGTCCGGCTCAGCCCCCGATGATGACGGTCGGCGCGCCGACCACGATGACGCCGCCGTGCGCGGTCTGGTCGCCGACCCGCGCCGCGGCGAGGCCGCCGATGAAGACCGTCGACGAGCCCTTGAGGACCACGTCGGGCGGGCCGACGCAGGTGCACAGGCTGGTGACGGTGGCGGCGGGCATGCCGCAGATGAGGACGGTCGGGTTGCCCTGGGTGACCGGCCCGCCCACGTGCGGCTTGGGCCCATCCGACATCGGGCACGTGTGCATGTCTCCGACCCTAGCGGCGAACGGCATGGCTGGCTCCTGATGTCCCAGTGGGACTCGCGGTCACCCGGTTCACTCGTCCAGCTTCCTGGCCCGGGACTTGGCCTCGCGGTCGGGGTCCGCGGCGGTGTCCTTGGCCCGATCGGCGTCGGTCTCGGCGTCGCCGAGGTGCTCGCCGCGGCGGTGAGAGGCCTCGCGGCCGGCGGCGCCCTCCGGGTCGCGAGCGCGAGAGGTGCGCGACTCCGCCTGGTACTTCGCGTCGCGCGCCTCGGATCCGGGCTGGCCCGCGTCGCGCTCGGCGCCGCTGACCTCGGCGTCGGCGCGGTACCTGGCCTGGTACGCCTCCGACGGGGCATCGGGCGGAGTCGTGGCCTGGTGCCGGGCGCGGTCCGCCTCGTAGGTCGGGTCGCCCACCTGGCCGCGAGCCTGGCTCTCGCTCGATGACACCTCGCCGCGAGCGCGGCCCTGGACGTCGACCTCGGACTCGGCGTGGCTGCGCTCGCTGTGGACGCGGCCCTCGGCCCCACGCCGCTGCGACTCCGCCTCCGACAGCCCGCTCGCGTCGCGCCCGCGCGAGCTGGCGTCGTCGCTGGCGACGTGCTGGGCGTCGGACCCGGAGCGGATCCCGCCAACCCGCGAGTCGACCCCGGCCTCACCGGCCGCCGCGCCGCCGACGTCGCCGCCCGCGACCCGCCCGGCCGACCCGCCGCCGACCGCGCCGGAAGCATCGCCGGACACAGCGGCCCCGGCCTGGCCACCGGCCACGGCGCCGACCGCACCGGACGTGTCGCCCTCCGCCGCGGCGACCGCGCCAGAGCCGACCCGCACGCGGCTGCCGCTCGCGGCCTCGGTCGCGCCGCCGACATCGGTCGAGGGCGCGCCGCGGTGATCGAGGGTGCCGGCGGAGCTGGCCTCGGACGGGATATCGCCGCGGTGATCGACGACCGAGGGGGTCCCGACCGCCGCGGCGGTTCCGGATGCTGCGCCGCCGGGGACCTGGCCGGCGCCTGTGGAGGCGCCGCGGATGTTCGCCTCGCCGACGGTGGCGCCGGGGGCGCGCGAGCCGCTGACGCCGCCGGCCGCGGCCTTTGCTCCGCTGGCATCGGTGGCGACCGAGCCGGCTCCACCGGCTGCGGCCGCGCTGGTCGCTGCGGAGCTGGCGCCTCCGGCGCCGAGGCTGTCAGCGCTTGCGGCGCCGCTTGGGCCGGGGACACCGCTCGCGCCGCCGACACCGCTCGCGCCGGGGACACCGCTCGCGCCGGGGACACCGCTCGCGCCGCCGACACCGCTCGCGCCGCCGACACCGCTCGCGCCACCGACGCTGCTCGCGCCGCCGACACCGCTCGCGCCACCGACGCCGCTCGCGCCGCCGACACCGCTCGCGCCACCGACGCTGCTCGCGCCGCCGACACCGCTCGCGCCGCCAACACCGCTCGCGCCACCGACGCCACTCGCGCCGCCAACACCGCTCGCGCCACCGACGCCACTCGCGCCGCCAACACCGCTCGCGCCGCCAACACCGCTCGCGCCGCCAACACCGCTCGCGCCGCCGACACCGCTCGCGCCACCGACGCCGCTCGCGCCACCGCCGACGCCCGCGCCGCCGACGCCCGCGCCGGGGACACTGCTCGCGCCGGGGACACTGCTCGCGCCGGGG
>Ga0193753_10003380_pt1 | contig 11823 bp, 4 predicted proteins | sample H1c2metaG_FD_144925 | JGI IMG/M metagenome (GOLD analysis project Ga0193753, IMG submission 144925) | Soil microbial communities from a riparian zone of the East river system, Colorado, United States - H1c2 | ecosystem: Environmental > Terrestrial > Soil > Riparian zone | place: USA: East River... | reverse complement strand
ATTCTGTCTTTACGGGATTGAAAATTTTCGTAACTCATTTCATAATGAATCACCAGGAAAATAATCAGGCTGGTGGCTATGCCCACAGCAAGCCCGGAAATATTAATGACGGCATACGCTTTACGGCTGCGTAAATTCCGCCAGGCTGTTTTGAAATAGTTTTTGATCATAGCAAAAATTCAAAATTTAAAATTCAAAATTTGACCCTATTCTGTTCTTAAACTTTTCACCGGGTTGGCCACAGCTGCTTTGATAGCCTGGAAGCTGACTGTTAATAATGTTATAATCAATGCGCCAACACCCGCCAGTATGAAAACCCACCATGATATTTCTGTCCGGTATTCATATTTCTGCAGCCATTGGTGCAGGTAGTACCAGGCCACAGGTATAGCAATAAAGCATGAGATGATTACCAATACCACGAAATCCTTCGATAACATTTTCCAAATAGCGGGTATGGAGGCGCCCAGCACTTTTCGTATGCCTATTTCTTTTGTACGCTGTTCTGCTACAAAGGAGGCCAGTCCAAACAATCCCAGGCACGATATAAAAACAGCCAGTACGGCAAAAAATGTAGCGAGGTTACCAATGCGCTCTTCATCAGAAAATTTCTTTGCGTATTCCTGGTCAGTGAATTTATAATCGAATGGACTCCCCGGATCGTATTTTTTAAAAACGACTTCTATTTTAGAAAGCGCAGTACGCAGGGGTACTGATGGTTTCATACGTATGGTAATGATACCTGCCCAATTGGGTTGCATTAAAAATATAGTGGGCTTTACAGGGGTATAGGGCGATTCCATGACCATATCTTTTACTACGCCTACCACGTGGTAGGGTGTTGTATCCCATTTTATGGTTTGGCCGGTGATCTTTTTAAGTCCTGTAAGTTTAACAGCCGATTCATTCAAAATCATGGCGCTTGAATCTGTGGCAAAATCCCTCGAAAAATCCCGGCCTTCCTTTATTTGCCAGGTAATGGTTTTTCCAAAATCCTGTGTTACACCAACGGTACCGAACAATGGTAATGAGTTGGGATCCTTGCCTTCCCAGTTAAACCCTATATTATTTGAATAAATATTTGTAGGCGGACTGGATGATTCTGCCATGTTTTCCACCACGCCTGTTGCTAATAAATCATTGCGGATAACTTCATATTTGCCATAGAGATCGGGCGTGTTCATATCAACTGTTATCAGTCCATCGCGGTTGTAACCTACGGGTCTGTTTTTGGCAAATTGTATCTGCCTGAAAACAATGATGGTTCCTATTATAAGTGCAATGGATACGGTAAACTGTATTACCACCAGTATTTTGCGGGGCAGAGAAGCAAACCGTCCCACACGAAAAGTTCCTTTCAGCACTTTTATGGGTTCAAAACCCGACAGGTAAAAAGCAGGATAACTTCCTGAAACAATCCCTGTAAAAAATGTGAATCCAATTGCTAAAAGCCAGAATACAATATTGGCCCAGGGGATTGACATTTCTTTATCAGCCAAACCATTAAAAAATGGGAGCAACAATTGCACAAGGCCAATGGAGAAAACAAAAGCCATGAAAGCAACCAATACAGACTCTGAAAGGAACTGTCCAATGATCTGGCTGCGCAGCGAACCCACGGTTTTGCGGATACCCACTTCTTTTGCACGTTTTTCACTTCTTGCAGTTGACAGGTTCATAAAATTGATGCAGGCCAGTAACAGCACAAATACGCCAATAATGGTGAACAACCACACAAACTGTATACGGCCGCCCACAACTTTTCCATTTTTAAATTCGCTGCGCAGGTGCCAGTTCTCCATTGGTTGCAGCACCAGTTCTTCTTTACCATCCTGTGCAGCATTCAAATGCACCATGGAAGCATTTTTTATTTTCGCGGTTGTTTTAGCAATATCCGCGTTGTCATTCAGCTGCACATAAACCTGGAAAGAATGGTTGCCCCATTGCGTCATCGACCTTTTAAGCCAGTCTTGTGTAGTAATATATTTATCCCATGCAAGCAAGATTTTTGTGTCATAAAGCGTGGTATTGCGTGGTAAATCTTCATATACACCCGTTACTTTATAGCTTTCTTTATTGTCCAGCTTTACCAGTTTATTCATCGGTTCTTCATTGCCGAATAAAGCTTTGGCCACCGATGCGCTTAATAAAATGGAAGAAGGATCAGCAAGGCCTTTTTGTGTGCCTTTGATCATTTTTAATGAAAACATGCTGGGAAATACAGACTCCACCCACATACCGCTTTTGCTTATTTTTTTATCGCCTGTTGCCAGTATATGCCCGAAATTCCATGAAGCCATGGATACATGTTTAAAATCACCGGCGTATTTTGTGCGCAGTTCATTACCCAAAGGCATGGCTACCGCCTGGCCTGTTCCGGTTTCTCCATTAAAAGTTTGCGTTGTCATAACCTGCGCAAGCTTTGTATGATTTTGATGATAATGATCAAAGGTCAATTCATCCCTGATCCATAAAGCAATCAGCAAAGCCACCGTCATGCCTATGGCAAGGCCAATGACATTAATCAAAGAGTAAACTTTGCTTTTCAGCATATTGCGCCAGGCAATTTTAAAATAGTTCTTAAACATAACTTACAATTTCTGATTTATGATTTTGGGATGTCTGATTTTATTATTTCTGATTTTGTGATTGCGGTATTTTGTGATTTATTCAGGTTGCTGCACCAAAAGAAATCTCAAAATCACTACATATCGAAATCAGCAATTTTTCATTTCACATTTCCAGGCTATGCACATTTTTTACTCCCGACCTGCCTTTTATTTTTATCTCTTGATCACTCAACCTTTTATATCCCATATTCAATTCTTTTCCGAAAACCCGTTCATGCCATTTATAATCAAAGATTATAGTTTGGGCACCCCTCTACAACACAGTTGGAGAGGGGCCGGGGGTGAGGTTATTCTGTTCTCAAACTTTTCACCGGGTTGGCCATGGCCGCCCGTATTGCCTGGATACTGACCGTTAATAAAGTAAGCACCATCACCATCACGCCTGCCATCAGAAACACCCACCATTGTATATTGACGCGATATTCAAAATCTTTCAACCAGTTATTCATAAACCACCAGGTCACCGGAAATGCGATGATGGCTGCGATGCATACCAGTTTTATAAAATCCTTTGCGAATCCCTATTTCTTTTGTCCGGCGCACCACCGCCAGGGTTGCAAGACCAAATAAACCCATACAGGCAATAAATATGGAAAGCAGGGAAGCAATCTTTACAATAATACTGGTTCGTTTTTCCGTTTCGTATTGCGCTGCGATGCTTTCATCCAGGAATTTATAATTGAAATCCTGGTTGGGCGCTATCTCTTTCCATACCTGTTCCAGTACATGCATACTGGCAGCCATACTGCCGGCCCGTAAACGAACGGTTATCCTTGGCTGGGGCGGGGCCGATATTTCTACATTTTCACTGCGGCGGAAAACTGAATCAGGAGAGATTGTCAGCATCAGTGGTTTCACTTTCGTATGCAACGACTCCATATTGAAATCCTTTATTATCCCGATGATCTGTTGCTCAAATTTTCCGGGCAGTTTTTGGCCAACAGGATCTTTTAAGTTAAATTCTTTCAGGAATGCTTCATTCACTATGGCCGCTGTTGTTTTATCCGCCATATTATCCGGCGAAAATGCTCTGCCCTGTACTACTTCTATTTTCATAAGCTGTAACCAATATGGATCTACAGCATTATACTGAAAGCTGTGGTATACTTTCTGGTTATCTGTGAATCCAAGCGCTACCCAGGGTGTTTCTGTTAAACTGTAAACAGATATGGCCGCATCTTTTACTTCAGGATGTTTCAGTAATCCGTTGCGGTATAATTCAGCCATAGGCATTCCTTCTTTCCGTTGCTTATGTGTCTGTACTACCACTACCTGTTCTTTATCAAACCCAAGATCTTTATTTTTGAGATAATTCATTTGTTCGCCGATGATGATAGTGGATACAATCATCGCAATGGAAGCAACAAACTGTCCTGTCACCAGGCTTTGCCGCAACCAGCCGGTATTGCTTTTAATCTTCATTTTCCCTTTCAGTACTTCAACAGGTTTGAAGCCTGAAAGAATAATGGCAGGATAGATGCCTGCAATCAATGCAACCAGTCCGATCATTGCCAGGCAAAAAAGCAGGAATGGCAAATTAAAGTTCAAAGAAAGATTACGGCTAATAAGCTGGTTGAATGGTTTTACCAGTGATGCGGCAAGAATAAGTCCTATCATTACAGCTATCAATGTAAGCAAAAATGCCTCGCCCCAAAACTGGCGGATCAGTTGTTGCCTTTCGGCCCCCAGCACTTTGCGAACACCTACTTCCATCGCCCTGGTAGCAGAACGGCCGATGGATAGCGTAATAAAATTAATACAGGCTATAAGGAGTATCAGGATGCCGATAGTAGCAAGTATGTAAGAATATTTCGGATTGCTGGTAGGTTCATAACCAGCCGGCAGAACGGTATTCAGGTGAATATCAGTGATTGGCTGCAGGTGAATGACGAACGCACCTTCTTTATAATCTTCCCCCAATACCTGTTTTACCATGCCGGGAAATTTCTTTTCCATTGCCAGTGCACTTACATTTTTCCGGAGTAAAACATAGGTTTCATTAAAAACATTTGTCCAGCTTGTAAACAATCCCTTCCTGAACAAATACTTACTGTTGGAATAGGGAATAAGCAGTTTGAATTTGATGCTGGATTCTTCCGGTGCTTTATTAATGATGCCGCTAACCGTGAATAATATCTTTTCATCCCCTACCTGCATCTCAATATTTTTCCCCATTGCATTTTGGGTGCCAAAATATTTTTTAGCCAGTTCCTGTGTGAGTATCGCGGAATTACTTAAAGGGAATGGGTTATTCCTGTTTCCTTCGGTGAGATTGAAATCGAAGAGTTGAAAAAAAGTTGAATCCACCATGCGGACGTCTTCACTGAAGGAATTTGCATTTACTTTTACTACCGGGTTGAAAGCATATACACGGCAGTTGCCCTCTACCTCCGGGTAAGTTGCCTGCAGGGCGGCACCCATGGGTAAGGGCGTTGCTGTATTAATAAAATCCTGTCCTTCATATTTTTCCTGTTGCCATGCCCTGTATAAACGATCTGATTTACTATGAAATGTATCATAACTGAATTCACTTTTTACAAACAGCATAATCAGTATACAGGAAGTGACGCCAACGGCAAGACCCAGGATATTTATTGCGGTATATGATTTATAACGCAGCAGATAGCGCAATGCAACCTTAAGATAATTTCTAATCATAAAAACAGCTTTTAGTTTTATCGAAGTAATTATCGGAATTATCACCAAAAGAAATTTCAATATCCCCCAATCACAAAATCAGCAATTTCTTCATTGGTGAATTTGCACATCCGGGCAGGGGCGAGCCCTGCCCCTATAGTTATTCTGTTCTCAAACTCTTTACCGGGTTGGCAACCGCTGCTTTGATGGCCTGGAAACTGACAGTTGCCAATGCAATCAGTATGACCAACAAGCCCGCAGATGCAAACATCCACCAGTTTAATGAAATGCGGTATGGATAATTTTCCAGCCATTTGCTGGCCGCCAGCCATGAAAACGGAATGGCCACCAGTAAAGAAATAATCACCAGCTTTAGAAAATCCTTGCTGAGACTGGTAGCTATACCGGCAACAGAAGCACCCAATACTTTTCGGATGCCAATTTCCTTTGTTCTTTTTTCTGCTGATAAAACGGATAATCCAAACAGACCGATGCAGGAAATAAAAATGGTAATAACCGCGCCAAATAACATCATCTGTTTCCACTTGGCTTCTGCTTCATAATTTCTCAGGTTTTCAAGATCCTTAAACGTATAGCTATAGGAACTTGCGGGAAATAATTTTGTGAAGACGTTTTGAATATGCCGCAGGCTGCTGGTTTCCGTGTTCGGTTTAATACGCACCAGCACAATTCCATAATCAATGGATGGCCTGATTGAAAATAACTGCGGGCCTATTTCTTTTGTTAATGGAAGAAAATGATAATCCTTTACCACACCCACAACGGTATATTTTTTATTGTCTTTATGCCAGAAGTTCACTACCTGCCCAAGCGGCTCTTTCCAGCCGGCAGTTTTTACAAAGGTTTCATTTACTAAAATGGAATGACCGGAATCAGCAGGAAAATCAGGTGAAAAATTCCGGCCTTTGATAACAGGGATTTTATACAGGGGGAGATAAGATTCATCAATTGCTTCATAGTCAAAGCCGATCTCAGTTTCACCGTTTACCTTCGCTATTGTTCCATCGCGGCCGCCGTTTTTAAAAGCTACGCTGGTAATATCCGGGCTTTTCAGCAATTGCTCTTTCAGCAAAGCGGCTCCGCTGTATTTCATTCCTCTTTTTTCAACGATTACCACGTTGTTGTCGTCGTAGCCGAGTTTCTTATTAGTAAGATAATTGAATTGTGAATATATAATTACTGTTGCTACCACCAGTAGTGTTGCCAGTAAAAACTGAAACACTACCAGGCTTTTTTGCAAATAATTTTTTCCTGCCAGTGTAAAACGGTTGTAAAGTGTCTGAACAGGGTTATAATTAGAGAGAACGAATGCAGGATAGAGTCCGGCCAGTAAACCGGTGATGAGGAACAAAGCAATATATCCGGCCACCAGCTTTGCATCAAAAAGATAAGAAAGATAAAGTGCTTTGTTGGCAAGCTCATTGAATATTGGCAGTATTGCCTGCACCAGCAGGAGAGCCAGTAAAAACGAAAAAAAACACAGGACAAAAGATTCTCCCAGGAACTGGATCATCAGTTGTTTTCTATCTCCTCCTATGACCTTGCGGATACCAATTTCCTTTGCACGTTTTATAGAACGGGCAACGGTGAGGTTCACAAAATTGATGCAGGCGATCAATAAAATAAACAGGGTAATACCAGACAAGATATAGGAGTAGATGGGATTGCTTGCATCAGTAAGTCCGTTATCAGCATGATAATTCCCGCTAAGGTGCAGATCCGGTAAGGGCTGAAGTAAGTGTACAATGGTCTTGTTCTCATTATATTTCTCAGCCATCATTTTAATTTCTTCCATGGCATCTGTTTCATACACTTTTTTCATTTTGGCCTCTACTGCTTTTATATTGGCATCCGGGGCCAGCACTACAAAAGTATTCAGGAAGTAATTACCCCAGCTATTGTCATCGCTGGAGATCTTAATGGGCATCAGGATGTCGAATTTTAATGAAGAGTTCTGGGGACAGTTTTTGGAGATACCCCTTATGAGATAATGTTCAAATTTGTCAGCTGTTTTAAAAAGCATTGTTTTACCAAGAACATCGGTTGTATGGAACTGTTCTTTGGCCATTTTTTCTGAGATCACTACCGAATATGGTTCTTTTAATGCAGTAGCAGGGTTGCCACTCAGCAGTGGAAATGAAAAAACGGAAAAGAAACTGGAATCAGTGACACACACTTCTTTGTTTACTATACCGGCTCCCTGTTGCAATTCCAGGTAACGGCCTTTTACCCGAACAAATGATTTTATTTCCGGGATACTGGCGGTGAATTTCGGTCCCTGGAAAATGCCCGTATTACCTCCCATATTCGCAATACTGCCATCAGGATTTATACGGTTGTGAACTATCCTGCAGATATGAGAACTGTTTGTGTGAAAACGGTCGTAGCTTAATTCGTCTTTAGTATATAAAATAATCAGCATGGCACAGGCCAGTCCAAGGCTCAATCCAATAATATTAGTGAAGGAATAAATCTTATTCCGTTGCAGGTTTCTTAACGCGGTTTTGAAATAATTTTTTATCATAACTTACAATTTCCAATTACTTTTAGTACGCTATGTATTGCGCCCCTACAGGGCTTTATTTAATTTCATTTATTTTCCCCGGGGTTGCACCCCAGGCTATGCATATGACGCCCTTTCAGGGCTGCGCAAAATAACATAGCTAACATGCCCCAAATTGATCACGCCTCACGCCTCCTCATTCCGTTCTCAAACTCTTTACCGGGTTGGCAACCGCTGCTTTGATGGCCTGGAAACTCACGGTTGCCAATGCAAGCAGTACAACCAATCCACCTGCTGAAGCAAACATCCACCAGCTTAATGCAATGCGGTAGGGATAATTTTCCAGCCATTTGCTGGCCGCCAGCCATGAAAATGGTATGGCCATCAGCAAAGAAATAATAACCAGTTTTAAAAAATCCTTGCTGAGGCTGGTAGCAATGCCCGCAACAGAAGCGCCCAATACTTTGCGGATGCCAATTTCCTTTGTTCTTTTTTCGGCTGATAAAACGGATAATCCAAACAGACCGATACAGGAAATAAAAATAGTAAGCACTGCACTGAACAGCATAATCTGTTTCCACTTGGCTTCTGCCTCATATTTTTTTCTGTTCTCTTCGTCTTTGAATACATACGCATAAGGACTAAAGGGAAATAATTTTTTAAATGTTTTTTCAATGTGCCCAAGGCTGGCAGTTGCAGTGTTTGGTTTTATTTTTATAAACGTTTTTCCAAAACTATTATCCTGCTTCATGGTGAATACCTGCGGCTCAATAGACCGGGTCATGGCTTCATAATGATAATTCTTTACCACGCCAATGACCTGGTATTTTTCATTGTTATTGTACCAGAAGTTTATTTCCTGCCCCAACGGATTCTTCCAGCCGGCTTTGGCTGCAAATGCTTCATTGATTAAAACGGAATGGGAGGAATCGGCGGGAAAATCTTTTGAAAAATTACGGCCTTGTATAACCGGGATTTTCAACAGGGGTATATATGATTCATTCACTGTTTCATAGGCAAACGGCATTTGTGTTTCGCCATTTACTTTTGCTATCGTGCCCCAGGAGCCCCCGTTTTTAAATGCTATTTCAGCAATGGAAGGGCTTTTTGATAATTCCTGTTGTATCAGCGCAGCATCGCTGCGTTTCATGTGCCAGGTATTTACGGTAACCAGGTTAGTATCATCATAGCCCAATTTTTCATTGGTGAGATAATTGAACTGCGAGTAGATAGTAATGGTGCCGATAATCAGAAAGGAGGATAAAGTGAACTGCAGTATTACCAGTCCTTTCTGCAAATAATTTTTGCCACCAATGGTAAAGCGGCTGTACAGTGTTTGTACAGGATTGTATTTGGATAACACCAATGCGGGATAAAAACCCGCCAGCAGGCTGGTCACCATAAAAAGTACGATGTATCCGGCTATCAATTTTACATCAAACAAATAGGAAATGGCAAGTGCCTTATTGGAAAGCTGGTTAAACAATGGCAATACCAGTTGCACCATCACAATGGCGAGTAAGAATGCGATAAAGCATAAAATAAATGACTCACCCAGGAACTGGGCAATCAATTGTTTCCTGTCGCCGCCGATGACTTTTCTAATGCCAATTTCCTTTGCCCGTTTTACTGACCTGGCAACTGTAAGATTTATAAAATTAATACAAGCAATCAGCAAAATAAACAAGGCAATGCCCGAGAGAATATAGGAAAATACCGGGTTGCTGGCGCCTGTAAGCCCATTAGAGGCTTCATAATCTTTACTGAGGTGCATATCTGTATACGCTTGCAGGTGGTATATCACTTTCGAATTGTCGCCATATTTTTCTGCTACCATTTTAATGCTTTCCCGGGCATCTGTTTCATATACTTTTTTCATTTTTGCTTCCACCGCTTTTATATCAGCACCCGGGTTCAGCACTACAAAGGTGTTCAGGAAAATATTAAACCAGTTTTGGTTATTGGCTTCATCTTTTGCTGCAACCACCATTGGCATGAGCATATCAAACTTTATGGAAGAGTTTTGCGGACATCTTTTTGCAACGCCAGCCACGGCATATGGTATAAATTTGTTCTCCTCATTTTTAATCATCATTATCTTACCCTGTGCAGCTGTGGTGCCAAACTGTTTCTTTGCCAGGTCTTCCGAAATGACGACCGATTTTGGATCCAGCAAGACTGTTTTTGGATTGCCGCTTAGCAGTGGAAAAGAAAACACGGAAAAAAAGCTGGAGTCAACATAATACATTTCCTGCGATTTAATTTCAGTGCCGGTTTGTATATCCTTTTGATTGCCCTGGTAGCGGACAAATGATTTTATTTCGGGAACACCCGCTGTAAACCGCGGCCCCTGGAAATAGCCAGTGTAACCTTGTTTGTTTTCCAGGCTTCCATCAGGCTTTATTCTTTCCATGCCAATACGGTAAATATGACTCACGTCTTTATGAAACCGATCGTAACTCACCTCATCTTTTACATACAGCATGATCAGCATGGCACAGGCCAGTCCAAGGCTCAACCCAATAATATTGGTAAAGGAATAAATCTTATTCCGTTGCAGGTTTCTTAACGCCGTTTTGAAATAGTTCTTTATCATAACTTACAATTTATGATTGCTTTTAATACGCTTTGTGTTGCGCCCCTGCAGGGCTTTTTTACCATCGTTTTCGATCCCGGGGTTTCACCCCGGGCTATGCATATGACGCCCTTTCAGGGCTGCACAAAACAACATAACTTACATGCCCCAAAGTTCTTTAGCATGGTTTTTTATGTCTGATTTCTGATTTTGAGATGTCTGATTTCTTTAATGCCGTTTTTCTTTAGTTTTTACAAACTCAATTAATTGCCAGTTTAATTAGTATATTCTACATTCAATTTTTTTAAACAAACCCCACCCTCGCAAAAACAAATCAAAGATTTTGATTTGGGCACCCCTCGCCACGCAGTGGAGAGGGGCGGGGATGAGGTCATTCCGTTCTTAAATTCTCCGCCGGGTTTGCAATGGCTGCTTTAACTGTATGAAAAAGGACTGTCAGCATGGTAATTAATAAAACAGTAAATGCCGAAAGCAGGAAAGGCAAAATGGTTAAACCAGTATTGTATGGAAATATCTTCAGCCATTTATCCATAAACAGATAAGCCACCGGAAAAGCAATCAGGCAGGCTATACCAACCAGCAATACAAAATTCCTTGTAATCAGGGGGATAATTTGTGCCAGACCGGCCCCCATTATTTTGCGGATACTGATTTCCTTTTGTCTTTGCTGGGTGGTAAATGCTATCAGGCCAAGTAAACCAAGGCAGGTAATCATGATAGTCAGGATAGAAAAAGCGGTAAATATTTTTCCTCTTTTTTGATCAGCTGCATACTGTGAATCAAAATCCTGATCAAGAAACGTGTACTGGAAAGGCAGATCCGGGAAAGCGGTCTTCCATGATTTCTCAACTCCGGCAATAGCAGCAGGAATATTTTTCGCATTCAGTTTAAGCTGTATGCCGTTGTTGTTGGGACGGTATCGTAAAAGCAGCGGGGCCATCGGGTTATATAATGATTTCTGGTTAAAATCTTTTACTATGCCTACAACTTCCATGTAACGGCCTGAAGTATCACCGGGAAACTTAACTCTTTTACCCAAGGGATTGTCCCATGCAAAATATTTCACCATGTTTTCATTAACGATAATACTTCTCAGGGTATCGGAAAGGCCTGAGAAGGCTCTTCCTTTTTTTATCTGCATGCCCAGTGTTTTAAAATAGTCTTCATCAACGGCATAATTATCCAAACCCTGATCTTTAAAACCATTTTTTGTTTCTACAGAAAAAAGATTGAAGTTCATATTTCCGCTACCAGGCGTATTTTGTGAAGTACTTACAGAAAGCACCTGCGGGTTATTTCTTACAGCATCTTTAAATGCCAGTATTTTTGTTCTTATATCGCCCTCTGCGTTGGCAGTTACAGAAAGCACCTGTTCTTTATTAAATCCCAGGTCTGCATTGCGCAGGTATTTCAACTGGCCATAAACTACCCAGGTA
>Ga0193753_10003379_pt1 | contig 11825 bp, 12 predicted proteins | sample H1c2metaG_FD_144925 | JGI IMG/M metagenome (GOLD analysis project Ga0193753, IMG submission 144925) | Soil microbial communities from a riparian zone of the East river system, Colorado, United States - H1c2 | ecosystem: Environmental > Terrestrial > Soil > Riparian zone | place: USA: East... | reverse complement strand
ACATGAACCACCTACAGATCGCGGTCCAACACCTCTCAGAGACCGCGACGCCTATAACCGCGATCCACTGCACAGCGCAGCACACAGGAACCACTACAGATCGCGGTCCAAGACCTCCCAGAGACCACGACGCCTATAACCGCGATCCACTGCACAGCGCACGCAGACAGGAACGCCGAACCCGCCCGCTCAGCGTGGCGCGCCTACTCTCACCACCTAGCCCGGCTGTGGCGCGCACCGAGCGCAGCGAGGCCAGCGCCCTCAATCACGACATCCGGCCTCAGCGCGCGCGCTCAACGATCTCCTCGAACGCGGCCTGCAGCCGCTCCGTCTTCCCAGCCCGATGCAACTTGTCGAGCACGTATCGGTCCAGCCCGGTCAGCTGCGACCAGAGCACTGCATCCAACGCCCGCGGCGCGAGCGCAGCCGCCAGCCCCTCGGGCAACGCCGCGGGCTCGAGCACCGGCGGGACATCGCGACTCGGCGGACCGCCGGCTCGTCCCACGAGCAATCTCACCGCACCGAGATTCACCTGCGCCTCGGCACCGAGTCTCACGAGCTCACGCCGATCCTCGATGACAAGCGTCTGATAACTCGCGAGTGACAGCTTCGCCCCCACCGCATCGAGCGCTCGCCGCGACGCCATCGGCATCAGCGTGAGCTCGGCATCGGCTTCGTCGAATACGTAGATCACGGGTCGAACGACGGACTCGTACCTCAAGCAGCACGCTCATGCACGCACGCGCTGAATCGCGGTCACAGGGGTCGTGGTCTCTGAGAGGTCTCGGACCGCGATCTGTTTTGGGACGGCGATCTGTAGTGGTTTCTGTCTGCTGCGCTTTGCAGTGGATCGCGGTCACAGGCGTCGCGGTCTCTGAGAGGTCTCGGACCGCGATCTGTAGTGGTTTCTGTCTGCTGCGCTTTGCAGTGGATCGCGGTCACAGGCGTTGCGGTCTCTGAGAAGTCTCGGACCGCGATCTATTTTGACCGCGTTCTGCGCTTTGCAGTGGATCGCGGTCACAGGCGTTGCGGTCTCTGAGAAGTCTCGGACCGCGATCTATTTTGACCGCATTCTGCGCTTTGCAGTGGATCGCGGTCACAGGCGTCGCGGTCTCTGAGAGGTCTCGGACCGCGATCTATTCTCTCACGAACTGACGCTGCGCGAGAAGCTTCTTCACCGTCTCGACCCCGACCTCGAGCGCTTTGCTACGCCACAGCGGGGCCTGCGGATAAAACAGTTCCTTGAAGTTCGCGCGCACAGTGCTCGCAGTTGCCCCATCGACCGCGCCGTAATGCCGCAGCTGATTCTCCGCGATCACCACTTGCAAGTCCGCGAGCTGATCGCGCATCGACAAACCATGCGTGCCGATTTCGACCACCACACCATTGAACGTTCCATCCGGACGCACACGCTTACTCGTCTTGTAGCAATAGCCGACTAAATCCCCGTGCACGGTGTACGCCTTGTCCGTGCCACCGTCTTTGATCCCGCTCTGCGTGTACGCGCGAAACTCTTCGCTGTCCGCGCGACCAAACAACGGATATGCCTGACCTCGCACGCCGTAACCGGTGTGCAGATCCGTCAGCAAAACTTCGCGGTAAGTGTGCGCGATGCGCGCGAAGATCTCTTGAAAGAACGCGATCTCCGGCTCGACGTGTGCGCCTCCGTAAAACACACCGCGCGGATCGACGTATTGTCCCGCGAGCGTCGCTTGCCGCAACGCTTGTGGGCCCGACAACGCGAGTGCCTGACCGATGCCGACGTAAAAACGCAGGCGCTCTTTCAACGCCAAGCTGCACGGCCGCGCCGGACCGAGCATCGCGCGCAACGCCTCGAACTCTCGATTCTCCGAGCCAAACAAGGCCTCCGCATGCGCGGCACAGTTGCGATTCAGATCGACGTTTTTGCGATTGACGCGCGCGAAGTTGTGAAACCCGTACGGGTTGAGCGCATGCACGAGAACCAAACCGGTAGTCTGCAAGTCGAGCTTCGGCAGCACGCTGCGCAAGAGCGACCGAATGATCACCGAACCAGCGTACCCCTCGACCCCGTGAATGCCGCAGCTCACGACGTAGACCCGCTCGGGCCTCGGCGCTGCGTACTCCGCGATGCTGACTGTCAGGTCTTCAGCCGCGTCGATCGCAAAGCTGTGATGTTGCGATTTGCGACCCGTCACCGATTCGAACCGCGCGAGCTCGGCGAAGAAAGCCTCGCGATCGGAGTGATAGCCGGTGCTGAACAACGTGTCGGTCATCAGCGTCAGTGTAACAGAGCATAGGCTAGCGCAAGCGCGGTGACGACGCCGGTCACTAGCGCCGCGATCAGTTGCAGCCGCTCCGAAGGTGCAGACGTCGGCGCCGGCACGGTTTTCAGCCCGGCCGCATCGAGGTTCGCCGCTGCAGCCATCAGCGGCGCCGGCAACGTACTCGGGCGGCGTACCGGTGGCCGCGGGAGCGCGTTCAGCCCCTCGAGCATCTGTCCGGCATCGGAAAAGCGATCATCCGGCGACTTCGCGAGCGCCCTGTCCAAGAATTCTTGGAGCGCAGGAAGCACGATCACATCCCGGCGATGATCGGCCAACCTGGGCACCGGCGCGATCATGTGCTGGCGCAGAATATCGCCGTTGCTTTCGCCGAGATACGGCGGCTGACCACTCAGCATCTCGAACACGACGCACCCCGCCGCGTACACATCGACGCGCGCGTCGATCGCGCGCCCCGCCGCTTGCTCGGGGGCCATGTAGAGCGGTGTGCCCATGATCATGCCGAGCATGGTGAGCGCGCCTTTCACCGGATCTGCTTCCGGCGACAAGAACTTCGCGAGCCCAAAGTCGAGCAGCTTGATCGGCCGCGCACTCGTCTCGGCCACACGCAGCGACAGCCGTTCGCTGCGCTCCGGTGCCTGCCGCATCACGAGCACGTTGTCAGGCTTCAAATCTCGATGCACGACTCCGAGGCCATGCGCGTACGCGAGCGCGCTCAGCATCTGACGCGCGATGTCCAACGCGAGCTCGGTATCGAGCGGCTGGCGGCTCGAGAGCAATCCTTCGAGGGTGTCGCCTTCCAAATATTCCATCGCGACGTAGGGCAACTCGTCCACCATGCCCCAGGCCGACACACCCACGATGTTAGGGTGACACAACGTCGTGAGCGCGAGTGCCTCCCGCCGGAATCGCCCGAGCGTCTGCTCATCGAGCCCGCTCGCATTCCAGATCTTCACCGCGACCGGCTGACCGTTCGTGCGATCTTTCGAGCGATAGACGGACCCGACTGCGCCCGAGCCGAGAAACTGTTGCAGCTCGAAGCGGCTATCGACGATACGCCCGAGCAGTGGATCGACTTGTCGCTCTTCCTCTGCCGCTGTCATGGACTAACGCCAGTCTACACGACAAAGCGTGTGGGCCGGTGTAGTCCGCGATTGCGTTGGCTAATCCGTCAGTCAGAACGGGCAGCTAGAGCCCGGATCAGAGGCGATCGCTTCCGGCGCGTGATCGAAGTTTGCGTCGTAGAAAGCTTGGAACGCAGGGACATCGATACACTCGCTAACCAAACGACGACCCCACGCGACGAGCGCGAATCGCGCAGGAAGCTCCGGATACACCGTCAGTAGCGTGCGCTGATTGGCTTGTGCGAGCGCCGTGAACGTCGCCAGGTCCGTGTCGCACCCACCCGGACAGTTGTATAGGAACACAACGCCGCCGTGTTCGAGGTTGTGCACCCAGTTCCGCGCCGGAACCGTGTCCGTGTGTACGCCCCACTTCGCCCAGCACGGGTCGTGGTCGCCACCCGCAGGCGGTGGATCCGGATACGTGATCGGCCCCGTGACGTGAGTGCGGCTGGTCACCGGCAGAGTCTGTGGGCAGGCGCCGCAGCTCGTGCAGCTTGGTTCCGTTACGCCGCTGTCGCTGCCATTGGCTGCGGCTCCGCCCGTACCTGCTCCGCCGCTTCCCGCTGCACCGTCGCCGGCCTCCCCCGCGTCGTCATCGGGCGAACCCGGTTTGGGATCGGCCGCGCAACCGCTGCAACACATGAGCGCGACAACGAGCCACGCGCTGACGCGTGCAAATGCGAACACTGAGACGCTCGAACGACGTTGTGCTCCGGACACGCAACGCAAAGCGTAGAGCATCGGACGCTCGGGTGGTAGCTTGCGGCCACCATGGCCAGCTCGACACCATTCACACTGCCTGATCTCACCGGCAAGACGTTCGTCATCACGGGCGCAAACAGTGGAATCGGCCTCGAAACAGCGCGCGCGCTCGCACGTAAAAACGCGCATGTCGTACTCGCCTGTCGCGACGCTGACAAAGCGGCCGCAGCGAAAGCCAGCATTCTAGCGGACAGCACGAACGCCACAGTCGAAGTGCAAGAGCTCGACCTCTCGGACCTCGCGTCGGTGCGAGATTTTGCAGCACTGATTCGCGCGCGTGAAGGAAAGCTGCACGGCTTGATCAACAACGCGGGCGTGATGGCGATCCCGCATCAGCTCACGGTCGATGGCTTCGAGCGGCAGTTCGCCGTGAACCACCTCGGGCACTTCGCGCTCACGGGCTTGTTGCTCGATCGACTGCTCGCGACGCCAGGCTCACGCGTCGTGACGGTCGCAAGCAAAGCGCACGCGATCGGCAAGATGCACTGGGACGACCTCGACGGTGTGAAGCGTTATCACCCGTGGGCTGCCTACGGGCAGAGCAAGCTCGCGAACCTGTTGTTCACGTTCGAGCTCGCGCGCCGCCTCTCGGACATGCGGCAAGAGTTGCGAAGTGTCGCGTGCCACCCGGGTTACGCTGCGACCAACCTGCAGTACGTCGGCCCGCAGCAGTACAAGTCGCGCTTCGGGCACTGGATCATGTCGCTCGGCAATCGCCTGATCGCGCAGAGCGCCGAGTCGGGTGCCGAGCCGACCCTGTACGCGGCCCTCGCGAGCGACGCGCAGTCGGGCGACTACATCGGCCCGAGCGGATTCATGGGCCGGGCAGGGGCGCCCGAGAAGCAACGCGCAAAGCAGGCGGCCTACGACCCCGAGGCACTGCAGAAACTCTGGCGAATCTCGGTCGAGCGGACCGGCGTCGACTACGCGGTGCTCTCGGGCGCGAGTACTTCATCCGCGCAGCCGACCGCACACTGACCCGGCCTTTTTGCGTGTCCCAGGGTGGCTCCCTGGGTGGTGAGTTTACGGTCTAGGACCGAGATGCTAGGACTTGGGTATGACCCCGTGGGAAACCCCTTCTTTCGCCGAAATCGATATGAGCGCCGAGATCGGTGGCTACCAAGGCGACTACGGCGATCAGCCGAACGGTCCCGACCCGTTGCCGGACTACGCAACGCCCGCTGATAAAAGCGAATAACGCTGAGTGGTTACCTGGGGAACACGCGGTTCCCCTCACCCCACTCCTTCACGAGGTTCGCTGCGCTTACGCGCTTCGCGAAACCCCGTTCGATGAGTTTTCATGCACATTCGCGTCCTCGGCTCTGCCGCTGGCGGTGGGTTCCCCCAGTGGAATTGCGGCTGCGATAACTGTCGTGCTGTTCGGAGCGGCGCGCCCGGCGTAGTCGCGCGCACCCAAGAGTCGGTCGCGATCAGCGCCGACCGCGAGACCTGGTTCCTGTTGAACGTCTCGCCGGAAGTGCGCGCGCAGATCGAGAGCTTCTCCGGGCTGCACCCGCGCGAGCCACGCCACAGTCCGATCGCCGGGCTCGTACTCACGAACGGCGACATGGATCACTGCCTCGGCCTCCTGTCGCTCCGCGAGTCGTACCCACTCGACCTGTACGCGACCGCAAGCGTCGAGCGCGGCTTTCGAGAAGGCAACGTGCTGCATCGCACCTTGCAGCGGTTCGACGGCCAGCTGCGATTTCGCCCGCTCGAGCTCGGTCGCAGCCGTGAGCTGCTGAAGCGCGACGGCACGCCGAGCGGCCTGACGCTCGAAGCAGTGCCGGTCCCCGGAAAGCTTCCGATCCACCTTGAAGGGCTCTCGACCCCGAGCGACGAAGACAACATCGGACTGCTGATTCGCGAGCCCGCGCGCGGCCACACCGTCGGTTACTTCGCCTCCGTCTCCGGGCCGTGCCAGCCGCTGACGGCGGCGTTCGCACAGTCCAGCTGCGTATTCCTCGACGGCACGTTCTGGTCGAGTGACGAGCTGCCCCAACGCGGGCTCGGCACCAAGCGCGCTGAAGACATGGCGCACTGGCCTCTCGGCGGTGAGCAGGGGAGCTTGGCGTTTCTGCGCAGCCAGGCGGACCGGCGTCGAATCTACATTCACATCAACAACACAAACCCCGTGCTCCGGCCCGATTCGGCCGAGGCGCAGCAGCTGAAGGCTGCAGGGGTCGAGTTGGCGTTCGACGGTCTGGAGGTCTCGCTGTGACCGAAGCGCCGTGGTCTCGCGCCGAGTTCATCGAGCAGCTGCGCGCCGAGGGCGCTCGGCGTTATCACGATCACCACCCGTTTCACATCGCGATGCACGCGGGCTCGTTGACCCGCGAGCAACTGCAAGCCTGGGTGCGCAATCGGTTTTATTACCAGACTCGAATCCCGATCAAAGACGCGCTGATCCTCGCAAAGTCGGAAGACGCGGAGTTTCGCCGGCGTTGGATCCGGCGCATTCACGATCACGACGGTAGCCAGCCGGGTGAAGGCGGGCTCGCGCTGTGGCTGCGGCTCGCATCGGGCGTCGGGCTCGATCCAGACGAGGTCGCGAGTTTGCGCGGCGTGCTGCCAGGCGTGCGGTTTGCGTGTGATGCGTACGTGCAGCTCGTACGAGAGCGGAGCTTGCTCGAGGCTGTCGCGTCGTCGCTCACCGAGTTTTTTGCCCCGGATCTGATGTCGCGCCGAATCGCGGCGTGGGAGCAACATTACCCATGGGTGAAGCCAGAGTTGCTCGCCTACTTCCGAGCGCGGGTACCACGCGCGAAGACGGACTCTGAAGAAGCGATCGAATACGTGGTTGCGAACGCGGCCAGCCGCGAGCAGCAGCAGCAGTGCCTAGATGCACTGATTCGAAAGACCGAAATCCTCTGGGCGTTGCTCGACTGCGTATCCGTGGCACATGCGCCGGATTTGCTCGCGGGCGGCGCTGGTCATGGTTGAGCGCGTCGAGCGCGACAGCGCGTCTCGGGGTTCGCGATGATCCCGCTCGACGCCAGGCCGCGACTAGCCGCCAAAGCCAAGCTGCGCTTCGACCGGCATAGCGGGCATCACATGCTCGTGTACCCCGATCGCGGAATGACGCTGAATCCGAGTGCTGTGGCGATTTTGGAGCTCTGCACTGGCGAGCGCAGCCTGACGGAAATCATCGACGCGTTGCACCTGCGAGCGAGTGGCGCTACGCGAATAGAGGTCCAACGAGACATCGAAGCGTTCCTGCAGAGCATGCACGACCGCACGCTGATCCGGTTCGACCCGTAATCGCAGCATGAATCCGACCGGCACAGCTCCGCCACGTCCGTACACGCTCGTGGCCGAGCTGACGTACAAATGCCCCCTGCGGTGTGTGTATTGCTCGAATCCCGTGCACTACGCGGGTGGTGCGGAGCTTGCGACGGAGACCTGGCAACGCGTCTTTTCAGAAGCGGAAGCGTTGGGCGTGATGCAAGTGCATTTGACCGGGGGCGAACCGCTATTGCGCGCGGACCTCGAAGAGCTGCTCGAGTCCGCACACGGCGCCGGCTTGTATACGAGCTTGATCACGAGCGCAGTGACGCTGACGCGAGAGAGGCTCGCAGGCCTCGCGCAGCGCGGACTCGATCACGTGCAGATCTCGATTCAAGGCCTCACGGACGAAGGCGCAACGCGCATCGCCGGCCGCTCACGGCTGCGGGACAAACTCGCTGCTGCGGCGTGGGTGCGGGAGCTCGGCATGCCGCTGACCCTGAACGTCGTCTTGCACCGCGAGAACATCGAGGAAGTACCCGCGCTCGTGCAGCTTGCGTTGTCAGTCGGTGCGGAGCGGCTCGAGCTCGCGAACACGCAGTACCTCGGCTGGGCGCTCGAAAATCGCACTGCGCTCTTGCCCACGTTTTCGCAGATCGAGCGAGCGCGCGCGGACGCGGCTGAAGCGCGCGAACGAAACCAAGGCAACCTCGACGTGCTGTTCGTCTTGCCGGATTACCACGCGGATGTCGTACGCCCGTGCATGCAGGGTTGGGCGCGGCGTTACATCGTGATCAGTCCGGACGGCTTGGTCTTGCCGTGCCACCAAGCGCACACCCTACCTGGCTTGGAGTGGGAGCGAGCCGGCGAGCGCCCGCTCGCGGAGATTTGGAAGAGCTCGCCGGGTTTGAATGCGTTTCGCGGCGAGGACTGGATGCTCGAGCCGTGTCGCAGCTGTGAGCGGCGAACGTTGGACTTCGGCGGTTGTCGTTGTCAGGCGTTCCATCTCACGGGCCAGCTCGACGTCACCGATCCGGCGTGCACGCTCGCGCCTGAACACGCGCGAGTCGTCGAGGCGCGGCAGAACGCAGCAACGTCGAGCAACGATCTCGTCGCTTTACGTTACCGCCGCCCACCCACCGCGCAACACTAAACAGTGTCGCCTGGAGCGCGAGACATCGCGCACCATGCGACGCTATTTTCAACCAGTATTGCGCATGCCGGCTGCGATACCGTTCACGGTTACCAGCAATGCGTCCCACAACCGCGCGTCGTCGGTCGTTCGCGCGCGCCGGAGCAGCTCGGCTTGCAACACGTTCAACGGGTCGACGTACGGGTTTCTCAACTCGATCGTTCGCCGCAGCTCCGGGTCACCCTCGAGCAACTGCGTCTCACCCTTCGCCCTCAAAATACTCGCGATCGTCGTCCGACAACTCGCTCGCAAGTCCTGACCGAGCGGCCGCAGATCGTCTGAAACGAGCACACGATCGTAATACGCTGCGATGTCGGGATCGGCCTTCGCCAATACCATCTCGAGCAGATCGAGAAGTGACCGGAAGAACGGCCACTCCTTCGCGAGCGCTTTCAACTGCCCTTCCGCGCCTTCTTCGAACAACACCGTGAAGGCCTCTCCCGCGCCGAGCCACGACGGCAAATGCAGCCGCGTCTGCGTCCACGAAAAGATCCACGGAATCGCCCGCAAGCCGCTCAACTCGACCGTGCCGTTCGTTCGCCGCGCCGGCCGACTTCCGATGTTCAAACGCCCGAGCTCGCTGATCGGCGTCGCCAGCTGGAAGTACCGCAAGAAGTCCTGACCCTGCACGACGCGCCGGTAAGCACACGCCGCGAGCCGCCCGAGCCGCTGCATCAATGCGCGCTGCTCCGCCGTCGGTGCAGCTGGCGGCTGCAGCGTGGCTTCGAGCGTCGCGTTCACGTAGAGCTCGAAGCTCTCGACCGCGACATCGGGCAAGCCGAACAACGTCTCCATCGTCTCGCCCTGAATCGTCACCCGCAACCGGCTATCCACCGAGCCCGGCGGCTGCGACAAGATCGCGAGATAAATCGGACCGCCTCCGCGACCGATCGTTCCGCCGCGGCCGTGAAACAGCGTGAGCTTCACGTCGTGCGCGCGACACGCCGTGACCACCTCTTCTTGCGCTTGAAAGAGCGCCCACGCAGACGCGACGCGACCCGCATCTTTCGTGGAATCGGAGTACCCGATCATCACTTCCTGCTCGCCCTGAATGATCGCGCGGTATGTCGGCAAAGCGAGCAAGCTCTGAAGCACACTCCCGGCGTGCTCGAGATCGTTCAACGTCTCGAACAGCGGAACGACGCGCAGCGGCGGATTCACGCCCGCCTCACGCTGCAACAGATACACGGCCAGCACGTCCGACGCTCGAGTCGCCATCGAGATCACGTACGCACCGAAGCACTCCGTCGGGCCGTTCGCGCACACCGTCATCGTCGCGAGCACTTCGCGCAACGTCGGGTCGTCCGGCAGCTCGCGCGGCAAGAGCGGCCGCTTCGAACTCAGCTCGAGCGCCAAGAACTCGAGCCGCTGTTCTTCCGTCCACTCGCTGTACACGCCGAGATCGAGCGCCTTCGTGACCGCATCGAGCGCCTTTGCGTGAACCGACGCTTCCTGCCGAATGTCGAGCCGGTTCAGCGACAGCCCGAACACCGCAACCCGGCGCAACACGTCGAGCAAGCGCCCGTCCGCGACGCTGTGCGCACCGACCGCGTGCAGGGACCGATGACACAGCGCTAGCCCAGCATAAAACTCGTCGACGCTTTCGTAGGGCTGCGCCGCGAGCACCATGCGCGCCGGCCGCTCCGAGCTGCGGAGCAAACGCCCGTCCGCTTCGCTCGTCTTGGACTGCTTGATCTCGAGCAAGCTCTGTTCACAGTAGCGCTGCGTCGCGCCGAGCCGCGTCATCGACTCCTTGATCACCGCGCGGTACGGCTCGGCCGTCTCGCCGACGCGCTCGCGCAGCTCGTCCGTGCAGCGCGACAACGACAGCTCGTCGTGCAACCACTCGAGCTCGAGATAAAACAACTCCGCGGCTTCCCAGCGCGCCAGCAAGATGACTTCTGCAGTCACCGGCGCAGTCACGTTCGGATTGCCGTCGCGGTCGCCACCCATCCACGAGCCGAAGCGAAGCGGCGCCGCCTGGAGCGGCAAGCCTTCCCCGCCGACGTCGCGCAGCGCTTCGTCGAACCGGCGTAAATAGGCCGGCACGGCATCCCACAAAATCTGATCGAACAACACCAGCCCCGCGCGAGCCTCTTCGACGGGCGTAGGCCGCTTGCGACGCAACTCGTCCGTTTCCCACAGCGCGAGAATCTCGCGACGCAACGTTTCGATCGTCTCTTCCCGCTCCCGCGGCAACAAGTCAGTGCTGTCGAGCCGCGCGAGCGCCTGCGCGATTCGCCGGTGCTTCTGCAGCAACGTGCGGCGCAAGGTCTGCGTCGGGTGAGCGGTCAGCACCAGCTCCACACGCAGCTCGGACACCGCCTTCTGGAGCTGCTCCAACGGGACGCCGCGGTCGACGAAGCTGCGGAACTCCCGAACGCTCGCAGACAACGCGTTCGGATCGGACTGCTTTGCCCGATGCAGCCGCACGCGATGGTGCTGCTCCGCGATGTTCGCAAGCGCAAGAAAGTGGGAAAACGCGCGCGACAGCGGCAAAGCCTGGGCTGTCTCGAGCGACCCGAGCAAGCCGCGAAGCGCTTCCGCGTCGTCGGCGCTCCCCGAGCGCGCACGCGTTGCGCACGCGACCACTTCTTCGAGCAAAGCTGGCAGCGCTGGACCTTCTTGCGCCCGCAAAATGTCGTTCAGCAGATCAGCCAATAGTTTGACGTCCGCCTGCAGGGCAGCATCCACCGTGCACCTCCTTCGGCATTGATCACCCTAGTCAGGGCTCATTTCGAGCTTCTTTCGAGCTTGTCTCGCCGCACGTCAAAGGTCTCGCCTTTTGCTACTCTGCCGTCCATGGCTGATACGATCTTCGGAAAAATCATTCGCGGCGAGTTGCCGTGCCATCGCGTCTACGAGGACGACAAGGTGCTTGCGTTTCTCGACATCGCACCGATCAGTCGCGGGCACACACTCGTCATTCCCAAAGAGCCCGCGGTGACGCTCGACAAGTTGTCGGACGAATCGGCTGCAGCCATTGGCCGCGTGTTGCCTCGGCTCTGCCGAGCAGTGCTGAAAGCAACTGGGGCCACAGCCTACAACCTGCTCGAGAACAACGGAGCTGCCGCGCATCAAGCGGTCTTCCACGTGCATTTCCACATCATCCCGAAGTACGACGACTCCGGTCTCGGGATCGGCTGGAAAGCCCAGAGCCTCGACAACGACGCGGCGAAGGCCCTGGTTGCGCAAATCGCGAACGCGCTGTCCTAAACTGCGCACGAATCGGCAGTTGACCCATGGCCTAGTCCCGCT
>Ga0193753_10003378_pt1 | contig 11825 bp, 13 predicted proteins | sample H1c2metaG_FD_144925 | JGI IMG/M metagenome (GOLD analysis project Ga0193753, IMG submission 144925) | Soil microbial communities from a riparian zone of the East river system, Colorado, United States - H1c2 | ecosystem: Environmental > Terrestrial > Soil > Riparian zone | place: USA: East... | reverse complement strand
AATTTTTACTTTCACAGACCCAAACAAAAAAAGCTGTTCCGGGTATTAGTCCGAAACAGCTTCAATATAATGAACCCGCAATTATTTACTTGCCAGGTATTCTTTTACCTTGTCTTTGTGTATGATAGCTTCTTTAAATGTATAGGCGCCAGACTTGGGGCTGCGCACCGCCTTGATTACTTTAGTCCAGTTTTTTGCATCGGCAGATGCTTTTAAATCTTTTTTCTGCGCGGTCTTAGCTGCTTTTGCCATGACTATATATAATTAAAAGATGAATTAAATTACTTGATTTCTTTATGTACCGTTACCTTTTTCAAAATAGGATTGAACTTTTTAAGCTCAATACGTTCAGGGGTATTTTTTTTATTTTTTACAGTAATGTAACGGCTGGTACCTGGTTTGCCGCTGTTTTTATGTTCTGTACATTCCAGGATAACCTGTACCCTGTTTCCTTTCTTTGCCATTGTTAGGGAAATTTAATTTGTTGTGTATTACTTATATATGCGTTCCGTTTGCCCTCAATTCTTTTACCACGACATACAGTCCTCTTTTATTGATAGTGCGTATGCCATCGGTAGTTAATTTAAGCGTAATCCACTTATCTTCTTCTGCAAGAAAGAAACGCTTGGTTTGCAGATTGGGCAAAAAACGACGCTTGGTTTTAATGTTCGAGTGAGAAACTTTGTTCCCCGTTACCGGAACCTTACCTGTTACCTGACATACTCTGGCCATGATGTACAAAATTTAGGACGGCAAAGGTAGGGAAAGGCAGTCAAATATCACAAAGAAAATCAAGGTTTTTCCTTATAAAGCTTTAAAAACTGGGAAACGCTGCAAAATAAGACGATGAACTTGTAAAACAATGCATTTAAAAGGCTAAAAACGGAATTTCCGAAATTTTTTTTGGGTTCCCTTAATTTCCCGCTGTAAAATATAAATGTCTGGGCTGCAAACACCTTCTCAATTAATAATTATTTAATTTCAATTGGTTAAGGGCCAATTTACCTTGTGTAAAATGGCCTAATTATATGCATGAAGGGAAAAATATGAAGAAGAAGACAATAACAAGGGATATCAGCTGGCTTTCTTTTAATGCCCGGGTTTTACAGGAGGCGGCGGACAATACAGTCCCGCTTAAAGAAAGAATCAAATTCCTGGGCATCTTTTCTAATAATACGGATGAGTTTTTCAGGGTGCGGGTAGCCACACTAAAAAGGATGATAGAACTGGAAAATAAGGCGCACAGGGTAAAAGTCAATATGCACATGGAAGAAAGCCCTGAAAAGATACTGGAAGAAATTCAGCTCATTGTACTGCGGCAGCAAAATGAATTTAACCGCGTTTGGGAAGAAATTACCGGGGAGTTACAAAAAGAGAAAATATTTATAGTAACGGAGAAACAATTGAACAGGGAACAAAAAGTTTTTGTGCAAAGATATTTTGAGGAAGAAGTGCGCTCCAACATCATTCCGCTCATGATTGAAAATATACCGCAGCTGCCCTACCTGCGTGATAAATCAATCTACCTGGGTGTTGTAATGTCTTCAAAGGATACCGCTTACAACCAAAAATACGCCCTCATAGAAATTCCCAGCAGGGCGTTGGGAAGGTTTGTATTGCTTCCTTCCGCTCCGGGTGAGCAGCATATTATCTTGCTGGAAGACATTGTACGTTTTAATCTTCCTTCCATATTTTCCTATTTCGCCTATAACAAATTTGACTCCTGGATATTTAAAGTAACAAGGGATGCAGAAATGGATATAGACAATGATGTATCCACCACCCTTATTCAAAAAATAGAAAAAGGGATAAAAAACCGGCGGCGTGGTAAACCGGTACGTTTTGTTTACGATAAGGAAATGGATGCTGGTTTACTTGAATTCCTGATGCGCAAAATGAATATGAGTAAAAAAGACAACCTCATACCAGGGGGCCGCATCCATAATTTCAGGCATTTCATGGACTTCCCTGATATCATTCCTAAAAAAAGCCTTCGTAAAAAACCTTTCACCCATCCCCTGCTGGTGGGTACCAAAAGAGTAACAGATGTGGTACTTGAAAAAGATATTTTACTCAGTTTTCCTTATCACTCTTATAATGGTGTGCTGGATATGTTGCGCGAAGCGGCTATGGATCCCCAGGTTACGGCCATTAAAGTAACCGCCTACCGCCTGGCATCCAATTCAAAAGTTATTAATGCACTTGTCAATGCAGTAAGAAATGGCAAGCATGTAACCGTAATGATGGAACTAAGGGCCCGGTTTGATGAAGAAGCCAACCTTGAATGGAAAGAAAGGCTGGAAGAAGAAGGGGTAAAAGTGCTGATAGGCATACCCAATTTGAAAGTACATGCTAAATTGTGCCTGATAAAAAAACGTGTCAACAACCATACTACCCATTATGGTTTTGTAAGTACTGGTAACCTCAACGAAAAAACAGCTACCATTTACGGGGATCAATGCCTGCTTACATCGAACAGAAATATTATGGCCGATGTAAACAAGATCTTCTTATACCTTGAAAAACCCAAAGAAGGGGAAAAATTTATAAAGGCCTGCAAAACACTTATCCCCTGCCCTTCCAGCCTGCGTGTGTATTTGTTAAGAATGATCCAGAAAGAAATAAGACTGGCAGAAAGGGGGAAGCCTGCATCCATTATACTTAAAATGAATTCGCTGAGCGATGAAGAATTGATTTTTAAATTATATGAAGCGGCAAAAGGAGGTGTTGCCATTAAACTGATAGTAAGGGGGATTTTTTGCATGCTGACAGAGAATAAAAAATTTATTATCCCTGTCAAGGCCATTAGTATTATAGATGAATACCTGGAGCATGCAAGGGTTTTTATTTTCAATAACGGCGGTAAAGAAAGGGTATTTATCTCTTCAGCCGACTGGATGGTAAGAAATATTGATCACCGGGTAGAAGTTACCTGTCCTATTTTCAACAATGATATTAAGAAAGTGTTGAAAACTATTCTGGACATTCAGTTGAATGCTAATGTTAAAGCCAGAATTTTGAACAATGAACTGAGCAATGAATATGTGAAAGCAAATGGAAAAAGAGTGCGCTCACAGGTGGAAATATACAATTACCTGCACAGCGCCGTAAAAACCATAACACCGGAAACTGAAATAAAAGAACCCCTGATGCCGGCCGTTGTTTATCCTGGTATTATTTAATCAGTAAATAGTACCAGGCGGATCAGTAACAAAATTATTAATAAAAACATTACACATTGAGACTGGCAGCTATTGACATTGGAAGTAACGCGGCCCGGCTGCTGATATCGGATGTAGTAAGGAACAGTGAAGGCAAACCTGATTTTAATAAACTGAACCTTATACGTGTACCATTAAGGCTGGGATTTGATGTATTTGAAAAAAAGGAAATTTCAGCTGAAAAAACCGAAATGATCATACAGACAATCAAAGCATATAAATGCCTGATTGATGTATATGGCGTAAAACATGTAAAAGCATGCGCTACTTCCGCTATGCGCGACGCGGTAAATTCTGCTGAAATAATAGAACGGGTAAAAAACGAAACAGGTATTGATATAAAGATTATCAGCGGCGATGAGGAAGCATCCGTAATTTACGAAAACCATGTAGCAGAAAACCTGGACAAGGATCATTCTTATTTGTACATAGATGTTGGGGGTGGCAGTACAGAACTTACTTTCTTTAGCCAGAACCAGCTGGTTTTTAAACAATCCTTTAACATTGGTACCATCCGCTTACTGAAAAACCAGGTAACAGAAACCCATTGGGACGAATTAAAGAATTATATCCGCGAAAAAACAAAAGCCCACAAACAGGTGGTGGCTATCGGTACTGGCGGCAATATCAATAAGGTTTTCTCCATGTCTAAAAAGAAGGATGGGAAACCCCTGCCGCTTGAATTACTAAAAGACTATTACAAAGAACTTGGCAGTTTCTCACTGTATACACGTATGCGCACTTATAACCTGCGTGAAGACAGGGCAGACGTAATTTTACCCGCCATCCAGATATATATCAATGTTATGAGATGGGCATCTATTGAAGAGATATACGTACCCAAAATAGGTCTTGCAGATGGTCTTTTACATACGTTGTATGAAGAAGTAAGAATGAAAGAGATGATTGTATAACCATTTTACCGGCCGGATAAATTTCAAAAAAACAGGCATGTCAACTTATAAAGAAGTAAAAAAAATAACTACCCATACGTTGCAGAAAATGAAAGATGCCGGGGAAAAAATTTCCATGATAACGGCATATGATTTTTCTTTTGCAAGAATTTTTGATACCGCCGGTATTGATATTATACTGGTGGGTGATTCCGCAAGCAATGTAATGGCCGGCCATGAAACTACTTTGCCAATTACCCTGGATCAGATGATTTACCATGCTTCATCTGTAGTACGTGGTGCAGAAAGATGCCTGATTGTAGTTGATTTGCCCTTTGGCTCTTACCAGGGCAATTCAAAAGAGGCGCTTAGCTCCACCATCCGTATCATGAAGGAAACCGGTGCACATTCCATCAAGCTGGAAGGTGGTGAAGAAGTTCTTGAATCAATAAAACGCATTATTTCATCCGGTGTACCTGTAATGGGTCACCTGGGTTTAACCCCTCAGTCGATTTACAAATTTGGCACCTACACCGTACGTGCAAAAGAAGAAGCAGAAGCAGAAAAATTAAAAAAAGATGCTTTGTTGCTGCAGGAAGCCGGCTGCTTTGCCATCGTACTTGAAAAAATACCGGCCTTGCTTGCAAAAGAAGTAGCCGAAAGTCTCAGCATACCAACCATTGGCATTGGCGCCGGCAAATACTGCGATGGGCAGGTACTTGTGATGCATGATATGCTGGGTATAAATACGGCATTCAAACCCCGCTTTCTGCGCAAATACCTCGACCTGTTTACTTCTGTAACCGGCGCTGTACAGCATTATATCAAAGATGTAAAGGGTAATGACTTTCCAAATGACAATGAACAATATTAGCAGATAATTGCTGATTTGGGGATTTTGTGATCTGGGCGATTTCCTTCGGTGCAGCAGGACCGGCAATCTCAAAATCTCCTAATCCTAAAATGAAAAATTACTGATTTGGGGATTCTGTGATCTGGCGATTTCTTTTGACAGCAATCTCAAAATCCCCCCATCTAAAAATCAGAAATTTTTTGTAACCAGACTTAATGCATCGGCATCCAGCACATCATACATCTTTACGCTGGCATATTTAACCTGGATGTTTTTATACAACTTACTGCAGGGTGTAGCAGCCGTTACATTTTCTGCTGTTTTAATTTTTGTGTAAAACATCGCTTTCATATGCTTTTTCTCTTTCTCTAATACGCTGATAGCTGTAGCAAAATTTGCAGACAAATCACCATTGTTGGTTCCTTGTGCAAAAACGGCAACCAGTGTTTCATTTTCGTTGTTAGAAGCAACACGCAATATCTGGCAAGCGCAAACTTTGGCAGTTTCAACTTCAAACAATGATTTCTTTTCTTTTAAAACAGACGTAAATGTTTTAGGGAATGCAACATTAGAAGGATTTCCGGAACCTGCAAAAGCAGCGTTGAAAACGATAATGGCGATGGCCAGGGTAATAAAGGGTTTCATGGTACGAAGGGGTTATCAAGTTTACAAAAGGGTTACGGTTTTTTCGGGAGATTGAACTTGATAAAACCATCTGCTAGAGAACAAAAAAACCTGCAGATGCAGGTCTTTCATTGGGGGCTTGGATGATGTAAAACTTGTAAAAATATTTTACATCTCATAGCTTTTGACGGATTATTTTAAAACTTCTTTAACAATACCTGGTTTTCAGCGCTTTGAGAATGCATACACGATGCATTTAACCGATTAAAAAAGCGTTTTGCTCTATTTTATTTTCCCCGCCCTGGCTGTATGTCTACCTTGAAAGCTATTTTCACGTAACAAGGAATTCCTTCTGAATACAATTTTAAAAATGAACCGGAATAAAAAGACCCTGCAAATCATTATTCATATAGCCATATGGACAGGGTTTGTGTTATTACCTTTTGTAAATTTCTCAGGACCAAGGGAAATGCCTTTTAACCCGGAACGAAAACTGCAATTATTATTCTTTACTACCAACCTCTTCCTGGTCGGTTTTTATTACCTGCACTCATTGATATTAATACCCAGGTTATTGGCAGAAAGGAAAATAGTTCCTTATACAGGCACTATACTGGCACTCCTGGGCTTGTTTATTTTTATTCCCTATGTGTATTTCCAATTTGTAGAATTACCCCGTCCCGTGTTCATACAAAATATTCTTCCGCCAGATGGTAATACGCCCCGCATCATACACATGATCCCGCCACCCGGTAATATGCGGCCCAACCGCTTTTTTTTCAGAAGAATGGCGCCTTTTACATTCCCCGGCACCATTATGATGTTTTTACTGATTTTAATTATCAGCGGGGGAATTAAAATTATTAATCAATGGTTCAGAAGCGAGCGCCGCACAGAAGAAATAGAAAAAGAAAAAATAAGCACAGAACTGGCCCTCTTAAGATCACAGGTAAATCCCCATTTTCTTTTTAATACGCTTAATAATATTTATTCACTTGCCATTGCCAACAGTCCCGATACCGCTACATCCATAATGAAACTGTCCGCCATTATGCGGTACGTGCTGGATGATGCCAAAAGTAATTTTGTGCCACTGGATAAAGAAATACAGTTCCTGGAAAATTATATCTCGCTGCAAAGGGTAAGGTTAACGGAGAAATCAATTATTAACTTTACCATGCTGGGGAATACGGCAGACAAACATATAGCCCCGCTTTTGTTCATTGCATTTGCAGAAAATGCATTTAAATATGGCATCAGTACACACCAGCATTCTGTAATTGATATACACCTTAATGTAGCCGATACCTACCTGGGCTTTACAGTTGCCAACCAGAAGTTTCAAAACAACCAGGCTGGCCCGGATAATACAGGAATAGGTATTAACAATACTAAAAGAAGACTGGAACTGATATATCACAATAAGCATTCTTTACTTATAGAGAACAATGCTAACTCTTTTTTAATCACCCTCACACTTGATTTGGTATGATACATTGTATAGCAATAGACGATGAACCGCTGGCACTAAGCCTGGTAAAAGAATATATCAGCAAGTCATCCTTCCTGCATTTAGCCGCCAGTTTTACGGATGCCATAGAAGCAAGGGCATACCTGGAAAAAGAAAAAGTTGATCTTATTTTTCTGGATATCCAGATGCCGGATATGAATGGCATTCAGTTCTATAATTCAATGCTTCAAAAACCAATGGTTATTTTCACTACTGCATTCAGCGAATATGCGGTAGAAGGATTTAATGTAAATGCCATTGACTACTTGTTAAAACCTTTTGACTACGACAGGTTTGTAAAAGCCGTATACAAGGCCAAAGAATATTATGAATTTACCCTTAACCAGGAAATGCGGCTTACTTCAATATTTGTGAAGGCAGACTACCAGCTGGTGAAAGTAAACCTGAAAGATGTGTTATTTATAGAAGGACTTGATGACTATATCAGGATTCACCTTACAGAAAATAAAAATATTCTTACCCTTATGAGCCTTAAAGCCATTGCAGAAAAACTTCCATCCAATGAGTTTGTGCGTATTCACCGCTCATACATAGTGCCGCTTGGAAGAATAGAAAAAGTAAGCAGTAAAAAAATTGAAATAGCCGGAAGAGAAATACCTGTTGGTATCAGCTATGCAGAAGAGTTTTTCAGAATGATGAATAAAAAAACGTTTTGAAGCAGTACCAAGTATTCAGTATGGAGTATTCAGACCCTAAGCCAACCCGTTACTGGCAGTACAGTCCGTTCTGTCTGCTAAAATACTATACCACCGCCTCGTCTTAATACTGCATACTTAATACTGAGTACTAAAAAAAGGATGTATGTCTTTTAACATACATCCTTTTAAGACGAGAATGCAACCTAAAACCACCTTATGAAAAAATTACAAAACCTGCTAAAAAACTTGTTTTATAAATTTCCTTAATAAAAACAGTAAACCAATACGGGTAAAATTAAAAAATGATTAAACAAAGTTTCTAATAAGTGTTTAATGATGGAAATGTAATGGTAAATACAGTGCCGCTTTCCTTACTGGACTGAACAAGCACTCTTCCTTTATGTAATGCGACAATACGCTGGGATAAAGCCAGCCCAAGTCCAAAACCCCTGGTTTCCCCTGCGTTCCGGCCCCTGTAAAAAGGATGAAAAATACTTTCCATCTCTGCAGCGCTTATCACTTCCCCATTATTTTTTACCTGCGTAATAATTTCGTTGTTTTCAAATTTCAAATATAAATATGCCTGCTTATCGTAGGAATATTTACATGCATTCTCAGCAATGTTTTTAATAGCACTGTATAATAAATCCGGGTTGCCATAGGTTAAACAACTTTTATCATCGTCTGGAAACTCACCAAACTCAAGTTCAACATTGTAATCCGCGTTTATCTTTTTAACGTCTGCTACTATTTTTAACATGATTTCGTCAATTCTAACTTCACTTAATTCAATGCCGCCTTCATAACCCGTTTTTGCTATTTCCAACAGGCTTTTTGTGAGTTGCCGCATTTGTTCCACATCTTCCTGGATAGAATAAAGCACATTGTGATATTCTTCTATACTTCTTTCCTTATAGAGTGTTACCTGCAACTGGCTGCTGATGGAAGTAAGTGGCGTAGAAAGTTCATGAGAGGCGTTTGATATAAAACGTTTTTGTATAGAGATGGATTCCTGCAAACGGCTTAGCAGGTCATTAAACGTATTGGCAAGTCTTGACAATTCATCCTGCCCGTCTCCGGCATAAATCCGATCTGATAAATTATTAAACGACACCTCATTAACTTCCCTGATTATCCTGTTGAGCGGCCTTACTAGCTGTGTAGAAAAAATATACCCAACCAAAATTGTTATAATTACGCCCGCAAACAGACTGGACAGCAGGATGCTTTTCAAATCCTCGATTCTTTTCTTACCATCCTCGTCAACACCCATGTAAAAAACAACAATGCCTTTGTTATTATATGCATGGTAAATACCTGAAACATCCAAATCGCCTATTTTAAGATATTTACTTTTTGCTGCTTTTACGTCGGCTATCATCTGGCTGCTTATAGTAAAAGGCCTCACCCCGTTTCCGAAGAACTCATAGGCAGGCTTGTTTTCATTGTCATAAATGATCAGCCCCCTTTGCGATATCAGCGTTGTTGAACTGCTGTCCATCTTGTGCAGGATATCCATTCTGTTATCGCCTAATATAGCAAATAAGTTGGCGCGGTTGTTTGCGCCCGACTGTAAACGCAGTTTAAAGATGGCCTCCCGGCTCTGTTCGGTAAAATAGTAAACCGAATAGCTGACAAGCGATAAGATACCCATCACCAGCAGGGTAAAAAGCAATGTTATTTTAAACCGGATATTCATTTAAGAATCCTTCAGTATATAACCCATACCTACCTGGGTGTGGATTAGTTTATGGGAAAAGTCTTTATCGAGTTTTTTCCGCAGGAAGGTAACATACACATCTATTACATTCGTCTTGGTGTCAAAATCAATGTCCCATACATTTAACGCTATATCTGCCCTGGAGACAACGCGGTTTTTATTTTTTATAAGATATTCCAGCAATTGAAATTCTTTTGCTGTTAGCGCTATTATTTTTCCATCTCTTGTTACTTCCTTGCTTTCAAGGTTCATGACAAGATCAGATACTTTAAGCATATTGATTACCGGGGCAGTCTGCCTGAGGCGTTTTAATAAAGCCCTTATTCTTACCAGTAGTTCTTTAAAGTCAAACGGTTTAATTACATAATCATCTGCACCGGCGTCAAAACCTTCAATTTTATCATCAATGGCATTGAGGGCGGTTAGCATCATAACTGGTATCTGCTGGTTATGGCTGCGTATTTCCTTGCAAAGCTCATATCCGTTCATGCCGGGCAGGTTAATGTCCAGGATGGCCAGGTCAAAAGGCTGGCTATTGAATAATTGTTTGCCTGCCAACCCGTCATAGGCCACTTCTACCTCATACTGGTTTTCTGAAAGTCCTTTCTTTAATGAATCCGCTATTTTCCTTTCATCCTCTACCAGCAATATTCTTGCATCTTCCATAATTAAAATAATTGTTTTATAGGTGATAAAGGTCAGTAATTAAAACTGCAACCCGGAAACAATTGTATTACAAGCTATTAAAATCAAATTAAAATGCCCAAAAATGAAATCCGGCACTCATTTTCAGCATAAAAACCTCCCGGTATGAATTAAGTAAATTTCCTTATTTGTCAAAAAAACGCAATTAGCAAAAAACGCAATTAGCAAGGGCAGAAATCAACAGAAAAAATGAATTGGGAAGGGCCTGGTTGCTGGTTCTGGAATAATTGATCAAAATGATTGTTTTTACAACAAATCTTCTGTCTGTATGCCCTTATTTTGGTTATTTTGCCTTACCTTTGCCAACCTTTAAAAGTTCATAGACATGGGGCGCCGGGAATACGATATAGCATTTGTAGGATTAAAGCAGGGCATTCATGAATACCAGTACCAGGTAGATGACAAGTTCTTTGAGGCTTACCAACAGCAGGATTTTCGCAACTGTAAGGCAAATATAAAGCTCACCCTTGACAAGCAAAATGGCTTTTTGCTGTTGAAGTTTGAAATTGGCGGAGCGCTTGAAGTAACCTGTGACCGTTGTGGAAGCGCTGTCTTACCCATGAATTTATGGGATGAATTTAATGTAGTGGTTAAGCTGGCAGAGGAACCCGATAAAATGAATGAACAGGAAGAAGATCCTGATGTTTATTATATCGGGCGTAGTGAAAACCACCTGCATGTTGCCAGCTGGATATATGAGTTTGTAAACCTGAGTATACCCATGCAGCGGATGTGCAGTGAAGAGAAAATGGGCAGCCAGTTTTGCGATAATGATGTACTGGACATGCTTAGAAAAGGTGAAGATGAGCCCAACCGTGTTGAAAACCCTATATGGAAAGGCCTCGAAAAAATAAAGAAGAATTTAGATAATTAAAAGCTGAAAAGCTAATAAACAGGTAACAAACATTTTTTGATTATAATTAATTAATAGTTGAGCCATGCCAAATCCCAAAAGACGACATTCTCAGCAGCGTAGTGCTAAACGCAGGACACACTACACGGCCAGTTCTATCACGTTAAGTAAAGACAGTACAACAGGTGAAATACATGTTCGCCACCGTGCACACGTAAGTGAAGGTAAATTATACTACAAAGGAAAGGTAGTAGCTGAACAGGTCCCTGTAAAATAAATTTAAATAACTACCAGGTTCCGGCATTCAATGGTTTATAATTATATAAAACCTTTGAGTATTGGAATTTTTTTTTGCAGTCACTATGAATATTGGCTTAGATATGATGGGTGGCGATTTTGCTCCGCTTGAAGCGGCAAAAGGCATCTATTTGTATTTAACCGAATACCCTGGCGGGGTTACCCTGTTTTTATTTGGGGATGAAGCGCAGCTTACACCATTGCTTGTACAGGAGCATATAGCACCTGAAAAAATAAAAATAGTGCATGCGCCACAGGTAATAGCCATGCACGAGCATCCTACAAAAGCACTCAAAGACAAAAAGCAATCATCCATCGCTGTTGGTTTCCAGTACCTTGCTTCCCATAAAATTGACGCTTTTATAAGTGCAGGCAATACAGGTGCTATGCTGGTAGGTGCCATGTTCAGCATTAAAGTAATTGAAGGGGTCTTGCGTCCTACCATTTCTACTGTTATACCAAAAGAAAACGGTAAGACAGGTATTTTGCT
>Ga0193753_10003377_pt1 | contig 11829 bp, 6 predicted proteins | sample H1c2metaG_FD_144925 | JGI IMG/M metagenome (GOLD analysis project Ga0193753, IMG submission 144925) | Soil microbial communities from a riparian zone of the East river system, Colorado, United States - H1c2 | ecosystem: Environmental > Terrestrial > Soil > Riparian zone | place: USA: East River... | reverse complement strand
ATCTTGTTCATATAAACATCCGGCGAATGCAAAAACCCGCCCTTAGGCGCAATCGCCACAACAGCCAAGGAATTCGGCCCACCCGTCGCGCATAATGTAGTCCCTTCCAAAGGATCCAGCGCAATATCCACTTCCGGACCGCTGCCATCACCAACTTTCTCACCAATATACAACATCGGCGCCTTATCCCGCTCCCCCTCGCCAATAACTACAGTACCTTGAATCGACATAGTATTCAGCGCCCGGCGCATCGCCTCAACAGCCGCCGCATCCGCATCCTTTTCCTTGCCCATGCCCAACCACTTAGAAGCCGCCAAAGCCGCCGCCTCAGTAACCCGCACCGCCTCCAGTGCAAAGTTGCGGTCAAGCGTCAAAGCTTCCATGTCATTATTCAAAAGGGCGCGGGAGTTGTTCATTCTACTATCCTTATAACTTGCGGTTTCTCCTGCAAACTAGCGAGTTTAGCCAGTTTTGCAACCGCATTATTGAAGGTTTTCTCAACCGCCAGATGCGTAATAATGATAATTTGCGCCTTATCCTTATCAACCTCATCTTGGAAGAACTTATGGATCGAAATCGAAGTTTCCTTGAATACCGAAGTAATTTCCTCCAACACTCCCGGCTTATCCGCCGCAGTCAGGCGGATATAATAAGCTGAGCTTATATCTTCAATTTTTGCGGCTTGCAGCGGTTTTAACTTCGCAACTGGGATGGTGAATACGCTAATATCCCTACCACAAGCAATATCCACAATATCCGCCGCCACCGCGCTCGCAGTCGGCCCCGCCCCTGCGCCACGGCCATAAAGCACAACTTTGCCAACCGGTTCGCCTTCGATTTCCATGGCGTTGAAAACATCATCAATTCCACTCAAAGAATGGCTAAGCGGCAACAAACATGGGTGTGCGCGCTGCTCAATAATTCCGTCATGCGCAGATGCAAAGCATAAATGCTTGATGCGATAACCGAGCTTTTTGGCGAATTCGATATCAGCCAATTTGATCTTATCAATCCCCTCAATATACAAATCCTTGAAATTCGGCCGCCGGCCAAACGCGTTCGCCGCCAAAATCGCCAGCTTATGCGCCGCATCAATTCCGCCGACGTCGAATGACGGATCGGCCTCAGCATAACCTTTAGCCTGCGCTTCATGCAGAATATCCGGGAATTCTTTTCGCTGCTCTTCCATCTGGGTCAGGATATAATTACAAGTTCCATTCAGAATCCCTGAAATCTTTGTAATCTTATTTCCCGCCAGCCCCTCGCGCAGAGTCTTGATTACAGGGATGCCACCCGCCACCGCCGCCTCATACCGCAGTTGCACGCCGTTCTTCTCCGCCAATTCCGCCAGCTCGCCGCCGTGATGGGCTATCATCGCCTTATTAGCAGTAACCACATGTTTCTTATTTTTCAAAGCCGCCTTCACCAGTTCCAGCGCCACGCCGCTATCGCCGCCGATCAGCTCGACAATTATATCCGCATCACTCTTCGCCAGATCCACCGGGTTATCATACCATTTAAACCCATCCCGCTTCTTACGCGCAGAAATCCCGACAATCTCGACTCTCTGGCCAGCGCGCGCGAGTATTTCGGCGGCATTGTCTTCCAACAACTTCACCAATCCACCTCCAACGGTGCCGAGTCCTGCGATTGCGATTTTCATCTAGGCTTTATACCCAAACGCAATAACACTAGCAACTCATGACTTTATTGACTATTATTAACTTGTTTTATATAGTTTATTTATGATTAATTCCACACCCGAAGAAAGCAACATATTTTTCGCCAGGATACATTGGCAAGTATTACTTGGGTTTACATCACAAACAACAGGATGGTCATTACCTGATCATGTGAGTGATTTAAAACGTCGTCTTGTCCAGATTTCAACAGGTGAAAAAGCTTTATTCCCCGCCGAGCCCAGCATGACTGCGGAACAGGCAAAAGCCAGAGTGCGCGAAGTTTTAGAACCATATGAGATTGATTTAGAGAAATCTCGTGATAATTTGCGGAACGAATCTTTAAGAAAAAGATATAAAATTGCGCAACCCGATCAGGGAAATTCGTTAGAGCGCTAAAGATTTTTTGTGAGCACTCATTATAGCGAAAAAAAGTTATTTTGCCAGTAAGAAATTATTTTAAATTTTCAGCCACTGAAATAAAAAATTCACAATTGAGGAGTACACTGATCCCACGCTAACATTAAGAGGGGGAGTTATGGAATTATTTTCTGATATTACAAAAATAGCCCACAAATTTCACGATGTAGTTTTTCCTTACGGCGATATTAAACGTCAGCTTATGACCAATGGCGGCCAGGATGGCCCCCAACCCCAAAAAGTCTTGAACCAAGTAGCGAAGATCATAAATAACCTCAACAGCCACTGTATCCGCGCTTCTGTCAAAAACGTAATCAAAGATAAAGTCATGATTCCGGAACTGGTGATCAATATTTTCGCCAATCTTTCCGGCTTAAGCACCGATGAAAAAATCATGTATGGCGAACGCCTTGCAGATCTCGTCGGTCATCACGAAGGCCAGCTTCGTTACTTGAGTTATGGCAAAAAAGGTTTTAGCTATAAAATCGCCTATATCGGCAACGATTCCGGCGAAAGCTGCAATCGCTGCGCCAAAACAATTGTCCACATTCGCGAAGCTTCCAAACGCATCACTTATATCGTCAACGAAATAAACTTGTTCTCAGCCTCAAAAAGAATCTGCCAAAACTTCGCCAGCGCTTAGCCTTGCAAAAACTTCTTGATATTCCGCGTCGCTTGCCGGATGCGTTGTTTGTTTTCGACCAAAGCGATACGGACATAATCATTGCCATATTCGCCGAAGCCAATGCCCGGCGCGACGGCGACTTCTGCTTCCGACATCAGCCGTTTCGCAAATTCCAGCGAACCGAGATGAATAAATTTCGGTGGAATCTTCGCCCATATGAACATGCTCGCCTTAGGCGATTCCACCATCCATCCTACCTTATGCAACCCATCCACCAACACATCACGGCGCTCTTTATATAATTGGCGGAACTCTTCCACGCAATCTTGCGGCCCATTCAAAGCCGCAGCGGAAGCCACTTGTATCGGCGTGAACGCCCCGTAATCAACATAAGATTTGATCCGTGTCAGCGCATAAATCAATTTTTTATTACCGCAAGCAAAACCAATCCGCCATCCGGCCATCGAATAAGTTTTGCTCATCGTGGTAAATTCCACCGCGATATCTTTCGCCCCTTTCACCTGCAAAATCGAAGGCGTCGGTTCCTCAAAATAAATTTCGCAATATGCGAGATCGGAGAGAATATAAATTCCATAATGTTTGCACACATCAACAATCTCTTCATAAAATGCCAGATCAACCGTCTCCGCTGTCGGATTGCACGGATAATTTAACACCAATGCTAATGGCTTCGGTGAACATGATTTATAAGCATTATGAATCTGCTGAACCAATGGAACCCCGTCATATTTCGGCAAATTCACCACGCTCGCGCCATACAGCACAAAACTAAACGCATGAATTGGATAACTAGGATTTGGAACTAAAATAGTATCGCCCGGACCAGTGATCGCATTGGCCATGTTGACCAAACCTTCCTTGGAACCGATCGTCACAATCGCTTCTGATTCCGGATCAAGATCAACATCCCAACGGCGCTTGTAATATCCGCAAATAGCTTTGCGCAAACCGGGAATGCCTTTGGACATCGAATATCCATGCGTGCCCGGATTTTGCACCGCCTCAACCAATTTCTCCACAATATGCGGCGGCGTCGGCGAATCGGGGTTGCCCATGCCGAAATCAATGATGTCTTTGCCTTGCGCGCGCAGCTCCGCTTTCAGCCGGTTAACCTCGGCGAAAACGTAAGGCGGGAGCCTTTGTATACGGTAAAATTCATGGTTCGGGATCATAACGCTCGCAGTTTACTAACTATTTTTTCTAATAGCCAGAGCCATTGCGCTGCCCTTCCCGCATTTTGGCATAACGTGAGGGAGCCAATGTGCCACCATGAGGATTGGATACTGGTACGAAATTATAAACTTCGTCCTCATCTTTTGATTCCATAGTGACGGTTGATTCACCTTTATGCACAGGCACATAAACCGGCTGGGAGCTAACCGCAACCGCAGCTGGCGGCACAAGATAACCTTTCGGAGCCGCATATGTTGCCGGGGCTGGAGCTTGTTGCGGCACTACTACAGGCTGAATCACCCTAGGCGCAACTTGCTGCACCGGCGCCGGAGCTTGCGTTGCTTCCGCTATATTAGGCAAAGCCTGCACAGATGGAGAAGGCGCCGGAGCTTGAGACTGAGTTGCTTGCGCTATACTAGGAAGATTTTGCGCAGCCGGAACTGGCGCTTTAAGCGCAGGCGGAGGAGTTTGTGCAATCGGTCTAATAACTTGCGGCGCGCTCATTGGCGCGGAATTCACCATCGGAATAGGTGCCGGAGTTACATCAGATCTGGACTTCGCTGCCGGTGCCGGTTTTTCATCGTCATCAGCGCTTATAACTATAGTCGGACCTTCAGGCATAACGCCTCTTGGCTGAGCTTGAACAGGCGCTGGTGCCGGACGAATCGGTTGTGTCGGCTGCGGAGCAGTGGCGGCTGAAACCAAGGATGGCTGAGATTGCTTAGCAGGAGCCGAGAGCTCCGGCAAAGCCGCCAATTTCGGAGCTGGCGGCGGCATCAACATCGGAGCCGGAGTCGGCTGGATTTTTTGAACAGTAGTTATAGTTTCCTTTTTCTCTACTTTAGTAATTTCTGGTGTCGGCGGCGGCATTAACATTGGTGCCGGCTGAATATTCTGAACCGTAGTTGTAGTTTCTTTTTTCTCAATTCTAGCAACTTCCGGAGCTGGCGCTGGCATCAACATCGGGGCCGGAGTCGGTTGAATTTTCTGAACTGTAGTTACAGTCTCCTGCTTCTCTATTTTGGCAATTTCTGGCGGTGGCGTCAATATTGAAGCAGGCTGAATTTTCTGAACTGTGGTTACAGTTTCTTTTGTTTCTACCTTACCTAGATCTTCCGTTTGCGCCCTTCTCAACTCTTCCTGCATCTGCTGCACACGCGGGTCAGAATCAACAGGTTGCGGCGCTTTAGGTGCCGGCGGCATGCTCGCCAGAACCGGATATTGGTCGCGCTTATAATTATCAGGGAAAGCCTTGGCCAATGGCTCAGCTTTCTTCACCGGCTCTATAGGTTGAATCGCCGCAACAACAGTTGGCGCAGGAGCTGGACGAATAACTTGCGGCTCGGCAAGCTTAACCGGCTCCTCAACTTTCGCCGCCGCTTCCACAGGCTTAGTCATTGCAATTGTAGCCTGTGCAGTCGGCGGGAAACTAATTCCAGGCGCTGGAGGCAAAGGTTTGCTCTCCGCTATGATTTTAGCCGGTTCAGGTGCCGGCGCGGGAGCAAGAACTTCCGGCTGCGGTGGTTTAATAGAAGAAATCACTGTCGGCACAGGCGCCGGGGTGATAGTTTCCGTTGTTCTGGTAGTTTGCGCAGGTTTGCCACTAACCACAACAGATGTCGGAGCCATAATCATTTCGGGTTCCGGCGGTGTTTGCAGGCTTGCCAAATCATCAGCGGCAGTTTCAGTTTCTATAATCGTGCCAACATTATTGCTGTTATTTTTAGCAACTGGCGGCGGCGGAACGTTAGCGGCATCATTAGCTTGCGCCACCAGTTTCGGCGCTGGCGTTTTATCCTCAATTCTACGCTCCGCAACATCCGCGCTGGTCTTAACCTCATGCAGTGGCGGGAATGTCTGGACCTGCACATCCGATAATTGCGGCGGCGGCACTGTAATATTTTCCTTTTCCACATTCGACATCCGAGCCGGAGGCGGAACCATGGAATCTTTCGGCATATTTTGCGCGACCGACGGAATTGGCGCCGGAGTAATTTCAGGCTGGACTTTATTCGCATCCCCAACCATGAGCGACGGCCCTTTCGGCACTAATGTCTGGGCCTGGGTTTTCGCAGTCAGCGGCGGCACTACGGAACCTTGCGGCATATTGCTGGATACAGATGGCAAAGCCGGAACATCACGAATTTCCGCAATTTGTTTAGGAGCTGTAGCCGGCGGAACCACCGATCCTTGCGGCATATTTTGCGCCACCGGTTGCAAATTCGGCGTTTCGGTTATAGGCGTTTCAACAGTTTGCGGTTTCTCATCAGATCCAACAACAATAGTCGGTCCGATCGGCTGCAATGATTGCGGCTGCGGAGCTGGATGGGAAGCCAGAGCTTCCTCAAACGGCGGTAATGTAGGTGCTTTTTCAGGCGCTTTAGCAACTTGCGCCATTTGCGTTACTTTCGCGGTTTTAGACGGCGGCACAGGAATGACTCCGCCTTTTGGCATATTTGAAGCAACAGACGGTAATTTCGGTACAGGCGCAATTGGCGGTTCATATGCGCGGGCAACCGCCACAGGCGCATTACCATCAAGCGGAGTTTTGCTCACAGCCGGAGCTGGAACCGGGCCAAGAACATCCGAAGAACCTTTGCCCAGTGCATTACGGTTAAATTCCGGCATTCTTCTGCCGTTTGGTTCTTGTGGAACATTATATGCAGTCGCCACAGGCACCATTCTCTGCTGATTCAGCATAGGCGCCGGAACTAATGATTTCCCGATCGGCAACGGAATCATTTGCACCGCAGCTACAGACGTTTTACGTGACGCCGCCGGGGTGAGGTTCAAACTTTGCGGAGGAGTTTGTGGCGTACCGTTCAGAACTGGTGCTTTGCGCGGCGCATCAACAAGGTTGTCGCTGCTCCAGAAATCAAGACTCGTGCCGCAAGCTGACAAAATCGTTAAACCGCATAGCATTCCCACTGTCTTTTTCATAGCAATCCTTAAACTTGAATATTATGAAAAATATAAACCAACGCCCGCGCGTTTAAAAGGGTAAATTGGTATTTTACGAATAATTCTTACTTTTTTACTTCTTCTGGTTGCCACCAGTTACTGCCGCAAGCCCGGAAGTTTTGATCCGATCACGGTATTTTTGCAGCAATAACTCAGTCTGGTCGAGCTTCAAAGAAGCGTCCAGGTTGCGATAATCGACATTATCCGTATCAGTCACATAATCAAAAGTCTGCGCATAAGGCCCTTTTTCCATCTGCGCGCGATAGCGTTTGGCAAGGCCTTGTAGCGCTTTCCGATTATCAACCATGACATAGGCAATGCCCATACGCATAATATCTTCGTCAGTTTTCTGCACCAGAAGATCATATACATCAAGCATCTGCTCCCAGTTTTTCTGCTTCCAATAAATATCAGCCTTAAACCGGTTAGCCTGCTCATCCGGCAGTGAAGAAAGCATCGAAGTTGCTTTTTGCAGATCACCGGTCTCAATCAGACAGCGCACTTCCAAAATCCTGCGCTCCTGCACCAGATATGATGGCAGTCCCGGGCTTTGCGAATCTTTCAACATCTGCAACGCATCTTTTGGCTTATTGTCCAAATAATTGAGAATCGCAATCCGTGTCGCAATTTCCGCTTTTTGCGCATTATCGGTGACCGTGGTCAGGTATTTCTTCAAAACTTTAGAAGCATCGCTAAGCAAATCATATTTCGCCAGCGCATCGGCAAGCTGTAAAGTGATCTGATTACCCGGCTCACCCGGCGGTTTCAACTCTTCAAATTCATAATATATCGTCACCGCGCGGAAGGTTTTTTCCTTATCACCAAAATTCTCCGTCACTTCTTTCTGATAAATATCCCGCATGCGGGTTGCAATCGCGAGATTATGCGGAAAATTCGGGAAGCTGGAGAGGATCTCCTTACTAGTAGTCAGCGCTTCATATATATCACCGTTTTTAGCATAAAAATCCGCTAGCTGGCTGAGCAAATTATATTCAAAAACATCCCCGCGCCAAAGAATTCGGATATCATTCAATTTACTGATCGCGTCATCAACTTTTATCTTAGCGCCATTATAATCCTGGATAATTACTTCATATGTAGCCTTCGCCTGCGACTCGCGGTCAGTGGCGGATTTAGCCACTTCCGCCCAAATTTCGCGCGCGCGGGCATGCTTACCCTGCCCGTCATAAATTTTCCCCTGCAGATATTTCATATAGCTTTGTGACGGAGTTTCCACGGTGGTTTTTGGCAGCATCTCTAATAATTTTAGCGCTTCGTCATATTTCCCATCACTCGTCTGTTTCTCCGCAATGGCAAAAATCATTTTATTGCGAATTTCATCAGGATAATTATCAAGATTTTTTGGCATGCTAAAATTCGCCATGTCCACCGGCTTGGCAGCACCGGGATTGACCTGCCCCAAATCAAAATTTGCCGCCGCTTTCCACATCGTGAATTCATTCTGATCAACCGCTTCCGGCACAATCAGCGAATCGAATATCTTCGCCGCATCCTCATAACGCCCCAACATATAATAACTGGCGCCGGTCAAGAAACTCGCCTCCATCCCGCGCTCGCCTTGCAAATTCACAGCTGATTCGGAATAAAGCCCTTGCGAGAAAAGAAACTTGCCAAACTCCTGACGGTTAGTGCCGTCCCGGAGTTTAGATTCCGCTTTTCTATACTCATCCGCTTTCAACTGCGGCCATTTCTGGAACGCGTATAATGGTGTTTTCGGCGCAGCATCCACCTTCCTTTCCTCCGTAGCAGGAGTTGATGCAGAAGCATCTTTATAAATTACCAGTTTATCTTTCTCCGGACTTTTTATCTCCGCCTGCCCGATAGTTTTCAGCGCGACACCTTGCACAGTTTTCTGGAAAATAAATTTGCTGTTCGTGCCTTCCTGCGGATTGAAACCTAACTCCAACAAAGGAAACACCTCAATATAATCATTGGTAAACTCATCCTTGACCGTCACCCGGGCCGAAAGCCCTTGTGCGCTAACCAGCCAGCTATCAGGTTTTTCCTCCAGCTTCACCGGCACTTCCTGCTTATAATCAATACCAGGATCAAACTCAATTTCCCACGTAGTTTCAGATTTCTGGACCATGGCAAAAGCTTTTTTGCTCAACTCAAGACTGAACACCAAAGTTGTATCCATCACCCTGGCAGTGTTTTCGGTACTAATTAATTCAGATTTTGTCGGTGTGATTTTTTTAGTTGCCGAGAAAAGCTTGGAATTCTTCATCGTTTCCGGCAGCGTGATCGCGTCGTCACTATAAAACACCAGCCAATAATACCCAAACCGCTCAAAAACCGCTGCCGCTACCGGCGTGGAGAAGGTAAACTTCAATTTCTCAATATCGCCTTCCGTACTATATTCAACTTTCGGAGCAATTTTACTGACATTCTTAGGCACCGGTTTTTCCGCTACTTTTTCCGGAACTTTTGCAGCTTCCTTAACTTCAACTTTCGGCACTTCTTTAACCTCAGCCTTTGGTTCTTCCTTAACTTCCGCCATCGGAGCTTCTTTAACTTCCGCCTTAGGTGTTTCAACTTTAGCCGCCGCTTTAACTTCCGCTTTTGGAGTTTCAACTTTCGGCTCCTCCTTCACTTCAGCCTTTGGTACCTCTTTAACTTCAACTTTTGGCGCTTCTACCTTCACTGTCGCCGCTGGTTCAACGGCCGCTTCCTTAGCGGGAGCATTCATCTCAACTTTCGTAACCGCTGGCTTTATCGCAGCCGGAGATTTTTCCGCCTCAACCGGTTTGGCGGCCGCCTTTAATAGAGCCGCAGGCTTCCCTTTCGGCACCGGAACAAATGCCACTTTCTTCTTTGGCGCAGCCGCTACTGGTTTTGCAGTAGCCGCAGGTTTCGCAGCAGGAGCCGTTTTTGCAGCAGGTTTTGCAGCAGGTTTTGCGTCCCCCTCAAATTCCTCCGGCGGCTCCTCATTATCTTTTAATGCCGTCGGCGCCTCAACAATCGGCTTCATCGAATATTTAGGCGGCGTCTTGGCGGGTTTATATGGAATAATAGGCTTGTTACTCTTCGTATCTGATGTACTGGCTCCCATAGTTCCTGGCAAAGCCGGCGCGTTCTTTGTATCGGCCATTTCAAAACCATCGCCCTGTATCTGCCGCTTCACGCCATTGGCAATCGCACCAATTACATTTACTTGCTTTCCCGGGGTTGAAACAGTAATACGCGGCTTTCCACCATCCTGCGCCCAGCTAGACACCGTAAGCGCCGAAGTCGCTAATAGAGCCGTCAGCCCGCCGCAAAAGGCGGTGCTCCATCGGAGGGAGCGAAGCGGACGGACGGGGAGCAAGTTATAAATCCCTAGAAAAATCTTTCGCATAGTGTTATTTCAATTTTCCTGTAATTATATTAATAAGCAAGCAAACCGAGATTTTTAGGCGAAATGCAAAAGAAAAAATTCTACCCTGATGTAAATCCGAACCCAAATTTTCCTCAAATGGAGGAAAAAACGTTAAAATTCTGGGAAGCGGACAATACATTCCAAAAATCCATCGACCAGCGCGATGGCACAAATCCGTTCATCTTCTATGACGGCCCGCCCTTCGCCAACGGCCTCCCGCATTATGGCCACTTGCTCACCGGCTATGTAAAAGACGTTTTCGCCAGATACCAAACCATGCTCGGCCGCAAAGTTGAACGCCGCTTCGGTTGGGATTGTCACGGCCTGCCCGCCGAAATGGGCGCCGAAAAAGAACTGAACATCTCAGGCCGCGCCGCCATCCAGAAATTCGGCATCGACAAATTCAACGACAAATGCCGCGCCGATGTAATGAAATATGCCGGCGAATGGGAAAAATACGTCAACCGCCAAGCGCGCTGGGTGGATTTTGAACACGACTACAAAACCATGGACAAAAGCTTCATGGAGAGCGTCATGTGGGCGTTCAACGAACTATACAACAAAGGCCTAATCTACGAAGCCATGCGCGTAATGCCATATTCATGGGCTGCGGAAACGCCATTGTCGAATTTCGAGACGCGGCTGGATAACTCGTATCGTGAACGGGCGGATAAGGCGGTTACGGTTGCCTTCCAACTCGAAGATGGCCGCAAAATTCTCGCTTGGACAACAACTCCTTGGACTTTGCCAAGTAACTTGGCCTTAGCGGTGAAGCCGGATATGGATTACGTAATCGTCACCCCGTCGAATGACGGGGTCCGGCAGCAATATATCATTGCCAAATTTGCTTTGGAGAAATATTCAAAAGACTGGGGCTTGGATGAAGGCCAGACCCCGCAACAAGTGCGGGGTGACAGTTTAGTGGGCCTAGTTTATAAGCCTCTCTTCCCATATTTCGCCAGGAATCCGAACTCTTTCAAAATCCTCCAAGGCGACTTTATCGAAGAAGGCTCCGGCACCGGGATTGTGCACATTGCTCCTGGGTTCGGCGAAGACGACTTTGAAGTTGCCAAGAAAGCTAACATAAAATTAGTCGTCCCGGTTGATAGCGCTGGTAAATTCACAGATGAGATATACTCCATACCATTGTCATCCTCGGGCGAAGCCCGGGGATCCAGGGTCACAAACTCCGACGGCGCAAGCGGCCCTGGATCCCCGCTGCGCGAGGATGACAAATTGGTGTTGGCCGGTAAAAATGTCTTCGACGCCAACGAAGATATAATCAAATGGCTGAAAATAAATGGCCATCTAATTAAACAAGAGCAATATCTCCACAATTATCCACACTGCTGGCGCACCGACCAACCCCTCATTTATAAAGCCATGCCAAGCTGGTATGTCGAGGTCACCAAATTCAAAGACCGCATGGTTGAGCTCAACCAGGGCATCAACTGGATTCCCGATCATGTCAAAGACGGCCTCATGGGCAAATGGCTGGAGGGCGCACGCGATTGGTCAATTTCGCGCAACCGTTTCTGGGGGGCACCAATTCCGATCTGGCGCACGAAATC
>Ga0193753_10003376_pt1 | contig 11833 bp, 7 predicted proteins | sample H1c2metaG_FD_144925 | JGI IMG/M metagenome (GOLD analysis project Ga0193753, IMG submission 144925) | Soil microbial communities from a riparian zone of the East river system, Colorado, United States - H1c2 | ecosystem: Environmental > Terrestrial > Soil > Riparian zone | place: USA: East River... | reverse complement strand
CGCCAGCGGAATGAAGTCCATCGGCTGTATGAGACCTCGCTGCGGATGGCGCCAGCGGATCAGCGCCTCGGCACTGTGAATATCTCCCGAAGCCGTGTCGACTTTGGGTTGATAGAACAGCTCGAATTGTTCGAGCTTCAGCGCCTGATGCAGCTCACTCTCGAGGCTAACGCGCTCCAGGGCCACCGACTTCATGCCGGGGCTGAAGCATTGATAGTTGTTGCGGCCGCGCTCTTTGGCGCAATACATGGCTGCGTCGGCATGAGCGAGCACGCTTTCCGCGGAACCACCGTCTGTCGGGTAGAAGGCGATGCCGATGCTCGAGGAGACGCGCAAATCGACGCCCTCCACCTGAAAGGGCGCGCTGAGAATTTCATTCGCGCGCTTGCCGATCTCCTCTGCCTCGGCGCGTGCCGCCGACGGGCTGATCACGAGCACAAACTCATCACCACCCACTCGCGCGACCGTATCGATACTGCGTACCAGGCCCTGGAGGCGGCGTGCGACCTCGTTCAGCACGACGTCGCCGGCGCGATGGCCAAACGAGTCATTGATCAGTTTGAAGCGATCCAGATCCAGCATCAGGACCGCAAACGGCTGTGCGTCCCGCACGGCGTGCGCAATCGCCTGGGCGAGACGATCGTCCAGCAGCACGCGATTTGGAAGTCCCGTCAGTGCATCGTGGGTCGCCAGATGACGCAGCTGCAAGTTCGCGGCTTCCAACTTTTCCGTGCGCGCGGTAATGACCTGCTCGAGCGTTTCCAGGCCGTCCCAGCCGGGCGGCATCCGCATGTCGACGAAGGCCATGGCGTAAGGGCGGCCGTCGGCGCGTGCCCGTTTGACGCACTGCACCGCCAGCTGGCCCTGCAGCGCGAAATCGAGCGCGTAGGCAGGATGATGCGCGGGCGCCGCCGCGGCATCGCCGAACAACAGGATTTCCGCGTCGGATAAATTCGTATCGTCTTGCGCGGAAGCGGCGAGGATCCGGCGGAAATCCTCGTGGATCGCCGGGTTATCGTCAGTGATGAGAATGCGGACGTTCTCGATTCGACCGTCATCTGTATTCATGCGCGCCTCCTGGCGAGTTGCTCGGGGACGGCTGACAAGGGCATCCGAAGGCTGAAGCGCGCGCCGCAACCTGGACCGTCGCTGCGCCCGCTAAGCTCGCCGCCCAACTCCTTGGCGAGATTGGCGCTGGCGTGCAGGCCAAACCCGTGACCATCCTTCTTGGTGGTGAACCCGAATTCGAATAGACGCTGTAATACATCGGCTTCGATCCCGATTCCGGAATCCTCAACGTCGATCGCGAACGAACCTTCCATCGCGCGAATCCGCACAGTCAACATTCGCTTGCCTTGCATTTGGTCCCGCAACGCGTGGCGTGCGTTGCTCAGTACGTTGCCCAGTATTTGAATCAACTTGTGGCGATCAAGGGTGAGCCGGGGCGCGAACTGGTAGTCTCGCGTAACCGTCACGTCCGTGCTGTCCGTGAAGTTGAAGGCGATCGCCTGATCGACCAATTCCGTGACCGCAACCTCTTCGGTGACTCCGCCGCGCCGCGCATAACTCTGCTGTGCCGCAACGATCTTGGCGATGTGCTCCACGTGCACGGCGATGGCCTGGGTGTCGGCAAGCAGCGCGCGATTCTCGGCGCACAGGTTCTCGCCGAGGTTGGTCAAATAGCTCCGCACTTCGCGGCCGCGCGGGTCATTCTGCAAGAAGTCCCCCAGCCGATCACCCTGCTCCGTCAGCAGCTTGGCGACCCGCTGAACGTTGCCGACACGCGAATCACGCAAACCCGCCAGCACCAGCGTCGCGGACACCCCGAGACTGTTGAGAACATTGCCGACATTGTGCAGCACGCCGGTCGCAACCTCGGCCATGCCGGCCTGGCGCGACACATCGCGCAACTGCGTCTGCAGCTCCCGCCGTCGCTCCTCCTGCTGAACCTGCTCAGTAACGTCCCAGGAGACACCGAGTACGCGCTCGAGCTGGCCCTGTGCATCGCAGGTCAACCGAGCGTGGGCTTGCAGATGAATTGTATTTCCGCCGGCGGTGATGATCCGCGCGCGCAAGCCGCACACCCTGCGGTTCTCCGCAATCGCCGTGTGCATCAAGCCCAAAGCGGCGGCGGCGTCATCGGGATGAATCATCGCGAAGAATGCGTCGGGACGTCCGCGGATGTCGATACCTGCGCTGCGCAGGGACTCGATGTCGTTCTCGGTCCACAGAGTGGTCCGCGTCGGTACCTCATATTCCCAGCAAGCGATCCCGGCTGCCTGGGTGGCCAGCGTCAGGAGATTCTTGCCGTGCTGCAAGTCTGTGTTCAATCGGGCGAGTCGCAGCGCATCCTGACGCGTGTGCGATTCGAGATGTGCATCGTAGACCGCGGCAATCAAGGTGATTGCCAGCAGCGCCAGGGCAATGAGACCGATGGTTACGGCCAACCAACTGTTGTCCAGCGCCGCGCCGCCCCAGCAAATTGAGCCCGGTGCGAGCATCGACGCAGCCATGCCCGTGTAATGCATGCCGGTGATGGCAAATCCCATCACAATCGCAGCGCCGCTCCGGGCGAGGACCATGAGCCAGGACTGCCCACTGCGCAGCTTGAAGGCGAGCCACAGGGCTGCGAATGATGCCGTGACCGCGATCGCGATCGAAGCACCGACGAGCAGCGGGTCGTAGCTGATCGTCGGCATGATTTGAATGGCTGCCATGCCGGTGTAGTGCATGGCGCAGATCCCCGCGCCCATGACCAGCGAGCCTAGGGCCAGTCGCTTGACGCCAAGATTGGGCCGGCTGGCGATCGCGAGCGCAAAGCCTGAGGTGAAAATGGCGATGATCAGCGAGACCAGCGTCGTCAGGATGTTGTAACGCAGCGGGATGGATACCGAGAAGGCCAACATGCCGATGAAGTGCATCGACCAGATACCGATGCCCATCGCGGCAGCGCCGCCGAGCAACCAGCCTCGGCCTCCGGACCGCTCCGCGTGCGCTACGCGACCGGCCAATGTGAGCGCCGTATACGAGACGACCATCGCGACGATGATCGACAGTGCGACGAGCCAAACATTGTAGGTTGCTTGCATAGGCCTCTTGAAACCGATGCAGCGTGCCGTCGCCAAAGTCTGGCAGCGGGGGATCTGCCGCGTCGGCCGTCCTTGGGAATGCGCAAAATTAAGCTAAACCCAAAGAGTGCAGGCGGAAGCAATGCTCATTTTGGCGGTGCCGTTCTGTGATCGAGTCGCCATTCATTGCGGCCAGGTATATCTACAGCTCCTCGCGTCCCTTGACGATTCGGCCGACGAGACCGTAGTCGATCGCCTCTTGGGCTGACAGCCAATAGTCCCGGTCAATGTCCTTCAACACGATGCCGAGGGCTTTACCCGTTTCGCGCGCGATCAGCTCGGCGATGCGCTGCCGCGCGCGCACGATTTCCTGCGCCTGAATGGCGATATCGCTGGCTTTCCCGCCGATGCCGCCGCTCGGCTGGTGGATCAAGAATCGAGTATTCGGCAGGCAAAAGCGCCGCTCGCGAGGTGCCGCCAAGTAAACGTGGGTCGCGGCGCTGCCCACCCATCCGCTGCCGATCATCCGCACGGGGGCGCGGATGAATCGAATCAAGTCGTGAATGGTATCGCCCGATTCTAGATGCCCGCCGGGCGACGAGACGATCATGTCAATGGGTGCGGCCGATTCGGCATCCAGCGCAATCAATCGGCGGGCGGCTTCTGCGGCCGTGGCATCCGTAATGGTGCCAAAGACGAGCACCGTGCGGGACCTGAATGCCTTCTCCTCCAAGAAGGCGCTTCTCGGATCGATCTGGCCTGTGGGCGTGGTGGTTTCCATGCATTCTCCTCCTTAGTCTTACCTAACGAATGAGGCTGACGATTCGTGACAAGTGTCCCCAAACCACCCGCTCTGTGGCACAGTTTGGCTATGGCCGCCCACCGACAAAGACTTATGAGTGCCGCGCGTCGGCTGCTTCCGTCACGTGCGGATGCTGAGGACGCCGTCCAGGACACCTACGTTCGCGCCTTGGCCGCATCTCCAGATTGGCTGGGATCCGAGCCCGCCTGGATGTATGCGGTGCTGCGCAACATCGCCATCGACCGACTGCGCCGCAAACGGTTGGAATTGGAACACGCGGACACCGAATTGCAACGCGAAGGGGAGTCGGAACCCCAGATGGAGGCCCGGTCCGAATGTGAGGCCGCACTTCGTCACTTGCTAAGCCGCGTCAGTCCCGCGGAGGCCGCGGCCATTCTGCTGCGCGACGTGTTCGAATTTGACTACGACGAGATCGCGCGCATCGTCGGTAAGAGCGAAGCCGCATCCCGCCAATTTCTGCGTCGCGCCAGACTGCGTACACGCCGCACCGACCCTTTCGCGGATGTCGAGGAGTCCCATGTTGGATTGTTGTGGCGCGCCATCGAGGCTCGCGATCCCGCGCCGTTGATGCGCATGCTGCAAATGCCCACGATCCGGGCTCAGCACGCCGCAGTCACCGTCGGGCAATATCGCGGTGCACGAAGTTCTTCGATGCTGGTACAGGTCAATGGTCGATATGCCATTGCTCTGGTGCTGGACGGCGTCGTTCTGTGCCTTGTGCCTGTGGGCGCCCGGACCGACTCTGTCCAAAGTTGCGAACATTGCACCCTGGCGCCGGCAACCGGCTAAAGATCAGCGTGCGAGCAAAATCCCACTTCAACAACTGGAGTGACATTCAATTTGTCATCGCCACGGCAAAGCTCGGCAGCTTTCACTCCGCCGCAGCGGCACTCGAGACCAATCAGTCCACGGTCGGACGGCGCGTTGCACGCTTCGAGGCCTACCTGGGTACCAAGATCTTCGAGCGTCACGCCACGGGCATGCGGCTGACCGCCGCCGGCAAGATTCTCTATGACAAGGCGGCTCTCATGGAAGAGGCCGCCAACGACATCGAATCCACGCTGCTCGCCTTCGATTCGCGTTTGTCGGGTACCGTGCGCGTGTTCGCGACCGAGGGCGTCGGCTATCTTTGGCTGGTGCAGGTCCTCGCGGACTTCTGCCGCATGCATCCCGGCGTGGACATCGATTTGGTGACCGATCGCGAGGGGCTCGACCTGTTTTCACTCGATTCCGACCTGGCGGTATTCATCGAGCGACCGAAAAATCCCCGCCTGGTGGCTTCCAAAATCGTGAAGGTCGAACACTCCCTGTTCATCTCGAAGTCCTATGAGGAGAGATTCGGCAGGCCGCGAAAGCTCGACGAGTTGAGCCAGCACCAATTCGTGGACTATGTACCTTATCGCGTGTGCGCCGACCTCGCTTGGTGGGCCAAGAGCGTGCTGCCCATCCATCGGATTCAATTGCGCGTGGACTCAGCCTCGGTTTATTTGTCGGCGATACGCAGCGGAATGGGCATCGGGCTTCTGCCGAATTTCTATAAACGTGCCGCTCCCGACCTGATCGCGCTGCCCTTACCGACGGGCTGTCACCTGAATCTCTGGCTGGTCACGCGTCCGATCGCCAACAAATCGCACCGGATCAAGATACTGCTCAAATTCTTGCGCGAACGATTCAGCAAGGACCGCGTGAGTTGGTTCGGAGCGTGAGCAGAAGCGTCGCCAAGCTCAACCCGCAGGCAAGCATCACATACCAGGTCGGCGATAGTGGATTTCCGGTGCGCGCGATCAGGCCGGCGGCAATGAGCGGCGCGAACCCGCCGAACACGGTGACCGACAGATTGTAGGCAATGCCCATGCCGGAGGAGCGAATGCCGCTCGGAAACAGTTCGGCGATGGCGGCGGGTGCCGGACCGATGAACAGCGCGGCGAGAACGGCTGATGCCACCTGGAACATCGCCAGAGCCGCGGCGTTCGGGTGACTCAAGAGAAAGCCAAACCCGGGAAGGATCAGGAACACCATGGTCAGGGCTGCCGGAATCATCAGACTGTAGCGCCCCCAGCGGTCTGATAAATGGCCGGCCACCGGTGAGACGCCCAACATGAACGCGAGCGCCAGACAGTTGCTGTACAAAGTGGTGCTGATCGGAATTTTAAGCACCGTGTGCGCATACAGAGGCACGTAGAAAAAAAAGAAGTACGTCGCGACTGTCCAAATAATGGTGATGCCGAAGCCGCGCGCGACGGCGGCCCGGTGCGTCCGCCATAGGAGCCGGAGCGGAGAAGATGCGGCGCGCTCTTCGCGCACGAAGGCCTCCGGGTCATCGACATGTCGGCGGATGTACAGTGCCAGCGGAACGATCAGGGCACTGGCAAAGAATGGAACGCGCCAGGCCCAGGCATTCAGTTGCTCGGGCGAGACCATGGCCGCGACTGTTGCGGCCGCCAATGCTCCCAACAACAGCGCGCCTGCCTGGCTGGCCGCCTGCCAACTGGCAAAATAACCGGCGCGGCCGGCCGGCGCATGCTCTGTCAGCATGGCGGTGGCGCCGCCGACAACCCCACCGGCCGCAAGGCCCTGCAAGAGCCGCGCGAGTACCACCAGCAACGGTGCGGCGACACCGATGACGGCAAAACTCGGAATCACCCCAATCGCCAGTGTCGCGGCGCCCATCAACCCGTAGGTCAGCAGCAATGCAAATTTGCGGCCCCTGCGATCGGCCAGCGCACCGAATACCACGGCGCCAAGCGGTCTCGTCAAGAACCCCACTCCGAACGCGCCCACCGACAGCAGCAACGAAGCCGTGGGGTCGCCCGAGGGAAACATGCTTTGCGCAATTGCCGGGGTGAGAAATCCGTAGACAGCGAAGTCGTACCACTCGAGCATATTGCCGACGCTCACTGCCAGCAGCACGTGCCGCGGCCGCGTGCGGCCCTCTCGATCAAGAGAGTCGGTCGGCTTCAATCCGGCTTGGTCTGCGACGCCCACGCGCCAACCTTCAACAGAAATCGATCCGCCTCCCCGAGCGCGGCTACGGCAATCCACTCATCCGGACGGTGTGCCTGATCGATTGAACCGGGTCCGCACACCACGGAGGGAATGCGGCTGCGTTCAAATATCCCCGCTTCGCTGCCGAAGGGGATCGTGATCGCCGGCAACTTCGCACCGCATCCGGCGAGTATTTGCATCGACTCCTCGCCGAGACGGCTGGTGAACTGCGGCACGTCGAGTTCGATTTCGCTGGTGATTTCAAGGGCCGCAAACTCGTCGCCTTCGAGATAATCCGCAATCGTCTCTTGTATGGCGGCCGCATCCTGCATGCGCGCCGTCCGATATTCCCAGCGCACACTGCAGCGCTCCGCAACAATATTGGTCGCGGCACCGCCTGCAATTCGCCCGACGTTCAGCGTGCAACCGTTATTGGCGATTTTCGGCAACTTGGCGACATCGCCCAGGTACCGCACGAACCCGGCGGCCGCGCTGATGGCGTTCACGCCGAGCGACGGGTCGCTGGCATGCGCTGCGATACCGCGAAAACTGGTATGCGAGCCGGTCACGCCGTTGTGGGCCACGCCGATTCTCATGTCGGTAGGTTCCCCGATGATGGCAAAGGCGGGTGCGGGAATGCTGCTGACGATACGATCCACCAGTGAGCGCGCGCCAAAACAACCGACCTCTTCGTCATAGGAAAAAGCGAAGTGTAGCGGCCGCAGCAGCTTCATGCTCTTCCAATGCTCCACCGCGGCAAGGCTGCTGGCAATGAAGCCTTTCATGTCCGAGCTGCCGCGCCCGTACAGTCGGCCGTCGCGTTCCACGAGCACAAAAGGATCACTGGTCCATTCCTGCCCATCGACCGGCACCACGTCCGTATGGCCCGACAATACCACACCGCCTTCGTGATCCGGCCCAATGCTCGCCAGCAGGTTCGCCTTGTCTCTGCTGTCGTTACAGACGAGCTCCACGCGCGCACCGCGGGACTTCAAATAGTCCGCGACCCATTCGATCAGCGGAAGATTGGAATTGCGGGATGTGGTGTCGAACGAAACCAACTGCCGCAAAATCGATACGCTCGTGTTCATCATGCCGCCACGCGATTTTATTTATGAAAGGATACGTCGCGCGGGTAAGCCGCAAGAACGATCTGGTTAGCCCCCGAGGCTAGTGCAACTGATTTTTCGGGTAAACACGATTTCGGCATATGCGAGTTGCAAATTTGCAAGAAGGTGGGGCCGCGCCATGCAAAACGCGCCCGGCCCGCGTCCGCCGCATGGTTGTCAACCCGCTCAATTTCCAGTGGTTTTTCGATCTGTTCACTTTTTGTTCAGCAGGCGAAAGGCCCTGCCGCTCCCGAAAATCCCAGCCTGCAAAGGCGTTTTGCAAAATTGACGCTGTGCTCGACCGGCGTGTACGTTCAGACCCGCTTCCGTGCTCGAAAGTCTTGGATTGCCATAAGGGATGAAAATGAATTCACCGCTGATTCGCTCCGCCACCGCGTTGCTTCCTGCCACTGCGCTTCTGCTGTCGACCTTGCCCGCGCTTGCCGCCGGGCCGTCCGGCGCAGACGCGACACCCGAAACACCTTCGATCGATGAGATCGTGGTCACCGCACAGAAGCGCGAGCAGCGCATCCAGGACGTGCCGATCTCGTTGTCCGTGGTGGGCGGCGGCGATCTCGACAAGTCGAGCATCCAGAGTGTCTCGGACGCGTTGGGAATGATTCCCGGCGTTGCCGTCAACGTCACCGGCCAGGGCGGCGAGACAAAATTGACCATTCGCGGCGTTACCGCCGCGGGATCCTTGTTCGCAGGCCCGAGCCCCATCGGCTACTACCTGGATTCCGTGCCGTTTGGCCTGGTGCGATCGGCGGTACAGCCGGATGCCAACTCCTACGACCTCAACCGCATTGAAGTGCTGCGCGGACCCCAGGGCACGCTGTACGGTGCCAGTGCCTTGAACGGCGTGGTGCGCGTGCTGACCAACGATGCCGACCTCAATGAGTTCGATTTCAAGGCGCGCGCCAGCGTGTCTTCCACGCAGAGCGGCGGTGGCAACTGGCGCGAAGACGCAGCGATCAATCTGCCCATCGTGGAGGGCAAAATAGCGGCACGTCTGGTCGTCGGCCAAGAGCACGACAGCGGCTGGATCAACAGCCCGCTCGGCAACAACATCAACGATAGCGATCTGAAAAACGTGCGCCTCAAGGTGACCGCGCAGCCCATCGACGACTTGAGCATCAAGCTGGGTGCGACACACGAGGAGGGGAACTTCGGCGCGCCGCCCGAGGGTACGGATGACTTCACCGCATCGACGAAGGATCAGCCCATCGCGTCGCGTTTCAGTGCCTACAACATGAAGGTGGATTACCAGTTGCCGTGGTTCTCGATATCCAGCGCCAGCAGCTATTTCACCTTCCTCAACGACGGTTCCCTGGACGTGGCGCCGGGCGTCGACACGCCGGCGCTCACCACACGTCAGACCTCGCGAGTCTTCAGCGAAGAGCTCAATTTGAACTCGAAGCTCGACGGCCCGTGGCGCTGGTCAGCCGGCGGGTTTTTTCGCAACGCGCGAGACTCCACGTATCAGACCCTGGGCGACCTGATACCGGCACCGGTATTCCAGGCCGATCGTTCGAAATCGACCGCGGTTTTCGGCGAAATCGGACGCCGCTTCCTCGACAACCAATTCGAGCTGACTGCCGGCGCCCGTTATTTTCACGATGACGTCGGCCTCGATCAGCTGATCCTCTTCGGCGAGCCGCCCGGCACGCCGCTGCTGCGCACGGACTCCACGTTCCATGCCCTGACGCCGCGCGTGGTGCTGACCTGGTTCCCGAGCCATGACTACACCATGTACGCCAGCTACTCGCAGGGCTTCCGCAGCGGCTTCCCGCAAAGCGAACTGGTGCAGTTGGTGGCGCCGGACTTCATCCCGGTGAAACCCGACAAGCTGACCAATTACGAGATCGGCGGCAAGGGCAATTTGTTCGACAATCGCCTGTCCTTCGATGCAGCCGTGTACTACATGAAGTGGAAGGACATCCAGCAGACGTTGGGCATACCGGTACCGGGCAGCACCGCCTTCATCGTCGCGAGCGTGAACGGCCAGTCGGCGAGCGGTGTGGGCGTTGACTTCGCGGTCACTGCGCGGCCGATCCAAGGGTTGGCGCTTGGCGTCAACTTCAGCTGGAACGGTCTGGGCGAAGACTCCACTGTGCTCTCCAGCGGGCAATTGCTGTTCCCGAGCGGATCTCGCATCGACGACTCCCCGGCCATCACCGCCGGCGCCTTCGCTTCATACGACTTCCCGTTTGGCGGCACCGGCTGGGCCGGACAGGTGGCGGCTTCCGCGCGCTACACCTCGTTGCAGACCACGACCTCCGTGTCGAGCGGTTCGGGACTACCGCCCGTGGTTACGGAAAGCGATACCATCACGACCGCCCGCACCAGCTTTACGCTGGTGGCGCCGTCGCACTGGCGCGTCATGCTCTACTCCGACAACGTGGGCAACAATCGCGGCGTACCGCTCGCCTCGCAGACGCCCTTCTCGAGCATCAGTTCTCAGCCGCGCACTTCGGGTGTTCAGGTCGACTACCACTACAAATAACGCTTCGCTCGCACGATAACCCAATAAAAACCCATTTCAATATCGAGGTTACATTCATGCGCTGTTTGACGAGTATCGCTTTGACCGTTCTGATCTCTGCCGTGGCGCAAGCTGCGCCGCACGCCCTTGAACCCCAAGACCTGTTCCGCATGCAGTGGGCCACGGACCCGCAGATTCGCAGCGACGGGGCGCAAATCGTGTACGCACGAGAAGCGAACGACATCATGACCGATCGGCTGGTCAACTCGCTTTGGCTCATCGATACCGCAACGGGAGCGCAGACGCCGTTGGCCACCGGACCCGGCTCTCACTCATCGCCCCGCTGGTCGCCGGATGGGTCGCGGATTGCGTATCTGTCGACGGGCGCGGATGGGCGCACACAGATCGCGATTCGTTGGCTGCGCGGCGAGACGGCGAACATCACCAATCTCATCGAGGCTCCGAGCGACATCACCTGGTCGCCGGACGGCAAGCAGATTGCATTTGTGATGCTCACGCCGGTCGCGGGGCCGACGATCGGGAAGCCGCTGACGAAGCCGGCGGGGGCGGAATGGGGTGGCGATCCCGTAGTAGTTGATTCCATGAATTTTCGCGCAGACGGACAAGGCATGGACAAACCTGGGTTCAGGCACGTCTTTGTCATTTCCGTGGACGGCGGCGGCGCCCCGCGGCAACTGACATCGGGACCATTCAGCGATGCCGGACCGCTTGCCTGGTCATCGGACGGGAAGTCGATTTTCTTTGCCGGAAATCACAGCGAAGAATGGAAGCGCGAGCCGCAGGATTGGGCGCGGCACACGGCCATGACCTTGAGCATCTATCGACTGAACGTGGCGGACGGCAATCTGACGCAGCTGTCGCACGAGGTCGGTCCGTATCATGCGCCGGTGGTGTCGCCGGACGGCAAGCTCGTGGCGTATCTGGGCTACAACGACAAACATGTCGGCAACCAGAATGTGCGGCTCAATGTGATGGACACGGACGGCAAGAATCAGCGCGTCATCGGCGAGTCGCTGGATCGCTCGGTGACGGAGGCTTTTTGGGCGGCCGATGGTCATAGCCTGTACGTCCAGTATGTCGATCATGGCATTCCCAAGGTGGCGCGCGTGACGCTGACCGGCCGGGTGGAACCCGTGGTGTCAGGTATGGCCGGTATCGGAGCGGCGACGCAGTTGCCGTATTCGGAGGGCGCGTTTTCGGTCTCCAATAAAGGCACGGTGGCCTACACCGGCGGGGGAGCCGATCAATTGCCGGAAGTGTATTTGGCGCGTGACGGCAAGACGCAACGACTGACCAATTTAAATTCCGAACTGCTCGCGGAAGTGAGCATCGGCAAGCTCGC
>Ga0193753_10003375_pt1 | contig 11835 bp, 12 predicted proteins | sample H1c2metaG_FD_144925 | JGI IMG/M metagenome (GOLD analysis project Ga0193753, IMG submission 144925) | Soil microbial communities from a riparian zone of the East river system, Colorado, United States - H1c2 | ecosystem: Environmental > Terrestrial > Soil > Riparian zone | place: USA: East... | reverse complement strand
AGCAAGCCCGCCAGGAGCACAAAAGCAACAACGTTTCGCAATTAGAAATCTCTTTTCTGAAAAATATGGAGTGCGCTCACAAGGACCACAACGCCGAATGCGGCGGAAGTCGCAACCGGCATCAGCCACGCGGCACTGCGGTCAAAAAGGATCGTCTGGCGCATGGCGTTTCCCAAATCGAATACTTTTGGCAGAATCCAGTAGAAGAACATCCAGAGTTGGCGCGACCATTCGGAGCTCAAAAGCCGGATCACAAATTGATGCTGCGCAAGCAATAGGCTGATCAAGCTGAGACCCACCGGCGCCATCACGGATAGCGCCGCGCTTTCCGATACAACACCCACCAGCACGACCACACACAGCAGCACGGCAAACAAGAAAATGCTGACTGGGATCGCAAGCAGGAAGCGGGGAGACCAAATATCCGTTTTGAACCCGAGGATGATCCACACGGTCAAAACCAGGTAAGTATGATTGATGGACACGACAGCCAGGTTCCCAACATATCTGCCCAGCAGCAGCGTCGTGCGGCCCAACGGCTTTGAAAGCAGCAACGCTATGCGTCCGGCTTCGAGCACGCTCGGAATCAATCCGGAAGAAGCAAACACCGCGAGAAAAGTTCCCCAGACATAGAGCGCGATCGAGACCCACGAATACGACACGTTGACAAATTTCTGGATGCTGAAGATTCGCCTGCTGGTTGCTTGAACTCCGAGGAACGAAATTGCTCCGGCGGCGACGTCCACCTGCAGAACAAACAAAAAGATCAAGATGAGCAGCGTTGAAAGCGCGAACAGGCCCCAGAACAGCCAGCGCGCCCGCGCTTCCTGAAATGTGTCGGCTATGAGCGCCACAAATAGTTTCAAGCGGCTCTCTCCGGCCGGGTTGTTTGCATGAACAAATCTTCCAGACTGCTGGTCGAAGCCGCGACACTCTCGATTTCGCCGCCCGCCGCGCGAATTCGGTCGATGATCGCATTGGCTTCTTCGCGGGTTCTCACTTGAATTGTCACGCCTTCGGTCCCCGGTAGCGTGGACGCGCCCAATCGCCGGATCTCCACGAGCGCCTGCTCGGGCACATCGGCGGCGGTCACGCGATAGCCGCGTCCGGTGAGTAGGTTGCTGATTTTCCCTTCCACGGCTAACTGGCCGCTGCGCAGTATGGCCACGTACTCGCAGAAAGACTCGACCTCGCTCAGCAGGTGCGAATTGATGAAAACCGTGACGCCTTTCGCCGTGAGACTGTCCAAGACCTCGCGGATCTCGCGCCGGCCGGCCGGATCGACGCCGTCAGTCGGCTCGTCCAGAATCAAGAGGCGCGGCCGATGGAGCAATGCCTGCGCCAGTCCCAGGCGCTGCAACATGCCCTTGGAATATTTTTTGATCCGCACGTCGCCCCAATCCTTGAGGCCGACTAAATCGAGGAATTCCGGAACTCGCTTCTTTCTCTCGCGTGATTCGACGCCAGAAAGCGCGGCGTAGAAATCCAGCATGCCGTAACCGGTCAGATACGTGGGGAAGCGATGGTTCTCCGGCAAGTAACCCACTGGCCGCCGCGCCTCAGCTATACGTGCGTCGCGCCCAAACAGCGCCGCCGATCCACTGGTTGGATGGACCGCGGTCAACAACATTTTTACGAACGTTGTCTTCCCCGCCCCGTTTGCACCGAGCAGTCCGTATTTAACCCCCGCCGGCACGCGCAGACTGAGATTCGAAACGGCTTTGATCTCTCGCCCGCGCCAGCGCGACCGGTAAATTTTTTCGAGACCGCAAGTCTCGATGGCGAAATCGGCCGTCATCATGTACCTTTAAGAATACGAATCCCTCGCGAGGCTGGTTCCCAGATCTTCATCCATGACTTTCACGATACGCCTGCAAGTGATTGTTGCGGTTGTGGCTATTCTTTCGGTTCGACCGGCCAGCGCACAAGATCCAAACGACCCGGACGCCAGTTCGCCGAAACCCCCGCCCCTAAAGACGAGTGTTACGGTAAACGCCGTCCTCTCCAGCGAAACGCCGGCCGCGATTACTACCCTCGGAGCCCAGCAACTACAACTCATCCCAGGCGCGGAATTAGATGACCGGCTGCGCCAAATACCGGGGTTCAGCCTGTTTCGCCGCTCGTCGAGCGTGGTCGCCAATCCAACGACGCAAGGCGTCTCGCTGCGCGCTACCGGATCCACCGGCGCGAGCCGCACGCTGGTGCTCTGGGATGGCATCCCGATCAACGATCCATTTGGAGGCTGGGTGTACTGGGACCGCATCGATCCGTCCTATATAGACCGCGTCGAAGTGGAGCGCGGCGCCACGACCAGTGTATTTGGTGATCGGGCCATGGGCGGCACGGTCTCGCTCTTCTCCCCGGCTCAGCAACCGGAACATCTGTTCGCCCAGATCTTGCGCGGCAGCGAGGGCACCGCCGACGTCGCTGCCGGTTATTCGAACCTGTGGGGGCACTGGGGTCTCTCGGTGCATTCCCGCGCTTTCAGCACCGACGGCTACTACATCACGCCGAATTCGATTCGCGGCAACGCGGACAACAAGGCCAATGTGCGCTTCGCCGCCGGCGACATGCACCTCGATTACCTGGGAGCCCACGATCGTTTCTCTCTGCATTTCGATGCGCTTGCCGAGGAGCGTCATAACGGAACGCAACTCACGCACAACTCGACCGGGCTCGGCACCCTCGGCGCCAGCTACACGCATTCCTGGACAAACGATCAAGTCTCCGTAATTGTCTTTCATACGGAAGAGCAGTTTCACAGCACGTTCTCGAGCGTATCGGCGAACCGCAATACCGAGGCCCTCACGTCGAAGCAGACCGTTCCCGTCCAGGACACAGGTGGCGCGGCCTACTGGCAACATCACGCCAAACGTTGGAACACCCTCGTTGGCACCGATGCCGATCACGTCGACGGTACCAGCTTCGATTATTCGTATTCCACACGAGTTCTTACACCGAACGGCGGCACGTTGTTCCAACACGGTGTATTCGGCCAAGGGGATATCGGGGTGGGTCCAGTGCGCTTCTTTGCCGGGATTCGCCAACAGTTCACCGGCCAGCATGGTGAAACGTTCGTCAGTCCAAACGCGGGCGCGGCTTATGGCGTCCGGCGCTTCCGTTTCCGCGCCTCCGGCTATCGCAGCTTTCGTGCGCCGACTCTGAATGAGTTGTATCGTCCCTTTCGCGTCGGCAACGCCCAGACGCTCGCCAATGCCGCCCTCGTTCCCGAGTCTCTTACCGGCGTAGAAGCAGGCTTCGACTGGAGCGGCGAGACCACCCACATTTCTTTCACAGCATTCCGGAACGAATTGGGAAATCTGATCGACAATGCGACGCTCAGCACATCGCCCACATTGATCTTGCGCCAGCGTCAAAATTTCCCGAGCGCTCTCTCGCGCGGCCTGGAAGCGAGCATCAACCGGCAATGGTCGCATTGGCGCGCCGAAGCGGGTTACATGTACGCCGACGCGCGTCTTTCGACCGGCCAGCGCATCCCGCAAGTTCCCAAACAGCAAGGCACCGCGCAATTAAGCTTCAACGCCAAGTCGACGCGCATTTCGGGCGGTCTTCGGGTCTTCGGTCTCATTTTCGACGACGACTTGAATCAGTTCCTCATGCCTGGCTTCGCCTCGGTAGGTCTTTCCGCCGAGCAGCAACTCACTAAAGGCTTGTCCGCCGTCGCCTCCGTGGATAATTTGCTCGATCGAACGTATCTCGTCGCGCTCACGCCCAATCCCAACATCGGCCAACCGCAAATGTGGCGGGTGGGATTGAAGTGGAACGGACGTCTTAGATAGAAGTCTTGCTAGCGCGCACGTTCCCTAAAACGAGAACGCGCCAGACGGCAAAATTCCCGGACGACAGGACGACTCTCACCCTTCCGCTGCGCAAGCTCGATGTGAGTGGCGCCGTGACCCGAAAGCGGGCGGCACGCAATACTTTTTGCCGCAATCTTGCGGATGCAATCGGGCGCAATCGTTACACCCAACCCAGCGTCTACCAGGCTCAGGATCGTCACCCAATGTGGAGCTTCCTGCACGATTTTTGCCTGGAAGCCGTGTTCTTCGCATAGCGCCATCGTTCGTTGCCATGCGGTTGGCCCGGCGAACTTTGGAAAAAATACGAATGGCTCGTCTTTCAACTGCGCCACGCGAATGGTCGCCTGCCGCGCGAGGCGGTGCTGGCGGGACACCACGCCGATGAGTTTTTCCACCAGCACCGGCTCCACGTCCAGGTCCTCGATCGGTCCGCCATCGCGCAAAAATCCCACGTCCACCGAACCGTCTCGTAGCGCTTCGATTAAGGTGCTGGTGTAGAACTCGCGCAGACGCAGTTCCACACCTGGGTACAATCTCCGGTACTCACCGAGGATGGCGGGAAGCCGGGTCAGCATGCCCGAGCCGATGAAGCCGACGCGCAACGCGCCGGTCTCCCCACGTCCCACTCCGCGCACGAATTCCAGATCCTCTTCCATGCGATGCAGCGTGCGGCGGGCGCGATCGAGCAATGCCTCGCCTGAAGCGGTCAGTTTCACGGTCCTAGAAGTTCGCTCGAAGAGCGTGTAGCCGACCATCTCTTCCAGCCGGCGAATCTGCGCCGACAAGGGCGGTTGTGCAATGTGCAGCCGTTCGGCCGCGCGGCTGAAGTGCAATTCCTCCGCCACCGCCACAAAGTACCGGAGATGCCGCAGTTCAATAGGCACATTCATACCCAGACAGTATCATTCAGGACCAATAAGATATTGGACATCTGGATGGAAGCAACGCCAAAATAGGGAATGCAAGTCGTACGTGCCTTTCAACCCGGTGATGAGGAAGCCTTCCGTACTCTCAATGAAGCGTGGATCACAAAGTACTTTCGCCTGGAGGATAAGGACCGCGAAACGCTCGAGGATCCGCACAGCCATATTCTTTCGCTAGGCGGGCAGATCTTCATGGCGGTCCGCAATGGCCAGCCAATCGGTTGTTGCGGGCTCATCGCCCTCCAAGATGGAAGCATGGAAATCGCCAAAATGGCCGTGGCGGAGACCGAACGCGGCCACGGCATTGGCCGGAAATTGCTCGATTACGCCATCGACTACGCACGAAGTCATGCCGTTCCGCGGCTCTATCTCGAAACGAATAGCTCGCTCGCAAATGCGATTCACCTCTACGAATCGGCCGGGTTCGAGCGCCTTCCCGCCGAACGGATCCAGCCTTCTCCCTATGCGCGCGCCAATGTGTATATGGAGATGAATCTAGTCTGATAGGTAGTGTCGAACCGTTGCCGGTGCGACCATAAAAGCAGGTATGAAACGGCTCCTGCTTATCATCACCTGCGTCGCGGTTCTTGGTGGATTCGGGTTCGCGGGCTTCCAGTTCTATCGGACATTGGAATCGATGCGCGGCGACATGGCGGTATTGCGGCGACAGGTTGTGGATGCAACCGAGACCGCGCAGCGTGAATCGTCGGCCGCCAGCGCGGCGAGTTTGCGGGCGGACCAGGCGGCGCTTCGCGCCGAGATTGCCGCAGGCGGCCGGCAGAAAGCCGAGGAGCAGAAGCAACAGGCGGATGTCGGCCGCGCCCAGGCGATGAGCAGCGCACAACAATCAGCGGAACAAGCTAAGCAGGCGCAGGACCAGATGTCGCAGATGCGCCGCGAGCGGGAAGAAGAACTGAATCGCATGCAGGAAGCGCTGAATCGCGTGGTGGAAACACATCGCACGCCGAGCGGCATGTTGATCGTTCTACCCGATTCCACTTTCCGGTTCGATTTCGACAACGCGGACCTGACTCCGAAGAATCGCGAGCTGCTGAGCCGCATCGCCGGAATTCTGTTGGTCTCGAAGGGTTACGGCCTGTCAGTTTTTGGCTACACCGACGATGTTGGGACCGAACAGTACAATCAGCAATTATCGGAACGGCGTGCCAAGGCCGTCGAAGACTACCTGATTCACGCCGGCATTGAGGAATCCATCATTCGTGTGAAAGGTTATGGCAAGATGAGTCCCCATGTTACCGGGACCACCGCTTCGGCGCGCGGGCAAAACCGGCGCGTCGAGATTGCTCTTACGGACAGTTCGGTCCGCTATGGCAGCGACATACAGTAGCCGCCTCCTCTTCGCTCTGTTATTCGCCTGCGCGACCATTCAGGCAAAACGTGTGATTGTTTGCGGCAGCGCACAAGTGCTCGAAGGCACTCTTACGCAGCGTGGCGGCAAGGCTTCTTTCCAACCGGAGTGGACCTGGAGGCCAGAAGACAGCGCCGGGCTCCCGGTGGCGCTGCGATCCAATTTCGCGGGTACGGACGAGTGCAAACCGGTTGACGGCGGCAAAGCCGTCTTGATCACTTCGTCGGCCAATGCGCTCGCCTTGGTTTCTTACGAAACTCACGCGACGTTGTTTTACGCGAACGTGCGCAATGCCCATTCGGCCGCGTTGCTGCCCGGAGGATTGATTGTTGCAGCATCGTCTTTTTCCGCAGACGGAACAGGAGACCGGCTGCTGCTATTCGATCGCGCGCGCTCCGATCACGCGATCGCTACTCTTCCGCTGAGTTGGGCGCATGGCGTCGAATGGGATCAGACACGCGGCGTGCTTTGGGCGCTCGGCGATCGGGAGCTTGCCGAAATAACGATCTCGAATCGCCAGATGACCGTGCAGAAAACGTTTCCGTTGCCGAGCCGCGGAGGGCACGATCTGGTGCTCTCCGGCGACGCTTCCGTTCTGTATTTGACGACGGGTACGCAGGTTCTGGTATTCACTCCGAAGGAAGCAACGTTTGCACCGTTTGCCGTGTTTGCGGGCATCGGAGATGTGAAGAGTTTGTCGATCGATCCGGACGACGGCCAGATCGCGTATACACAAGCCGGCAAAGGGGTCTGGTGGACCTATACGATTCAATTCCTGAATCCGCGGGCGGAGCTCGTGCTGCCGGAGCACGCCTACAAGATGCGCTGGTTTCCCACAGAACGGTACAATCCGAGGCGTGCCCCTTGAGTTTGACGAAGCGCGAACCATCGTGATCGATACGGTGCGGGCGCTCGCCGTATCCCGCCCCGTGGAAGCCGTGGCATTGGGGCAGGCGCACGGCCGAATTTTGGTTAAAGCCGTCCTTGCGGATCGCGACTATCCCGCGCTCGCGCGATCTCTCCGCGATGGCTTCGCTGTGAAATCCAAGGACCTTCCCGGAACGCTGACGGTGGGCGGAGAGGTCCGCGCCGGCGATCAGGCTTTGGCTCCGCTTGCCGATGGCGAAGCGCTCGAAATCATGACGGGCGCGCCGCTGCCGCCGGGAGCGGATGCGGTCGTGATGATCGAGCATACTGTGCGCGTCGATGCGGGACATGTTCGTATCGAGCAATCCGCCGAGCCGGGTCAATTCATCAACAAGCGAGGGGCTGAGTCGCAAGCGGGATCGTCGCTCATTCCGGCGGGCACGCGCCTCGACGCAAGCCACATCGCGACGCTTGCCATGACGGGCCACACTTCGGTTTCGATATTTGCGCAGCCATCCGTCGCCATCTTGGCTACCGGCGACGAAATCGTCGCGCTTGAAGAACAACCGGCGCCGCATCAGATCCGCAATTCGAATTCGTTCATGCTGAGCGCGCTGGTCGAAGCAAGCGGTGGCGTTCCCGAAATTCTTCCGGTCGCGGGCGATACGAAACAGGCGTTGCTGCCGTTACTCACACGCGGCCTCGAGCACGACATGCTGATCGTAAGCGGCGGTGTCTCCGCGGGAAAATACGATTTGGTGAAGCCAACCCTGCGTGAGCTTGGTGTCGACTTCCGCTTTGAGCGGGTGCGCGTACAACCCGGCCAGCCAACAGCATTCGGCATTCGAAATAACAAGCCGGTATTCGGCTTGCCGGGCAATCCCGGCTCGACGCTGATCACTTACCAACTGTTCGCGCGCCCTGCGCTCGAATTATTGGGCGGTCTGAGCGATCCGCTGCAACCGCTGCTCTCGGCCCGGTTTGAGGCGCCGTTTCGCCACAAACTCGGTTTGACGCGCTTTCTCCCTGCGCGGCTTAGCGTGGACGGCCAACACTTGCGGCATATCCCGTGGCAGGGTTCGAGCGACATCCCGGCGCTGGCGCAGGCGAACATATTCTTGGTAGCCGACCACGACCGCGAAAGCTGGCAAGTGGGCGATAGCATCCGCGTGATGCTGAAACCGTGAAGAAACTCTCGCACTACAATGCCGCGGGCGACATCGCCATGGTCGATGTTTCCGGGAAAGAGCCGACAAAGCGCACCGCAGCGGCGCGCGCGCGCGTGGTCATGTCGCCGCAGGTGATCAAGGCGCTTCCCAAAAACAAGAAAGGCGACCCGCTTCAAATAGCCAGAATCGCCGGTATTCATGCCGCTAAGAAAACGTCTGAGTTGATTCCGCTGTGTCATCAAATTCCCTTGAGTCATGTAGGCTTGGAATTCAAGGTGGGATCGCGCGGCATTGAAATCACCGCTACCGCCACAACCACCGCGCAAACCGGCGTCGAAATGGAAGCGATGACGGCCGCCTCGGTCGCCGCACTCACGATTTACGACATGACGAAAGCGCTCGACAAGTCTATCGAAATTCGCGACATCTATTTACTCGAAAAAACCGGCGGAAAGTCGGGCACATTTCAACGCAAGGACCGTCGATGAGTATCAGCGTTGCGATTTTGACCATCAGCGATTCTGCCGTCGCCGGCACTCGGGAAGATGCTTCCGGACCGGCCTTGGCGGAACGCTGCCGGGCGTTGAGCTGGGAAATCGTCGCCACCGCTGTGGTCGCCGATGAAGAGCTTGCTATTGAAACCACGCTGAAAGAGTGGGCCGATACCGGATCGGCGGAGCTGATCTTGACCACTGGCGGCACGGGCGTCGCGCCTCGCGATGTCACTCCGGAGGCGACCCGCCGCGTCCTTGATCGCGAAATTCCGGGTCTCGCCGAACTCATGCGTCAAAAGGGTCTGGAACAGACGAAATTCTCGGTTATGTCACGGGCCCTGGCGGGCACGCGCAAGCGTAGCCTGATTGTGAATCTTCCAGGCTCACCGCGGGGAGCGCTTTTTTCGCTCCAAAGCATCGAGTCCGTGGTGCCTCATACGATCGAATTGTTACACGGCAGTACTTGTCATCGGTAATCGAAACTCAGGATCATGAATCAACATCTTAAGAATATGAGGCAAATGCCGGGCATACTGGCTTTTGGATTGTTCGCGACGGCGGTTGTGGCCATCGCGCAGCTTACTCCTGGTCAGCTACCTGCTGGGCCGCCTGCTCAGCCGGGCCAGCTTGGAACAGAACCCAGAAAATCACCCGAAAAGGCTCCGCAATCGTCGCCGGAGAGCCGCCCATCGAGTCAGACGCCAGAACCCACGGGTGAAGGCGTCTTCCGGTTACCCGTGGAAAACGTGCTCGTCCCGACCACCGTCCTCGATCCGGATGGCCACGGCTATGTCAACGGTCTCAACACCAGCGATTTTGAAGTACTCGACAACGGTAAGCCGCAAAAGGTGGTGGCCGATTTTACCCAACAGCCGCTGTCTGTGGTTCTCGCGATCCAGGCAAATTCCGATGTGGAGCCTCTGCTGCCGAAGATAAAGAAGTCGGGTATTTTGTTGCATGGTCTCGTCACTGGCGAGAACGGCGATGTGGCGATTCTGGCCTTCGATCACCGCATGCAGCTTTTGCAAGATTTCACGAGCGATCCCGACAGGCTGGACGATGCCATGCAGAAGCTCAAAGCGGGCTCGAGCACCGCTGCGTTGATCGACGCCGTGGTGGAGGCCGACCGGATGTTAGTTCGTCACGATCGCGATCACAATAACGCGCGCCGCCGCGTCGTCATTCTGCTGAGCCGCAATGCCGACAAAGGAAGCGAAGCACATTTACAGGAAACAGTTCGCAGCATGCAGTTTCACAACGTGATTGTCTATTGCATAGATATCTCCAAAGTGATGACCGCGGTGCTCAAGAAGCCTGACTATCCGCGGCCCATGGCGGGCGGCATTCCGCCGGAAGCGCAGCCGAACCTCCGTGGGAACGGCGCGGCAAGTACGACGACCAACATCCAGCAAGCCAACGGCAACGTCCTTTCGGCCGTGCCCCCGATCTTCCGCGGCATTCACGATCTCTTCAAGAAGACGCCCGCCGAGGTCTTCACTCAGTTCACCGGTGGACGAATGTATAATTTCGCGCGCGAAAGGGGCCTCGAAGAGGCCATCACCGATATCGGCAAAGATCTCAACAGCCAGTACATCTTGAGCTATTCGCCGAACAACAAAGACGAGCCGGGGTTCCACAACATCAAAGTATCGGTGGACCGTCCGGGCTTGCTCGTTCGGACGCGCCCCGGCTATTGGTGGGGCGGCGGCAAGATGCAGTAAAGCGCAACGCGCCGAAGCTGACGACGCTCTGAGGATCGATTTGCCATTGATGATAGTCAAGTAAATCGGCCTGGCAGCCCGGCAGCGCTTTCATAAACGTATAAAACGGTCCGGAGCCGCACCACTTCAAATCGTCGTGTCCTTCCTGCACTAGCGACCAATAGCCGGCCGTATCGCCGGCGGCAATCCTGGCAATGCGTTCGCGATCGCGCTGCTCAATAGCGAGCATTTCGCCAATGTTCGCGGTGGCGCGCAGCGGGTCGTTATAGCGCTTGCCCATGTGCGCCATGTCCACGCCTAAAATCCAAAAGAGCTGCCGCCCATCCCGCGCAGCTACGTTCGCTAGCGCATCGAAGAACCGAGCCACTCCCTCATTTTTCTCGGGCAGTCCGCCTTCGTAAATGCTCTTCACGAACGGCCCGCACAAAATGGGAAGAATGCGCACGCGCGGTCCATACAAATGCTGCAGAAATACCACTTGGAATTCGATCGAGTGCTCCACCGCATGGCAGTAGTCTTCCATCAAGACTGCATCCGGCGCGGCCTTTTCGAGCTCATTGACCAAACGAACATCCGTCTGCGCCTCTCCGAAGGGTGTGATGAAATTCTTGCGCGTGAGCCCAAAGCGCTCCGGAGCGCCGTAGTGCGAAGTTCCAAGGATGATGAAAGTCTTACCGGCCGCGTCTTCGGCCGATGGCAAGCATCGATAGGCCGCACGATAGGTGGCCCAGCCACCATCAGGACTCGCATGCGGCGCGGCGATGGCGAGCGTGCCCGGATCTCCCGGTGCCGCGCCAATACGCTGGGTAAGCAGCTCGGCAAGCTTCGGCTGACTGGCTGGATAAGCGGCGCCGGCAAAATTCGCCGCGCGCGCCGGTCCCCGCGCGAACTCCGCTTCGCGGCTGGATTTCAGTTCACGATAGCGATGGTTGTCGAGAAATCCCGCTTCATCGAGCGAATCGAACAAATGCTTTTCCAAATCAGCGACTTCAATCTCGCCGGTGATCCGAACCAATTGCGAGCGCAAATCCAAAGTCGATTGCTGGCCATCGAAACATTCGAGCGCCGCCACCAGCGGGGGTGGAACGAGCAGCGTGGCGTCGGAGTAATGATACGGATCGCGGATATAGAGGCCCGGCTTGGCTGGATCCGGCGAAGGCATGAAATCCAGATTGAAGCGCAGGCGCGGTAAGGCGTCAGACACGGTCCATTGTACGAATACAAACCGCCGCCATTTCTTTGCAGACTGTTCCGCTTGACGTTTAACGCCGCACAGAACAGGATGAAGGTTGTGGGAAGGGGATGGCGCGTATGACGTGGAAATCGTGGACTACCACTAGGAGGCAGAATAATGAGCATTCCAAGACCCAAGACCGGCTGGGACATTCAGCGCAAGCCAGTGCATCCCGGCGAGATGCTGCGTGAGGAATTTCTGGTTCCTTTCAACCTCTCTGCCAATCGGCGGGCCATA
>Ga0193753_10003374_pt1 | contig 11841 bp, 5 predicted proteins | sample H1c2metaG_FD_144925 | JGI IMG/M metagenome (GOLD analysis project Ga0193753, IMG submission 144925) | Soil microbial communities from a riparian zone of the East river system, Colorado, United States - H1c2 | ecosystem: Environmental > Terrestrial > Soil > Riparian zone | place: USA: East River... | reverse complement strand
TCCCTTCTCTCTTAGCTTTGCGATATCCGGCGAGTCCACCTTCGGAGCATCCATCGCAAAGTTCACATCGTTTCCACCTGTCGCCCGCATATCCTTGGCGTCGTACCAGTCCTTCAACTGCATGACAGTGCAGTAGAGAGGTAGCTTGCCAAGATCGGGTTTACGGCCATACTGCTTGTCCAACTCTGCGGCGCGCTCGAGCGCATCGGGCATTTTGCGAAACTCCTCGCACTGTGGAGGGGCGCCCGCAGGCAATGGCCCTGCCGAAGGTGCGCGGTCAAAGTCGCCTTTGCAGGTAACGGAGCGCTCGCCACGAATATTCAACGTCTCCAGAGCGTTCAATTGCCCTGCTTCAGGAATCCCCATACGTAATCCGTGCTGAAGCTGGACCTCTGGGTCGGAGATCGAGGTCTGCATCACGCCCAATTCAATCGTCGACCCTTCATACTTATCGAAATCCGGAAAGATCGTCGAAGCGGGAACCGTTTGCGTTGGATATTTCAACGGAGCAGCGGCGCGAATCATCCCTGTTGCCTGTGGGATCGACGCTCCATCCTTGGTAACAAGCGCCGTACACGCGCCGTTGTAGGCCTTTACCCTGGCCAGATATGCCTCCACCACCTTCTTGCAACTCGTCTGTCCAGACTGGATCGCAGCCTGAATATCCGTGATCGACTTCTCTTCGATGTGGAACTCATGCTGCTGTGCCGAGCACACGCCCGGCAACATCATCGCCGCAGAAACCGCCACGCTACTCATCCATCGCACGGGTATGTTCTTTGTTGCCATCGCGGTCGTTCTCCTTGAATCCACTTGAAGGGGCTGATATGTCGATCGAAATTTCAGCGGACTGCCATCTCTCTGGGGACGGGTCCGAACTGAAGCGGAGGTACGCGATGGTGTGTCGCGGACTCGTAGGCAGAAGCCACCTTGATCACCTCGGCATCGAACCCAGGACCGGACCAGACCATCAGGCTGATTGGCATCGGATGGGGCAACTTTGTCTCGACATCACCCGTCACCGACACATACTCCTTCTTGTCTGCGCTCAGCACGTTCTTGGGATCGTAGGTGACGCTGACGAACCCAGCTGGCACCTCCGCCTCCGGCGAGCCCAGTAGGGCGGTGAATCCTTGGCAACAGCTTCGCGATGGACGCCCATTGGCATCTGGCTCCATCGCGCCACCCAGAAGGTATGGCGGGGTCGTCTGCTCTGGATTCACGAAAACATCGATCTTGTTCTCCTTCATCACCTTCAGCACCACCAATCGCATCACCTGCTGCATCTCCAGGTAGCTAATGATGCCCAGTGCAGAACGAGGATCCTTCTTCGCCAGTGATGCCTCGGCGCGGTCCTTACCATCCGCGGTCTTGAATTGCGCATTCTTGATCCAGCTGGCCCAATCCTTCACGCTGGCATCTTCGCGCCGCGCAAGGTACTCATCCATATGACCCAAGCTGGAAGGGTTCCCAAAGCGGAGGGCACCTTCGCTGATGAGGCGGATGTTGACCTTGTCCGAAAGCGGTGCTTTGTGCTGTGCGAGCGCCACATCGTAGTCGACGCTCGTCACATCCCAGCCGGAAACCGCATACTCCAGTTCGCCCTTGGCCGATTTGCGAAAGAAGAACTCTGGCACGTTGTGCGGCAGTATCTCCGACAATGCATCCTGAAACGTATAGGTCGTATTAGGTATGGAAGGGTCGTCAGGATACAAGGGATCGACAGACTCTACTAGCTCCGCGCCCAGCTTGTCGCGTAGCACAGTCTTGATCTCCTTATCGATCGCATCACTGATGGCAATGTCGTTCTTGGTGTGCTTCACCATGAACTCGCGCATGATGCCCACCCGCATGCCCTTTAGGGGTTTATCTTTTATCGCTGAGTCCGGGACCAAAAAGCTCGCATATGGAGCGGCAGGAATCGTGCCCTTCGGAATCGCAGTGAACATATCCTCTGGCTCATAACCCTTTACTGCATCGAGAACCAGAACGGCATCCTTCACTGACTTGCAGTGAATACCCGCACGATCGCCAGCGTTGCTCGTGGCCATACCGCCATCCATATGGATTCCTTTGGTGGAAAGGAGATTGACGATTCCATTCCTAGACGCTGGTCCCTTGCATGAAGCTGACGTCTGCTCGCAGATGGAACACGTCGATAGGTTTGCCGCAACTGAAATGCCGGAGCCGTTACTGGTCCCACGCGGGACGCGTGCCGTATCGTAGGGATTGCAAGCCTGCCCACCCCATACGCTGAACTGCAGATTACCCATTGGAAACGCTGTCTTGCCTTTGGAGGGTCCCTGCACAGCGGGTCCACCAACGCCTTCAGCGTTCGCAATGGCATAGATGATCGCACCCTTGCTCCGCATGGCAGCCACATCGGGCGAGTCGTATTTTGGAGCATCCATCGCGAACTTCACGTCGTTACCGCCGGTCGCGCGCATGTCCTTCGCGTCATACCAGTCCTTCAATGACATCACCGAGCAGTACAACGGCATCTTCGCAAGATCCGGTTTTCGTCCATATTCCTTATCGAGCTCAGCCGCGCGCTCCAGTGCATCTGGCATCTTGCGAAACTCCTCACACACTGCCGGAGCGCCGGGCGGCAAAGGACCATCCGCTGGTGCGCGATCAAAGTCGCCCTTGCATGTGATCGAACGCTCACCGCGAATGTTGAGCGTCTCCAACGCATCGAGCTGCCCTGCATCCGGGATACCCATCCGCAGGCCGAACTGAAGTTGAACGCTTGGGTCCGAGACTGATGGCTCCATATGGCCGAACTCAAACGCGGGTCCAGCATATTGATCAAAGTCCGGAAACACTGTTTCGACCGTTACCGTCTTCGTCGGATACTGGATCGGCGCTCCAGCCCGCACCATGCCGGTTGCGGGAGCGATCGGCGAACCGTCCTTCGTCAACAACGCCGTGCAGACGCCGTTGTACGCCTTGGCACGCGCAATATAAGCCTGCACAACCTGCTTGCAGCTCGTCTGACCCGACTTAATAGCATTCTGGATATCGGTGATCGATGCCTCTTCAATATGGAACTTGTTTTGTTGCGCCGAAAGCGTACTCGGCGTACCAATTGCAATAGCGGCGATCGTCAAGCAACATGCGAGCCTAACCGATGCCTTTTTCATTGCCATCACAGTCGTTCTCCTTCAAACCGTAGGTGATTCATGAATGCAAAATGAGAGCCCCTTTTACTTGCTGGCGGATTCTCCCGGCACTGGGCCAAACGCGGGCGGTGGAGTGCGATGGTGGGTTGCCGACTCGTAGGCAGACGCTACCTTAATCACATCGGCGTCATATCCAGGGCCAGACCAAAACATCATGCTGATCGGCATCGGGTGCGGGAGCTTCGATTCGACGTCACCGGTCACTGGCACATACTGTTTCTTGTCTGCGGTCAGCACATACTTCGGGTTGTATACGGTGGTGACGAACCCTGCTGGAACATCTGCCTCCGGCGCACCTATCAACGCGGTAAATATCTGGCAGCAACTGGCGGAAGCACGACCGTTCACCTCAGGCTCCGGTGCTCCTCCCAACAGATACGCCGGTGTCGTTTGCTCTGGGTTCACAAAAACATCGATATCGTTCTCATGCATGACCTTCAGGATGATCATCCGCACTACAGATTGCATCTCGAGGTAGTTCACGGCGTCGCGGTTCGGCCGGGCATCTTGACTGCCTACCGCGTTCAACCCTGCCGCCCGTTCGGCCTCGCTTTTGAAACCTGCATTCGCCACCCAGCTCGCCCAATCCTTCACGCGTGCATCCCCACGCGCCGCCAGATATTCGTCCGTATCCAGCAACACAGAAGGGTTTGTGTAGGAGCCATCTGCGATCATACGAAGATTGATTTTGTCCGAAAGCGGCGCCTTATGGTGCTGCAGTGCGATGTCGTACTTCATGGTTCGAACATCCCAACCCGTGACGGCGTACTCCAGCTCCCCTGTCGATACACTCGCCCTTCTTCCTCCGCGCCCTGTTCCAACAGTCTTGAAGAAGAACTCTGGGACAGTGTGAGGCAGAATTTCGGCCATCGCATCGCGGAACGTATACGTCATGTTCGGCACAGTCGGATCGTCGGGATAGAGTGGGTCCACCGATTCGACAATGTCGGCACCGAGCTTGTCGCGCAGCACCTTCTTGATTTCGCCGTCGATCTGATCGCTGATCGCCACATCATTCTTCGTGTGTTTCACCATGAACTCACGTACGATCGCAACGCGCACACCTTTCAATGGCTTGTCCTTCACCGCCGCGTCTGGAACGAGGAAGCTTGTGTACGGCTTCTCGGGGACGATGCCCTTGGGCAGTGCGGTGAACATATCGCGAGACTCGTATCCCTTTACGGAATCGAGCACCAGCGCGGCATCTTTCACGGTTTTGCAGTGGATCCCCGCGCGATCACCTGAGTTTGTGCTGTTGATACCGCCGTTCATAATGATGCCTTTGGTCGTCAGCAGGTTGACGATCCCGTTGCGAGATGCCGGGCCCTTGCACGAAGCGTAGGTTTGTTCGCAGATCGAACAGGTCGCCAGGTTAGCGGACACAGAAACGCCAGAGCCGTTACTCGTCCCGCGTGCTACGCGGGCTGTGTCATAGGGGTTGCAAGCCTGACCTCCCCACTGGCCATATTGCAGATCGCTGACCGGCACGACCGCGCCCGGCTTGTTCGGCCCGTCCGCCGACGGCATCGTCGTATTATTGGCTGTCGCGATCGCATAGATGATCGCTCCCTTATTCCGCATCTCGCCAATACCCGGCGAGTCTGTCTTCGGCACGTCGAATGCAAAGTTCACATCGTTGCCACCCGTGCCACGCATGTCCTTTGCGTCGTACCAGTTTTTCTGCGACATCACGGCGCAGTACATCGGCATTTTGACCAGGTCGGGATTGCGGCCATACCGCTCGTCCAGCTCAGCAGCATGTTCTAACGCGTCGGGCTGCTTACGAAACTCTTCGCACACAGCCGGAGCGCCTGAAGGCAACGGGCCGGCAGACGGTGCGCGATCGAAGTCACCCTTGCAGGTAATGGAACGTTCTCCACGAACATTTAACGTCTCCAGCGCGTTGAGTTGACCTGAATCGGGAATACCCACTCGCAATCCGTACTGCAGCAGCACACTCGGGTCAGAGGCTGACGTGACCATCCTGCCCAACTCAAGAGGAATACCCTCATACTGGTCTATGTCTGGAAACGCCGTCGATGCAGCCACTGTCTGCGTTGGATAGCGAAGCGGCACACCCGCTCGAACCATGCCCGTTGCTGGAGCGATTGGCGCTCCATCTTTTGTCAACAGTGCGGTGCAAACTCCGTTGTAGGCTTTGGCGCGGTTAATAAAAGTTTGAACAACTTGCTTACACGTCGTCTGTCCCGATTTGATGACATTTTGAATATCGGTAATAGAAGCTTCTTCGATATGAAACTGCCCTTGCTGCGCCAACGTCGAGGCAGGCGAAAGTAAGAGCATTAACAACGCAAGACGGCACAAATGGTTTCTGCCGTGAATTTGCATCTCTACCAAGGCAATCTTGCTCATTACGTCGCTCCCATACGGTTTCCATCGCCAATGAGTGTTACAACTCCCCGTAGCCGTCGATTTGGACCGCAGGGTAGCCGCGCCGTTCCATGATCAAAGACAAACGGCACTCGAATACTGTTGCTCGGTGTTACAGATAAGGAACCTATTAGTAGGTGAGCTTGAACCCGTACTGGATTAGCCGGGCATTGTTTCCACCAGTCGATACGATCTGTCCAAAAGTGCTGACCAAAGTTCCGGAGGAGCTGTAAATGTTGAACGGAGGGGCCACGAGGTTCGGATGATTGAGCGCATTGAAGAATTCGAACCGGAACTGTGTAGCCCACCGCTCGCCGATCTTGTTGTTCTTGATAAGTGAGAGATCCGCATTTTGGTAACCCGGAGCAGTCAGCGAGTTGCGAGGAGAATTGCCTAAGTAGGTTCCCGGAACGCCGCCGGCGCTGTCGCTCTGGTTGGGAAACGAAAAGCAATTTGTATTGATGTAGTTTAGGTTTCCGGGATTGGTCAGCTTGCAGTTCGGCAACACATTTGGACGTTGACCAAGACCCGCAGTCGTTGTGTCTGTTTCGGTTTGACCGCGATAAGCTACTTTCGGGTTTGCCGGATCCCTATAGGGCATGTCAGCAGCCAGGACGACACTGAACGGCGCACCGTTTTGGATCTTGTAGATACCGCCTAACTGCCACCCGTTGGTCGCAGTCTCCAACAGCCGGGATCCGAGATGAAAATCCGGAGCAACATAGATAAGGCTTATGGTCGCGTTGTTGCGGATGTCGAAATCCGAAAGTCCGCGGTTGATCGAAGGATTCTGAGGGGAGGGATTTCCGATACCGTTCGGATAACCACTACCCGAAGTCGTCGAACCAGTAGAAGATGCGCTGTCCATACTCTTAGCCCACGCGTAGGAGCCTACGATCTGTAATCCCTTGTTTAGGTTGCGCTTCACACTGAGATGACCGCCAGAGTAGTCCGAATCCGTATTCCACGTGGCGGATGTATTGATCGCCGAGTAGTTCGGATTGATCTTTGCGGCCGAAGCCGAAGCAAGCACCGCCGGATAGAACCAGCCACGGGTTGTCTTCGTTGGAAGTACGCTATTGATGTTGCGCTCAGCCTGGATGAGATGAACACCACGAGCCCCAACGTAGCCTGCCGTGATCATCCAGTTGCCTAGTTGATGCTCCACATTCATGTTCCATTGCATAATGTAGGAACGCGGCGGAGCAGGATCGACGTAGGCAGTCCGGAGTGATGCGGGGGAATTCGCGCCGATCGCGTAGCCACCGTTCGGGAAGGAACCATACAGTGTGCTGCAACCGGGAATATTGTTCACTGCGCAATCCACCGTACCCGCCGGAACTGTCAGGACGGCCTGCGCAAAGAAGGGAAAGGAACGAAAGAGCGGTGTGTCGTATGAGTTCAACAGCATCAGGCTGTCGAAGACACCAAACCCCGCACGGATTGCCGTCTTGCCTTTCTTGAAGGGATCGTACGACAGGCCCACTCTTGGAGAGAAGTTTTTCAGACTCGGGTTTTTGTCGAGGATAGGCCCTCCGAGGCGAGGCGCGGGATCGGTAAGATGCTGCACCAGCGCGATAAGACCGTTGACTTCGGTAGGCTTCGTTGTGATCTCGTACCGGATGCCATAGTTGAGCGTCAGATTGCTCGTTAGTCGCCAATCGTCCTGGGCATACATGCCAATGAGAGCTTCCCGCATGCCACGCTCATCGCTGCCAGAGTACGTGAGGCCGGTGCCACCGGGGGTCGAGGGCGTCTTGGCGTAGGTGTACGGTGCGAGTTGCACCGCAAACGTGATCGACGGTGTCGTCGTGTTATAGGCGTTTACCTTACCGTTTTGCTGGAAGCCGCTCAAAGTGCCATAAGTGTATGATCCACCGCTGAGGTTCGGCTGCGAGCTGTTGTACTGCATCCGATTGAAGTTCACGCCGAACTTCATTGAGTGGGTGCCTTTGGTTACCAACAGGTTGTCATAACCTTGGAAAGAGTTGTACGCAGAGAAAGAGACGTCCAGCGCGGTTGGACCAGCGGAAAGACTTGTGATTCCGGATACGGTGATACCGCCGATTGTCTTTCCTGGAACATAGCCCAGGCCGGTGTCGTTGATAGCCGGGTTGTATACCTCCACCACCTGCGGGCCCTGGAAGAGGCTGCGAGTAAACCCGAAGCGGGCAATGTTGACGGTCGAAGGATTGATCGTGCGGGTATACTCCATCGCCACCCCCTGCCGGTGAGTGATGCTCTGCTGAAGCTGGTTCTTGAAACTATCCGGGCTTGACGACTTCGCGTTGTCAATGAAGTAGCTGCCGGCCAGGCTGTCCTTCTCGCTGAGCTTGTAGTTGATCTTGCCGAGTGCGTAGAATTCGTTGCCTATCGTATTCAGCACTACGTTGTATGGGCCGGTGCATCCAACTCCTGTCGAAGGAATACAGGTCGCAGAGTTGCCGGTCAGCTGCGGATATAGCTTCTGAACGCGCCGAATGCTGGGATCGGCCTCCGCCCAGAATGATGGTGTCGGCACAGTAAGCTGCGAAGTGTTGCCCTGAAGTTGGTTGACAGCCTCGTAATTAGCAAACCAGAAGGCCCTGTCTTTTTTGATGGGGCCGCCAGCACTCGCTCCATACTGGTGGCGACGATACGCCGGATCGGGCAGAGAGGTCACATCGAATCTATTCAGCGCGTCGATCGCACTGTTGCGGCCGAAGTAAAATGCAGATCCGTGATATTGGTTGGTTCCCGACCGTGTGACGGCGTTGATCACGCCACCTGCCGCGTTACCATACTCTGCAGGAAACGTATCGGTAAGAAGCGTGAACTGCTCGATTGCATCGACACCGAGGGTGACACCAAGAATGCTACCAGGCGTATTGTTTGCTTGATCGTTAAGGCTGATGCCGTCTTCGAGAAAATTGTTTGCAGCGGGACGTTGGCCGGATATGGTGAGCGCCCTGCCGAAACCCGTACGTGCGCTGCCTGATGGTGCACCGTTGATTACAGAGACCCCCGGTTGCAATGTCGCGAGCGAGGTAAAGTCGCGCCCGTTCAACGGAAGCTCGCGAATAGTGGTTGCTGGCACATCGTAGCTAATTGAGGAAGACGAAAGATCCACGCTCGCCTCTGTACCTGTAACCGTAACGCTCTGGTCCAGGCTGGCTACCGTAAGCTCAAAGTCGATTGTCAAATCGGCACCTACATTCAAGGTAATATTCGGTTTCACACCTGTGCTAAATCCAGGTAGCGTCACCTTGAGGTTATAAACTCCAGGCTGAAGATTCGATCCGCGATAAAGGCCGTCATGATTCGTCTGAACGGTCGTCGTAATACCGGTTTTTACGTTGGTCATGACCGCGGTTACATCCGCGATCGCGCCACCCTGGATATCCTTTACGGTCCCGGAGATAGAACCACCAACGGCCTGAGCCGTTGCCCGTCCGGTCATCACAAGACAGCAACAGAGAGCGAAGCTCAACGCGGCCAGCTGTGACCTTCGGACCAGCGACGGGGTGAATAGCTCGGCAAGGAAGTTCTCTTGTATCGGGATGCTGGGAAATTTCATCAGGTTCCTCATCGCGTCAATAACTTCTTGGATTTGAAGACAGTTGTCCTTGCACATGGATTTGTTCTCCCTGTGGTGACAGAAGTTATTGCATTTAGGGTGGGGTACTCGGTTGTTCAGAGCCTAAGGTGCTCTTGTCTAGCTGTCCAATCGAAAATGTGAATGATTGATAAACTTTTACGTATGAGAGTTGTGTAATTAGGCTTGAATGTGAATTGAATCGTTCCAGTTGCAGAAACTCTACGCCGGATCATCCATTGCATCTTGATGCGGCACTCCGCGCGCTCCAGCCATCAGAAAGAGTCCACCCGCAGCCAGCGGGATGATCGTCGCCGAGATTCCCAGACGCAGTCCGCGAGCATCAGAGATCAAACCGATCAGACGCGGAGAAATCGCGTCCCCGAATGCATGAATAGAGAAGAGTGAAATGGCGATAGCGGTCGACCGCATGGAAGCTGGCACAGAGTTTAAAATCGCCGCATTCAGTGGCCCGAGATTCATAAAGAGGCATAAATTCACGCCTACAACCCCGCAGAGCATCGGCACGTGGGAGTAGGTGAGAATGGACGCGACACACGGCACAGCAACAAAGAAACCCACCGCTGAGATCCAATACAGAGCTCGATGATCGCGACGCAGCCACATCTCTCCCACGAGGCCCCCTGTCCAGGTGCCTGCGGTACCGCACACCAGGGCCACCACCGCCAAGACTCCTGCCGCATGGACCACGCTGTACCCGGCAAAGCGATGCAGATAAGTAGGTAACCAGACTGAAAGCCCACCAAAAGCGAAGTTCTCCATGGCTAGGCCCAGAACCGCGAACAAATAACTTTTCCTCCACAAGGAACGTAGAGAAATGGCGGATCCATTGCCCTCCGAACTAACTCCAGGCCACAATCTCTCTTTCGTTCGCGGCTCAAATAGAAACTTCATCGCCAGCAGTCCCAGCAATATCCCCACTCCTGCTATGAACCGGAATGGCGTCTGCCAACCAAACGTCTGCGCCAACCAGCCACCCAAAGGAAAACCCAGAGCCCGACCACCGGTCATCGCGAGAATATAAAGGCTCAGCGCCTTGCTGCGGTTCGCATGCGGATAATAATCCGACACCAACGCTATGGCATAGACTCCGAAAGCCGCTTCCGCTACCCCCACCATCATGTAGGCATTGGAAAACCAATGGAAATCTCTACCTACAGTAGCCACGCCCAGTGCACAGCTCCACCACAGGACGCAGCCCGGCACCAATATCCGCCGCGGAAATCTATCGCCCAGCCACCCCAACAATGGAGCTGCAAACATATAAGCAATAAAAAACCACGAACTCACGGCGCCCATAGTCGAATCGCTGGCATGAATCGTTTTCTGAATCACAGGCTGGGCACCTGCGAATATGTTGCGACCTACATGATTCAGCAGATTAAGTGCAATTAGAGTGAGGAGCGCCAAACCAACTTTGGTCCCCTTGAAGACGCCAAGAGACCTTTCCAACTCAATCGACTTCGAAGGCAAACTCTTTAGTTCCACTCAGACCTCCAGTGCGAATACCCTGACCGGATTTCTGTCCGTTCGGTGCGGCGAACAGATGTCGCCTGCAACTGGAGAAATCTCGACAGCCGTCATACAGCGGATTACCGAAGAACCCATCCGAATATTCGGTCAGGGTCATATATGTTCGGCGCTTTTTACGCAGGGGACAAGTTTAGTTTACATGAAGGCTCGCAATTCTCGGTCTACAGTGCAGACCGGGAATTGCGAGCCTTCTACCGCACGTTTCTTCTTGGGGATAACATTTATCCGCTGCTGGGTTATTTCGTTCCCCTGGCTTCGGCTAGTTCGCCCCTCGGTATCTGTGTCGCATTCGCCATCTTCCTCATCGGCAATGCAGGTGTTGTTGTAGGTGGAATGCGATAGTGAGTAGCCTGCTCAAACGAGTATGCGAGTTTGATAAGCTCCAGCTCCGTATAAGGCCGGCCATAAAAAGTAATTCCCACAGGCAAGTGACTGCCGGATGTAAAACCTGCAGGCACATTCAACGACGCCGCGTAGATCAGGAACGTATTCAGCGACGTAACGCCGAGCTGGTTGTAGTACGGCGGATTCAGACCATCCTTGAGCAGCGTCGGTGTATGCTCATCCGTCTTGTGAACGATGGCATCCAGCTTATTGTCCGCCATGATCTTTGCGATCTGAATGTCCAGCGCGTTTCGGACCTCGACGAACTTCAGGTACTTCGTGGAATCTGGCGTTTGGCGGCCCGGCATCCACACCGCCTTCTTCGATGGCGGAATTATCTGGTCAACCAGCGGAGAGTTGGTCACATCTTCACGCGTTTTGTACGGCGAGTTAGGATTGCGGCTCATCCACAGCTTCATACCCGCCTCGCTGTCGCCTGGCGCACTCGCACGCATTGTGTTAATAATCTTCCCGAGGTCCGGTATCTCAATCGGGATCACCGTGGCTCCCGCCGCTTGAAGGGCAGCAACGGCCTTATTGAAAACTTCATCGACCTGTTTGAAGTCATCTGAATCGGGTTGCGTTGCCGCACCAAATACTTGATGGATGACTCCGATGCGAGCGCCCTTTAAGCCATCCTTGTCAAGATACTTCACGTAGCTCTCCGGCGCCTTGCCATATCCGAGTGCGGTGACAGGATCTTCAGGGTCATACCCGACCATCACGTCCAGCAACTCCGTCATATCGCGCACTGTA
>Ga0193753_10003373_pt1 | contig 11843 bp, 9 predicted proteins | sample H1c2metaG_FD_144925 | JGI IMG/M metagenome (GOLD analysis project Ga0193753, IMG submission 144925) | Soil microbial communities from a riparian zone of the East river system, Colorado, United States - H1c2 | ecosystem: Environmental > Terrestrial > Soil > Riparian zone | place: USA: East River... | reverse complement strand
ATCCCGCGCCTCCCTGGTCATAATCTATACGATAAAAATTTGCCCGCCATCGGGTATCTTTTGACGGAACTGTTTTTATTAATGGTTTAAGCAGCACATAAGGAATAAAAAATTCCGCAGTCCAGACAATCATTTTATCAGACCGTTTAGTGACGTGCGTCAGATGCCGGGTTTTGCGATTTCCGACATAATGAAACGGCAGCCAACCTATAAAATTTCCCTTGATATTTGGTACCATTAGCGGCAATTCATAATTGTAGGGAGATAGTTCATACTCAAAATAGACAGGTGTATTTTCATCCGGCCAAAAGAAGGCCTCTACAACATCTTCATTATATAAATCAGAAAAATCCTGCTTAAGAGTCGATGTTAATATACTATCCTGACAATAATAAAGACAGTAAATGCCGGAATCTGAATACAGGATCTTCATTTTCGTTTCATAGGCCGGTCCTTTCCCTTCCCTTTTTGGCAGGATTACCCATTTTTCAGTTTTCCAACTGCCGGCTGTTCCATCACCTGATATTGCAAAGTCCTCTGTTCGGTTTACGGCCAGTACGGTACTGTCTCCGACCTGAGCCCGGAGGGACATTTCGAAAATAAACTGAAATAAAAATAACAGTGTAAAAACGAATCGGATCTGACACTTCATATGAATCTGTTTTTCGCATTATCCGCAGGAATAACACATTTATCCATTGGGAATCCAAAAGCCCCTCAGATGCAATTAAAAATATGTGAATTGAATGATCTCACCGTTTCCGGGAATGTTACTAATCACCCTGCCGCTTGAATTTTTGATCCAGTCAAAAGTCACGTATTCTGTCATCAAATCGTGAGAGATAAAATCTCCCAGGCCCCGTGCAAGAAATAAAATACCCAGGCTGCCCGACAGGTTTTTTATATAAAATGGATTCTTCAGGTTCTCATTATTCACATAGGGTATAGTATAGGTATCCCAGTTCGGTCCGTTCTTATTGATCTGGTAGTTGAAGGCGAGCATCCCCTGATCATCCAATAACACGCTATCCCTGTAATAAGATGCAACGGAGTCCGCGTCGTGGAGCCAGGTTGAATATGTAATTGTATTGCCGGAATAACTGAAATAACTGGTTGGCATATTATTCAACCCGGAGTCTTTGACTAGCCGTTCATCTCCGTTATAATATAAAAGATGAATTTCTGACTGGGGTCCACCATCATAACCTCTGGCAGGTAGCGTGTTATGGTAATTGTAAGTATATCCCGAAGGCAAATTACTTCCTGATGTATACGTGAATGAATAATTTCCGGAGTCGATGGCAACTTCACTCCCCCCCGTATCCAATATTAAAAAAGATATTCTGGTGATATTCTGGTTTGCATCGTAAGAAAAGTCTTCCCAGGCGCTCAGCTGATTCTGTGAACTGTAACGGGTATAGGAGGCGGGAAGGGTTGAAGAAGAATTTGAAGGGCCGGACGAATCCTTATTGCAGGCCAGGGCCAAAGCCATGACAAAAATAAGTATCAGGCGAAAATTCATATTTGTCATTTATTTAAAGTTAATCGATTGATCTGGTATTATTTTGTTCTTGTTACTTCTGTTTAATCCGAACATCATATATAAAATCGTTAATATCGAGTATCCTGAATTTTTTAAAATCCTGATGGACTGGATTCAAAATAAAATTGAATTCTTCCGGAATAACACTGGAAGGAATTTGGAGGATAGCACGGGCTACTTTTTGTAGCAGGCTGCTTCCAAAATTCTGAGCAGACGATGGCGCCGGAGATTTTTTCCAATCGCCCGGCAATTCAGATTCTGCGAGTTTTCGCAAGGCAACTTTCCCGATATCAATCGTGGTTATGCTCAAAGCACGCGGAATGGAATGAATATTGACATTTACTGTATATTCAAGAACGGCCAGTGCCCGGGATTCAGATGTGTACAAACATTCCACGCCGATGCGGTTCCAGCGTCCCCCATTGATTCTTGCCCCTGTTCCGCTCATGTCATCAGCATATTTTGCGCTGCCTATCCTGTATACAATCATCCTTCCTGCTTATGAATAAACACCATATTCAATTCTTCCGAGTATATTCTTTACTTCTTCCCTCCCGTACTGGTTATCAATTATTTCCAAAGGCATTTTCCCACCCAGCGCTTTATTCGGGTCACTCATCCATGCATTAAACCTTTCGGGATCTCCGAACACTTTTTTGCCGTAGGCATATAAATCGGCCAGACCAACTATCCGTTCACTTAAAGGACCATTAAATCTTTCCTCTTTTTTCTTATTAATTAACGTGGCCCGGGTTACAGAAAGAATTTTGGCCATGGTTGCATAATCTAGATCAGTGATGGTTTTTAATAATTCAAGTTCTTTTTTAGTGATGCCTTCTTTAGAAATTTCCATTTTTTCCATGGTGGTCGGGATGCTTTTGCTGTAGTCTAATTGTTCCACAAATTTCCCGGTTTGGCTGTTTCTGTAAACCGGCTTTTTGTATGCCACATTAGTTTCAGAAACGGTTGGCTTGCCCTTTCCAGACTTTTGATTATTACCGCTATTTTTATAACTCTTTGCCATAGTATGATTTTTACCAATTGTCAGTATAAAATTATACTATTTTGACTCCAATTCAAACTTTAAAAGAAACGGGAACGCAACCCAAAGGCGAGACCGGCTGACAAGAAGTTAATAAATTTACATCCCGATAGCTAACAACTATTGGAATACAATGAACCCGGTACATGGCAAGCAAACCCATCTTCAATAACCTGATTAAGGCAATTCGCACGCTCGGCTATAATTTCTCTGCATTTAAGATCAGGGGAATCAGAATCTATATGACCGGGCAGGTATTTAATTTATTGGGCGACTGGATGCAAACCACAGCACAAGCCTGGCTTGTCTGGGAACTCACGCATAAAGCAACCGCTCTCGGTATCATGGCCTTTTTGTCGCAGATCCCTTATTTCATTTTCGGGCCATGGGTAGGCGCATTTTCCGACCGTTATGACAGAAGGAAAATTTTACTGTTGACACAATTTATGTCCATGTTGCTGGCTATTATTCTGGCTTTTCTGATTCAGACAGACCGGGTCACCCTCCATATCGTTTATTTGCTGGCTTTTTTATTGGGGACCGTAAATGCTTTTAATTCGACTGCCGAACAGGCATTTATCGGTGATATAGCAGGCACCGGAAATATTAAAAAGGCAGTCGCGCTGAATAATACAATCAATCAGCTGACCCGTTTGATCGGACCCGCTATTGCCGGGTGGCTGATCGTCGCCGTAGGACTGGCTCCTGCGTTCTGGATTAATGCCGTTAGCATACTCATATCCATATTCTGCATCCTGATGATTCAACCCGATCTGGAACGTACAAAATCGAAAGGCAGCGGATTGAGTCAATTTGCAGAGGCGTTAAAATATCTTAAACAGCAATACTTACTCCGGCTCATCATATTATTTAGTGTTATACAGGCGTTTTTCGGCATGTCGATCGTTCAATTATTACCTGCTTTTTCTTCGGTGATCTTAAAAGGAAACGCAAAAACGCTCGGACAGTTATATGGTGCGGCAGGAGCCGGAGCGCTCGTGGGAATCGTAATCGTTTTGCCGTTTGTTCAAAAAATCAAACGATCCTGCATAGCCATTGGTGGGGCCGTGATCTGGGCAGGGTGCTGGTATATTTTATTTTCTTTTTGTTCCTCCCTGACTTTGGCAATGGTCTGCCAGTTTATGGCCAGTCTCGGCGCATCCAATGTACTTACTCTTTCGCTGGGCCTGGCACAGGAATTAACACCCGTTTACATACGGGCAAGAATCGTGGGTACTTTTTTAATGATCATTTACGGCTTACAACCTGTAGCGTCCTGGCTGGTGGGAATGGCCGCCGATCATTTCGGAATACATACGACCATGGCGATAAACGGATCGATGATGATTATTTTAACTACCGTCTTGCTCAGCCTTCCATCATTAAATAAACTCATCTCAAAAAAATCAGCTACAGAAATACATGAGCCTGTCGTTCCAACACCATCCATTAAATACAGTTGAATACAATCTGCTCCCGGCTTTAACGGGCCGGTATACTTCACTATTTCTTTTTGTAAAAATCCCGGTATCAAAATAAACAAGCGGTATAGAATAAATATTTAGAGAAAGAGTATTGTAAGCGATTCCCTTTTGTCAGCGAAGTTCAGCATCCAGAATATACCAGTCGTTATCGATCAGTTCGCCATATGCCAGTCTCTGTTTTACGTTTATCAGCGATGAAATGTTTCCCAGCAAACCCGACCTTTCAACCTCCAGCTCTTCGGTTTCCCGGATATTGTTTACGACACACCAGCCATCTTCATATTTTGACTTTAATATGTCAGCGGGAATTCCGCGAACAATCATATCACCGTTGGTTATCCTTTTTACCGATTCATTGTCGATGAGAATCATGGTTATTATATTATTTTGTCATTTTTTATCCAGGCCGATCTCATCAAATGGGGGAATTAAATAATGGGTATTTCCATATGCTAATATATTTCTTTAATAGATTCCACAGTCGCTTTGCCCGGAATAAAATGAAAACCAAGCAAGGCAGCGACAGTGTGAACCAGTTTAAAATAAATTTCATGATCTGAATAAGTGATGGTGGTACTAGTCTTTGACATGATCAATGATCGGAAGCAGTTCCAGCAGGTTGTTGATTATATAATCCGGGTTGGCGGACTGAAGTTGCAGAAAAGTGTGCGCACCCGTTGTGATGCCTACATTGATACCGCATCCGGCATTTTGTCCTTCTTCAATATCAATGATGGAATCGCCCACTTTAATTACTTTCTTTGGATCGATGACCCCGTAAATGTCCATGGCCAGATCGATCATTTCCGGATCGGGCCTGTTTTTTTCAACATCGCTGGAAGTAATCAGACTGTCATACTCAATGCCTTTTTTCCATCCCAGTTTTTTCACCAGCGACTCTGCGATATCCGCATTATAACCCGTATTCAGGATGACCCGGATATTGCGTTCTTTTAATATCTGAAATAATTCTTCGGCATTTGGTTGCGGAAGCACGTTGATAGCTTCGTAAACCCTCGATAGCAAATCCATGAAATCGGAATATATTTCATTCGCGAGATCCTTATCAGCATTCCGTGCATATACATTAAAAATACTTTGAATGGCTTCCATCTTTTCTTTGCCCGCGGCTTCAGCCAACACCTGGTCCAGCGTAAAATCAAACCCTTTTTTATTAATCGCTTTTTGAAGCGTTTTATATACCACATTGTCCTCATTCACCGTGGTTCCTGCCATATCGAATACTACCATGCTGATCATCTCGTTATCATTTACTGGTTAAAAATATTATTCAGATACAAACTATACAAACACATTAATCAGGCGATGAATGCAGCATTATCTGAATGTTAAATCACGATTTAAGGCGTCCTGGAAGCGGCGATTCGAGTGAGTGGATCATTCCTTTTTCTGTCTTTCCCGCTTTCTCCTTTTTCTTTCCAGGAGATTGATGGAATCCTGTTTATATAACTGTTGCAGCTGTTTTTTAATTTCTTCCTTTAGTACCGTTTTTTCCTCATTGTACTCGTTGTAAAATATTTCAATGGAATTATCCGGCAGAATGGTTCCGATCATAAAAAAACGGGTATATAAAAATTCGAGCTTGGACTTCTTTTTTGGTTTGATATAAAAAACATATAAAGACTGGGGAATATCAATTTGCTCAGTAACATATTCAAATTGATATTTGTGATCGTCCAGTATAACTTCAAGTGTTTCCATAAATCAGTATCCGTTGGTTGGGTCAAAATTATGGCAACGGTTCCACTTCGATCACACTTTAAATAGCGTCGCGGCAATCGGGCCATTCCATCATATTTTACGGGGGCAAAGAATGATAATAATTACTTAACATACGTAATATTCAATATCGAAACTAAGAGACAAACGATCGTTCAGTTTGTATGACAGATCCACTGCCAGCAAGGATTCTGATAAAATTAAAAAGCACACGTGAAAATGCAGAGGAAAAAATGGCAATTGTCTGCCTTCTCATTTGAGATTACCTGACATTGAATTCCTGCGAATTATTTTCTTCGATGGTAACTGCTTTTTTTAGTGTCAGCTTCCCTGCATACTGTAACCGGAGCGATTTAACTTCCAGTTTTCCGAAGTGAACGGAGATCAAAACAGTATGGTCACCCACGATCACATTTCCCCAGCTATAGCCATCCGACCAGAAATATTTTCCCGGCTTAGACGTAATGGCAAATTCTTTTTCAACAGCCGAATAATGGAACCGGCTGTAAGCGACAAACGCTGACCAGGACGCCATGGCGCGGGCATAATGATTACCGCATTCTTCTTCATTAAAGGGGTTCCGCTTATAGCCGTCATAACGGTTCCGGGTATCCGAAATAACTTTCAGCGCTTCTGTATTCATGTTTTCATAGATCATGCCCGTGGCCGCAGTATATTCCAGTCCTGTCCAGGCTTCAAAGGCGTATGATAAAGGAACAGCGGGTCTCTTCGAGGGATCGGGATACGAGGTCAGTATCAGACCGGATTCATCTCCCAATGCATAGGATCGCATATTATTAAAATGATCTCCGAAAGAAACGACATGATTATATTTATAAATGCTCTCCAGCGTTTTTCGGATGTGATTGGAATCTGCCAGATATCCCAGGCCGCAGATCCAGGCCATATTTTGTCCGACCAGCTGATCCACGAGACAGCCTTCACCGATCTGGAAGTCGGGATTTTTTGTATTCGATGCACCCATACCCGCAATGAGTCCGGTAGCAATCATGTTTTTATCCGCCACAGGCCGGACTTGCTGTATATAGAATTCACCGTTAAATAAATGCTGATCCGTCCAGCGGCTTCCTTTTTCAAACAGTGCAGAGCAGGTTTGCTGAAATTCCCGGTCATTCAGGTATCCAGCCATCCTGGATGCTGCTTTCAGCGCGCCCAGATACCAGAATTCAATTTCAGGATTGGGACCAAAATATTCAATGTCCATGGTGTTGTGTTGGCAACCTTCCATCACGCCATCCTGATCGGCGTCCCATCCGCCTTTGATCCAGGCAAAGGCCAATGCTTTTTTCACGCCCGGCCACGTGGTTCGGAGGAATGCATCATCGCCCGATAACTGCCATTCCCGGTATACTTTCATCACCGTGCCCATTTGTCCGTCGGCGGCCGCTATCTTCCAGTTTTCTTTTTTGTTGAACGGCAATGAAACCCGGAAGCTCATCAATCCGGAGCTGTCATTCAGCCCATACTGGTATTCCACGTTTCTCATTTTCATAGCGAGACTGCCAAAAAGAAAGGGCGTGGCGTGTTCATAATTCCAGACATGCGTGCAATTGCCATAACAGGAGCCGGTAGCGGCAAATACACCTTCCCATCCGAAAAAATATCCCTCTTTATTTCGAAAAGCAGTTTGTGAGCGCAGGGTGCTGCTATTGAATAATGCGGCTTCTTTTATAACAGCGGGATAATCACTTTGAGCGATCAGGTTTACAAAATCGATCGTTTTTGCCTCCAGGCCGGGTAATTGTGGTAAAGTTTTTTCGGCCACATCCCAGGCATCCGAATAAAAAGTAGAATAATAATTTCCGATAGTTACTTTATCATTCCAGTCTTTGCGGTTTGGAAAATCCCAGGTCAGAAAAAATTCAACTTCTTTTGTTTCGTGCGCCGCCAGTTGTAGTTTGACGGACAAAGCTGCCCGCGGGTCGTTTACCTTCTTATCAAACTGAACGTTTCTAAAAATTCCATCGTCGGAGAAATCATCCCACATATCAGTGATGTTATCGTTCCATCCCTTCGGACTGAATTGGGTCCGGTAGCTGATATTATAACCCGTTTTATTTGTTGGCGTCGTCAGGGCCATGGTTCCCCATGCATTTGAATCGTGGTCAACACTGTCAGAGCCCATATAGATTCCCGCAAGCCCTTTTGACTCTCTGAACTCGTTACGGTTATTTTTTGTCCCCAGCAGGATTATGGACCGGTTCCAGTTATCAAATTCAACCACCGAACCATCCATCCCGATAAAATTATCCATAGATCCAGCCACCGCAATCGTCAGGGGCTGGTCGGTTTTATTGGTAATCTCGTAACGGATGACTGCTATCGGGATACCACTGCTGAGGGCGTCGCCCGGAATAAATGGATTAAACACTTTCGCCTTTGCAGAAATAGGCATAGTCTCATCTTCGAGATTCACAATGCCAAACGGATATCCCGCATCAAAACTGGCTCTTGCAAACCTTGGCAGTCCGTGGTTGGGTGCATTACTTCCTTCCGAACCGATATATTCCGGAGGGGGTATCGGGCCCATCAGCGCCTTCGCATGTTTTTCGCCGGACGCATTCTTGGTGAAAACCATAAAGCAGGGTGCACGTTTCGGAGTCACGGATCCATAAAAACCCATACCGGGCTTATTCATGATTTCCACGTCTTTCCACTGGCCGTTCCCACCGATGGATATATTTCCGGTTCCGATGCCGCCTACGGGCATAGCAACCTTTTCAATAAATTTTCCTTCATAATGTTTGATGACCGGCCACACCGTCTGCTGGGAGAAGACGGAGGAAAAGGAAAAACAAAGCAGAACAACAGATATGTTTTTCATGTGGCAATTTGTAGTCAAATGTAAGAATGATCTTAAACTTGCCCTGTGCATTATCTTTATGAACCGTGAGCCCTTTCTTTCAAATTCCGTTACACAATGCGTTCAATGAAATTGGAAATTATTCTATCCATACTGGTCTGTACCACACTTTGTCTGAATGTGCATCCTGTTTATTGCCAAACAGATGACACTATTCCGGTTACCCAACAGCAGAGGATACTCTTGAATTCTAACATACTGCATCTACAAAGGGTTATCTGGATACACACACCTTCCGGGTATGATCAGTCGAATGAAATTTATCCGGTTCTTTATATTCTTGACGGGGATATTCATTTTAAATTCATAACAGAACTTACCGAATTTTTATCGGGTGATGAAAAAAACCGGATTCCGAAAATGCTCATCGTCGCTATCCTAAGTGATAATCGGGTCAGCGATTTCACACCGTTGCCTGACAGCGGGCTGGTTTCCAGTGGTGGAGGCGCTCATTTTCTTCAATTCATCCGCGACGAACTTGTTACTTATATTTCCAGTCATTACCGTACTGCACCCTATCGCATCCTGGCTGCCCACTCTCTGGGTGGTCTATTCGCTTTATATGCAAAAGAATCCGCCCCTGAATTATTCCAGTCAGAGATCCTCATGAGTCCGGCATTTTATGGACCGAACAAAAAGATACTCTTAGATTTTCATTCCTTTTTGACTCATGTAGGCAATTTATCCGGTGGCATGTTTATTACGGTTGGCGACGAACCAGTTGCCAAAGGAAGAATCGATACCCTTGCTGACTATCTGAAGCAATATGCGCCATCTTCTCTATACTGGTCCTACCGGTCATATCCCGAAGACGATCATTTCTCACTTCCATATACAAGTATGTACGATGGGTTAAAATTTATTTATTCAGGTTTCTATACGAATGTCTGGGATGATCAGCATTTGCCTACACGGGAAACAATAACCGAGCATTTCCTTAGATTATCCTCGAAGTTTGGATTCATGATGACGCCCGGGGAAGAGTTTGTAAATACTTGCGGGTATAAACATCTGCGAATGAAACATTATGATCAGGCCATTGATCTATTCGAATTCAATATTAAAAATCATCCGAAGTCATGGAATGCTTATGACAGTATGGGTGAAGCATATATGAATGCTGGTAATACAAAACTGGCGATTGAAAATTATGAAAAATCAATTGCCATCAATCCCAATAATATAAATGCCAAGGAGATACTCAAAAAAATTAAAGGGCCTTCCAAATAGTTCGGGAATCAAAAAAATAGATTTCCTATGTGCCTCCTGAATTCATCATATTTAGAAAATGTTAAACCATTTTTAATTTTTCAAAATTTCATACCTCTTATGAAATACCATACGTGGATACCCGTATCATTTATGCCAGTTTATAGTATCTCTACATATCCATCCGTTCCATTCACCCGAATTCTTTGTCCGTCTTTGATCAGTCTGGTAGCATTCTCCACTCCCACAACTGCCGGTAATCCATATTCACGCGCGATCACGGCTCCATGGGTCATCAGTCCACCCACTTCGGTGACCAGGCCTTTTATAGATACAAACAATGGTGTCCAGCTGGGGTCAGTAAAGGTGGTGACCAATATATCTCCATCTTCTATATCCGCATCTTCCATTTTTAATATGACGCGTGCCCGTCCCTCAATCAGTCCGGAAGAAACAGCCAGGCCTGCAATCGCTTCGGCCGGGAGATTTTCCCGATTGTACTTACCCGTAACGATTTCACCATCAGAAGTTATTACACGTGGCGGAGTAAGTTTTTCAAATAATTTGTAATCGTCTTTTCTTTTTCTGATGACCTGGAAATCCAGTTTATTCATGCGCACGACTTCCTGCAGTTCTTCAAAACTGAGATAGTAGATATCTTCTTTTTCGTGAATAACGTTAGCTAATACTAGTCTTTCGGCTTCTTTCAATAAAGCCTGCTTATAAATGAAGTAGCGATAAACAATACGATATTTTGGATATTCACGATAACCGCTGTAATTCCGGATCAGTTCGATCATTCTTTTTGTTTCTTTTGCTTTTAGTTCACCATCCGTCAATGGCGCCAACCGATCCAATAGCTCTTGTTCTTTTTTCGATGCTTCCTTCAGACCCTGCTCAAATTTCCGTTTGCCGGCACCAGGCTCGAAGTTTTTGATATTGCTGAGAATCAGAGGGACTAATGTTGTTGGTTTTTCGCTCCAGCGGGTTCTCGTAATATCGATTTCTCCGGCACATCGCATACCGTATTTGGCCAGATAAGCAACCAAAGCAATCCGGGTTTCCTTTCCACCTTCAAACTGAACCAGTTCCTCCAAAAAGTTATCATCTGCTACCCCGAATTCAGTTCGGGATAAATAATGAATTACTTCCGGATATGGCCGAATCACATCTGCAACATCCAATAGTTCCAGGCCCATTTCCGAAGTAATATTGTTTGGCGCAGATTGAGAAAGCGTGTCCGCTGCATTTTTTTCACCTAACCATTCGTTCATCTTTTCATTGATCCATGACGAAGCATTCATACCAGTCATAATCACAGCAAAACCTTGTGGGTCAGATACGGTCTTCTTTAATTGCTGGATATCTTCCAGGATAAAATCAAACAGATCCGGTCCTGTTTTCGTCTGAATGTTCCGTTTCAACGTTTCTATCGATGTTTGACTATTCCTGATCAATTCAGAAACGATGGCTGGATCATAATCGTTTAGTGTTTGAAAATTTCGATGTGGCACAGATTTATTGCTGTTAATGGGATCTGATTCTTTTCTATCATCCGGTAACGTTTTTATAAAATCTCCCCGCTCCAGGATGGTTGTCAGTGCGTCTTTTATGAGCCGATCGGATTTTCCCAGAACATTGACCAGCGTTTCTCTGCCGGCGGGTGAAGCCAGCATGGGTGTAATATCAACAAATAATCTTCCACCAGAAATACGCATGGTCGCCGGAGTCGTTAAAAGCCAAACAGACAATCCTAATGGCTTCATGGCATCGGTCATCATTTGTTGATGACCAACAGATACATAGACGTGATTTTCACGATCATTCGCCTCCATCGGTCGCAAGGGGCTTGCCGATGGCACAGTGGGAATCGGGTATAAAGTAGTAATTGGCCGGGTCTGGACGATATAAAAGCTGTCATCAGCAAGACACCATTCGATA
>Ga0193753_10003372_pt1 | contig 11847 bp, 7 predicted proteins | sample H1c2metaG_FD_144925 | JGI IMG/M metagenome (GOLD analysis project Ga0193753, IMG submission 144925) | Soil microbial communities from a riparian zone of the East river system, Colorado, United States - H1c2 | ecosystem: Environmental > Terrestrial > Soil > Riparian zone | place: USA: East River... | reverse complement strand
TCGGTCAGCACTTCCATGCCCGAGCGGTCGGGCATCATCAAATCGAGCAGGATCAGGTCGTGCAGCCCCGACTCGAATTTATGCAGCCCCACGGCCGCGTTCTCGGCCAGGTCGACGGTATAATTTTCGCTCGTCAGCAGCAGTTCGAGACTCTCGCGGATGTCTGCTTCATCGTCAATGACCAGAATGCGCCGCCGCTCCGGCGGACCAACGCGATCGGCGGGCAAAGCTTGATTCGGAAAAGCCACTACTGTGGTTGTATCAGACGCGCGCGATCATCCGGTGCGGCGTAGCGCTTCGTGCAACAGCGACTTAAGATAGGTTTGGTAAGGAAGACCTTTTCGCGCAGCCTGCTCCCGCGCTAGCGCCAGATCGGTTTCCGGTAACCGGAGCGAGATTACCTTGGTGGCGCCGGCGACCCGCGCCTTGAGTTGCTCCCGATCCAGCCGCTGCAATCGCCCCTTTTGGGCTGCCTCTAGAAAGTCTCGATCGAGTTCGACGCGATTCTTATCCCACCAGTCCGCTTCCTCCTTTTCGCTTCGAAAGCGAGGTATTTGACGAACGGCCATGATGCATTCACCTCCTGTTTTCTTCATACAGTCGCCGCAACGCTCGACTAACCCCGTAACCGGTGACAGCCCGAATCTTCCGCTCGCGTATAGTCCACACAATAATCAGCACGCGGCCCCGGCTCGTCGCACCAAGAGCCTTGTACCGTGCTTCTCCGTTCTCGATCTGATACTCCAGGTCGAGCGGGTCATTGAGAAGCACCTCTTCAAATTCCGCCGGAGCGATACGATGCCGCCGCAGGTGACGAATGTTCCCCTCGTTCCAGGCGAACTCCAGCCCGCCCGCGGCCACAGCTCCAAGCTAGCTGATTGTATATACGCTGTCAATACCGATTGGGGGCCGAGGAACCGGAACTTAGCGGTGGTTCTTACGCTGTCAAAGCTTCCAACCGTATTGCGGCGAATGCCACGAAATTTCAAACGAAAACAGATACTCGGTCCAGCGTGCCGTCTAACTATGACAAGTTTTAAAGCACCTGCCCCAATTTTGGGAGTCCCTGCCGGAACGGGCGCTAGTCTTGAACCGATGTGAAGTCGAACGGCCAAATGTGCGAGCTATTGCGCGTGCATCTCAGGGTGGGGTGCAAACTCGCCTGATGAAATTTGAGTGGTGCGCCGCACTTCGGACAAAGAACGCCTTCGCCGCCCAACTTACCCATAAAAACATGCCTGTTTGCATCTTTGGCAAATCCGATTAGGGCTCCCGGTATAGACATAAAGCCGTGCTCATGCACATATTTCGCGCAGCCTGCCATCAGGGCCAGCAAGGCTAGTAAAAATGAGCGCGGCAGAATATCCAGTGGTCCAATGTGCTGATGAGTGAAAAGGCCTCGGAGGGCAACCGCCATGCTCTGAAGGGCAGCCGTCAAAAAAAGTAGCAAGAAAATCACGGATAGCCAACCCGCTGTGATGCCGGTTCCGAACAAATAATTTTTTTGTCCCACTTCTGCCGGCTTAGTAATGGTTGGTTGTTATCAGAGGAAGGCGGGTGGACGTGTTAATCCCGCCCCGCGACGCCGTCAACAGGCCCATAAAATTGGAATTGCCGTTCGCTCATTTGCCTTGCATATAAGTAACGCCTTTAATCCCTCAAAAATTGCGCTAGTGGCAATCCCTGAAATATAAGGATTCTCCGCTAGGCTGCGAAGCTGGCGAAACAGTCCGGCTTTCTGCAGCTCGGGGGATGTTGCCGGATTGACTAACAGCCGTTTCCAGCAAATGCAGTAGATTAATAGAGGTAATGTTGTTCTGAATGAGGTCGCGGCCCGCCACACTTCCCACACCTGCACGGAAATTCTGGTGGACTACGGTTGTATTTTCTGAATCTTGCGCCAAAGCGAACCCTTAACGGAGTACACGCTTTTTAACGCTCGGAAACAGCTTAGTTTACGGCGCGAAGAGCAGCAGGATAAACAATCACCGGCCTTCTTACGGCCAATCTTGCGCGCCATGTAGGATACGAACAAGCTGAATTACCTCGCCCCGGATGCGGTAGACAACGATGTAAGGGAGTGGCGAAAGCACCAATTCGCGCGTCCCGTCCTTCTTGCCTGGACGGCCACGACGGGGAAAGTTTAACAGTGCGGCAGGAGCGTCATAAATAGCGCGTATCAACTCCGGCGCAGGTTCCGGCTTCTTCTCAAATTATTGCCGCGACTGCTTTTCGGCGAGCCGCTTTTCCAGGTGTGCGCCTATTTCCTCATGGCTTAGCAGTCCGTCTATCGGCGGACGCCAGACCTTTTTCTACTTCATGGATAAACCACTCGTCATAGTCCACGAAGCGCTCAATGGCTTCGCGCGCCAACACCTCAGCGTCGCTTCCGCGCGGGGCGGCAAGGCAGCTTAATTTGGCCTGCACATCAGGGATTGAGGTGGACTTCCATACGCTCAAATTAAGGATTGCACGAGGGCGACTCTAAGCCGTCAAAGCTTCGCGCCGCGCGCCAACCGCATGCGGCGAGCGCATGGAAATCCCGGGAAACTCCAAACGAAAACGGGTCCCCTGATTCAACGTGCTGTCCACTTCAATACTGCCGTTGTGCTCCTGCACAATTCCGTACGTAATCGACAACCCGAGCCCAGTGCCCTTCTTCGGCCCCTTCGTGGTAAAAAACGGATCGTAAATCCGCGCCAGGTTCTCGGTCGGAATACCCTGCCCGGTGTCGGAGATCTCGACATGCGCAAACCCGCCTTCGGCCCAAGTCCGTATGGCCAGGTCGCCGCCGTTCGGCATCGCGTCGCGAGCATTGATGAAAAGGTTCAGAAAGACTTGCTGCAGCTTTCCCGAATTGCCACGTACGCTCGGAAGCACGTCGGCCAGGTCGACCGCAGTCGCCACGCCCGTCTTGTCGAACTGATGTTCGACCAGCGAAACGGTTTCCCGGATAACCCGGTTCAAATCGAGCTCCACGAACTCCGTCGGCGAGGTGCGTGAAAAATTGAGCAGCGAATTGACAATCTCGCTCGCGCGAAAAGTCTGCTTGGCTATTTTTTCGAGCAGCTTCGATTTCTGATCGTCGCCCGACACCTGTTTCGCCAACATCTGCGCATAGGTAGAAATAACAGCCAGCGGCGTATTCACCTCGTGCGCCACGCCCGCCGCGAGCAAACCGATCGAACTCAGCTTGTCGGCCTGCACCAACCGCCGCTCGAGCTCGTTGCGGTCGGTCACGTCGTCGAAAATAATCAACCGCCCGATCTGCTTCGCCTCGCGCGAAACCAGCGGAGCGATGGCCAGGTTCACGATAGATTCGCGAGGCTGGGCCGCCGACGTGGCCAACTCAAGCCCGCCATGCCCGTTGCGCGCCTCCCGCGGCTCCTCTTCGAGCGCGCTCGAAAAACGTTGCCGCAGGACCATCCGATAAACATTGTGAACGCTCTCGTCATCGCGCAATTCATCGAATTTCTGGCACAATTCTTCCGGAAAAAGCTCCGTGAGGCGGCGGCCGATCGCTTCCTCGCGGCTGATGCCCGTGAGCCGCTCGATCTGCGTATTCCAGCTTTCCACGCGCCCGTCCAAACCGGCCGCCAGAATGCCGACATTGATCGATTCGACAATATTCTCGCTGAATTCCTTCAAACGCTCGTACTCGTCCGCTTTGCGTTGCAGCGAACTGTAAAGGCGCGAATTCTCGATGGCGATCGCTACGTAGTTCGACAACGTCACGAGCAATTCAATATCGTCGCTCGATAAGAAATCGCCCTCGGTCGTGCGGCTCACGCCAAAATGCGCGATCACCCGGCCGCGCGATTTGCACGCCACGTAGTACGTAAAATCCAAATCGGCGATAGTCTCGCGCACCGAATCCGGCCATTCCTCCGACACGATATCGCGCAAACGCCTGGGGCGCTCGAAGAACAAGTACGGCTTCGCCGGCGACTCTTCGAGAAAACGCAAATCGAGCGGCGCCGAGACGCTTTTCGGATTGCGCCCCGATTTCTGGCCCAACGAGTGCAGCCGGAACTGGCCCGTGCCTTCTTCTAGGAGAAAGAAGCCCACCTGTTGAATCGAGAGCGTCCGCAGCAGCCGGTCGGAAACCTTCGCCAGCATGGCGTTCTGGTCTGTCTCGGAGCTGAGTTCGCGCGCAAACTCCGTCAGGCTCTGGCGCGCGTCATAGCGATCGCGGTAAAAAATCCAGCGGTCCAACTGCTCCTGAATCCAGCGGCGAATCGGCTGGAAGACAAACGTCGCAAACGAAATCAAAACGACAAAGGCCGGCGGCGTAATCGTCTGCGTATTGAAAATCAAGAAAATCAAACCGTAGAAAGTGCCGATAACCGCAAGCGTGGCCAGCGTGTAGACATAACCCTGCTGAAAGATGATGTCCACATCCATCAGCCGGTAGCGCGTGATCGCATACGCCCACGTCAACGGGATCAGCCCCATCGAGAGCACGCTCAGGTTCATCAAGTGCGTAGGCACGGCGCCGAACAAATACGGCAAGACGTAAAAGATGGTGAACGGCGCCAGTCCTAGAAACGCGCCGTTGCGCAGATACTTCAACTGCCGCCGGATGACCGGGTCTTCGGCGTGCGCGAAATCGAAACCGAGCGCCGCCGCGCCGGTGAAATAGAGCAGCGTTCCAAACCCCAGCGTCAGGCGATCCAGAAACCAACGCACTTCGAGCAGCGGCGTTCCAAAGCGCAGCACTCCTTCCGCCGAGGCCGCCACCAGCGCAATCAAGGCAACCGGCGGGAGATAGAGCAGCAGCCACGATCCTCGCCTCGCGAGCCAGCGTGGCCGGCCATAGAACGTCAGGCAGAAATGCAGGAACACGGCCGGCGCGATCAAGCCCGCGGTCAGGTTCCCCCAGTACATGATTTCGTCGAAAGTGTTGAGCTTGCCCGAATAGTGGAAGCACGAGCCGATGAAAGAAATCAGGCACAGCAGGAAGAAATGCAGCGATCGCGCGGCGCTGGTGCGGCGAAAATACACAAACAGGCCGATCGCCAGGTAGAAAAATCCAACGCAGTACTGGTAGTACAGAGCGCTATCGCGCGGGGCCGCCTGAATGAAGATGTGGTCTTTCTGAAATTCGATCCCGTCGCGGCGCAGCGTGTATTGCGCTTGTCCCAGCAGCGGAATTTGCCAGAGCGCTTCCGGCACGTCGAGCGAATGATGGATGGCGGACGATTGTATCCGCGCCAATTGATCGCCCACCCGGATGCCCGCCTTTTCGCCCGGCCCGCCCGGGGAAATGAACGCCGCAACCACCTGCGTCTGGCCGCCGGAGGTCCGGTCCACCCAGGTCACGCCGTCGTAGGGCAGCGGGTAGGAGCGCAGGTGCTGCAGGCTGAGGATGGAGCCGATTATGGCTACCACCGTCAGAACCAGCAGCAGCGTAGCCGTGAATTGATTTCTGGACTCGCTCATTTTGCCGCGTCGCTCAAAGAAACTCGACCGGGATCGTCCGGACACCCTAGGGACACCTTCGCCCGGTGGCAGGCGCGTCCGTCACCCTCCGTTCCATCTCATAAAACCCTAAGCCGCTGCACGTGGGCTACCACTCCCGTTCGAGCCCTCGAAAGCGCGCTAAACCCCTGATAAATCGCATTTCAAGAGCCCGCGCGCCACCAGAACTCTTCATTTTAGGAGCCCCGTTCCCGAATATCGTATTCCGCAACGCCCGTCGCACACCATCGTCAAGTGTACAGGCCGCCCCGAACTTCCCGGAAACGAAACGGTTGGACGGTGCGTCAGGGCGTTGACGTTACCTATAAAGAATCTTAGACTTGAGATTGAGAGTTCCCACAGTCGTATTAGAGGTTCCGCCTATGAAGTCCGGTCCCGCCCGTCGTTTCTCCGCCCTGGCAACGGTTCTTGCCCTCGCGCTCGCGCCTTGTTCCCTGTTCGCGCAGGAGAAGGACACGACCAGTTCGAACAGCACCGCGCCAGAAACCATCGCGAAGCCGCTTTCGAAAAGACAGATCGCGAAGAAGCAGAGAGCTCTCGAGCGCGAGCTCGCCGGTCCATGGAAGAAGTGGATGAACGAAGATGTCACCTACATCATCACCGATGAGGAACGGCAAGCGTTCAAGCGATTGAAGACCGACGAAGAGCGGCAGCAATTCGTGGAGCAGTTCTGGCTGCGCCGCGATCCCACTCCGGACACCGAAGAGAACGAATACAAGGAAGAGCATTACCGCCGCATCGAATACGCCAACGACCACTACGCCTCCGGCATCCCCGGCTGGAAAGCCGATCGCGGCATGATCTACATCAAGTACGGCCCGGCCGACGAAGTCGAGTCTCATCCCTCGGGCGGCAGCTATCAGCGTCCCTATGAAGAGGGCGGCGGCGAAACCTCCACCTATCCGTTTGAAGATTGGCGCTATCGCTACATCGAGGGCGTCGGCACCAACGTCATCATCGAATTCGTCGACACCACGATGACCGGCGAATATAAGATCAGTCTCGACCCGGAAGAAAAGGACGCGCTACTGAACGTTCCTGGCGCCGGCTTGACCTTATCGGAGCAGATGGGCATGGCCGACAAATCGCAGCGCTTCAGCCGTACCGACGGCACGCATCTCGGAACCGGCAACCAGCCGCTTCCGGAAAGCATGAACGAGTTCACGCGCCTCGAACAATACGCCAACCTGATGAAGGCGCCGGCGATCAAGTTTAAGGATCTGGATGCGATCGTTAGTTCGAACATTCGTTACAACACGCTGCCCATGCAGGTGCGCACCGACTACATCCGTGTCACCGACGCGACCGTCTATGCCAACATCACGGTTCAGTTCAAGAACAACGATCTGAACTACGCGACCAAAGACAAGATTTCAAAAGCCACCGTCAATCTCTACGGCCGCATCACGACGCTCACGCGCCGTTCCGTCAACTGGTTTGAAGAGACGGTATCGAGCGAAATTCCGTCCGAGATGTTGCAGCAGGCCATGACCGGCTCGCAGATTTATTCGAAGCGCGTCCCGCTCGCTCCCGGCACCTACCGGCTGAATATCGTCGCCAAGGACACCGTGGGAAACACCATGAACACGTTCGAAATGGCGTTGGTGGTCCCGCACTACGAAGAAGACCAGCTCGCGGCCTCGAGCGTAATTCTCGCCGATCAACTCGACCGCGTGGCCACCAATAGCATCGGCGCCGGTCAGTTCGTGATTCGCAGTTCGAAGGTTCGTCCGCGTATCGGCGACATCTTCAAGCAGAACGAAACCATGGGCATCTACACCGAGTTCTACAACCTCGGCATGGATGAAAAGACGAAGAAACCGCAGGGGACCATCGAGTATGAGGTCGTGAGCAACGCCGACAACAAGACGGTCATGACGCAGACCGAAGATCTCACGAATTTCAAGAACGCTTCCGGCTTTCTCCTCACTGTGGAGAAGAAGCTTCCTCTGAAGTCGCTCGCCCCAGGCAAATATACGCTCAAACTGAAGATCGACGACAAGCTCAAAAAGCAGAGTCTCACGCCTTCAGCTCAGTTTACGATCACGTCGTAAACGCCCCGGCTGCTGCTGGCCATCATTAGCGCCGCGCTTGCGACCTGTATGTTGGTGGCCCATTCCCATCTCCGCCAAGGAGCGTGGGTGCATGGAGTCGTGGGCGGGGGCGGCATGGGAACGCCTAAGAAATAACGGGTTGGATTCATCTCGCTTTCCCCACCTCGCCATTTTTCTCGCCTTTTAGCCGATTCCCCATCCCTCCTCTATAAACCGAAGGCCGCTATTGTGATGGGAAGTTTTTTCGTTCAACGCGCCTTCAGGACAGTACCAACTATTACACCGCTGGCCCAGTTTACGGTAACATCGTAAGAGCACCAGCTCCTCTAGCAGGCAGGAAGAACGAAAGGCCATTTTGCGGACAGGTTTCGCGGGTAGGACAAGCGTTGCGGGCAGAACGTCCGCTGTAACGGTCCTAGCAGCAGGGCTCCTGACCCTGGCGCTGCCAGTGTGCGCCGCCGATCTCGCTCTACCTCTAACCGGCAATCTTCTGGGACGCGTTGCCGACGCCACCGGAAACCCGCAGATGGGGGCGACCGTCGAGCTCTTCAATCGCTACCAACGCTCGGTCGCTCAAACCGTCAGCTCTCCCGATGGGCGCTTTGCCTTTGCCGGCCTCACGATCGATACCTACTCTGTGCGCGTTTCTCTCGCCAGCTTTTTGCCCGCCTTCCGCGATCGCATCGCGGTCAAAGCCGGTTTGGATAGCGTCCTCCAGATCCACTTGGCCACGCTGTTCAGCGAGATAGAACTCAGCTATATCGTTCCGTCCGCCGCCATGTCGAACGATTGGAAGTGGGCGCTCCGCGCCGCTCCCGCCACTCGGCCCATCACGCGCTTTCTACCCTCGGTCTCACCCGCCAGCGCCGAATTGCGGCCGCGTATCTTCTCCGGCACACACGCCATGTTGTCGCTCTCCGGGGGCGATACTGGCTTGGTCGATTCCGGTCCGGCGCAGAGCGGTCTGGGCACCGGCTTCGCGCTCTCCACCACGCTCGCCGGCAAAAATCAATTGCAGGTCGCTGGAAGCTACGGGCAGAACGGTAGTTTTAGTCCCTCCGCCATGGGATTGTGCGCCATCTATAGCCGCAGTCCGGACGGCGGCTTTGGAAACCCGCCCGAAGTCACGTTGACGGTTTCCCAGATCAGCAGGTTTGGCGGAGCGCTCTTCGGAGGCTCCGGCATCTCGGGCGCCGGGCCCATTTTGCGCACCATGTCGATGAGCGTCTACGAGGCCGCCGATTTCCTGGATAATCTCCACCTCGAATACGGCATCACCGGCGAATCTGTCGACTACCTGCAGCACTCCGACCGCATCAGCCCCTTCGCGCGTCTCGCCGCCGATCTCGGCAAGGGAGCCAGCTTGATTGCTGCTTACAGCGACGGCGGCCGGCCCGACGAATTGACCGCGCACCAGCGCCTGCAATCTTCCGAGACCGATGCTTCCTCCGATTTGAGCGGCCCGCTGGACGCCCTTACGCGCATGCCGCAAATCTCCAGGCGCGGCGGCCAGCTCGAATTGCAGCGCACGCAAAACTACGAACTCGGTTACGACAAGATCTCCGGCTCGCTGACCTACGCGGTCAGCGCTTTCTATGAGCGGGTTTCGAACGGCCGCCTCAATCTGGCTGGCGATACGACATCGCTGGATGCCGGCAATCTGCTATTCGATGGCCTCTCGAAGACGTCTACGTACAACATCGGCCGCTACGCGCGCACCGGCTATCTGGCATCGGTCGACCAGCGTCTCACCGACTCGCTGGACGTCGCCGTGGCGTATGGGCGCATGGGCGGATTCACCGCCGCCACCGGCGGGCAAGGCCAATTGGTCGACTTGCGCAGCCACAACGTGGCGAGCGTCAACGTCAATACGCGATCCAGAATCACGGGCACGCGTTTCACCGCCGCCTACGGCTGGATGGACAGTAATGCGGCCATGCCCGGTCACGTCTTTACGACCCAGTCAGCCTACATGCGGCCCGGCGTCAACCTGACCGTCCGGCAGCCGCTTCCTTCTCCGTTTGGGATGCCGGGCCGTTTCGAAGTCACCGCCGACGTCCGCAATCTCCTCGCCCAAGGCTATCTGCCAATAGGCGGCGCCGATGCCCGCAAACTCCTCATCGTGCAATCCCCGCGCATCATCCGCGGCGGCCTGAACTTTACTTTCTAAATTTGTGGCGCGGACATTATATGTCTGCCGTCTCGACAATCTTGTCGAGATGCCCTACTGATACAAAGGTTCTGAGGACCAAACTGTGCCGGAAGGAGTCATGGAAGACGGAAATATGGCTGGCGTGGCCGCTGCCCAGGAAGCCGCGGCGACCTTCGACCCAGGATTAACCCAGCAATACACCAAAGTCCTGAAGCGCGTCATCAACAAAGACGGGCAATTCAATGTCCGGCGCGTGGGCAGGACCTGGCGGGACTGGCACCCGTACTTATCCCTGATCAGCGCCCCGTGGCCGATATTCTTTGGCGTGATTGCGGCGACGTTTGCCATCGTCAACACACTATTCGCGGTCTTGTACTGGGCGGTCGGACTGGAGTATCTAAAGAATGCCGACGCGCCCACCGCCGGCCTGCGTTTCTTGAACGCCTTCTTTTTCAGTGCGCATACGCTCACCACCGTCGGCTACGGCAACATGTGGCCGGTCGGGCCCGCCGCCAACACCGTCGCCGCGGCTGAGTCGCTCTGCGGCGTACTCGGATTCGCCATTGCCACGGGCCTGCTCTTCGGACGATTCTCGCGGCCCTCGGCGCGTTTCGGCTTCAGCGACACGATGGTCATAGCGCCCTACATGGGAGCGACCAGCCTGCAGTTTCGAGTCGTGAACCGCAGGAGCAACAACATTATCGATCTCGAAGCGCGCGTGCTGTTGATGCTGGTCGAAGAGAGTCACTCGAAGGCGCGCCGCAAATATCTGCCGCTCCCGCTCGAGCGGCCTTCCGTCCTCTTCTTGCCGCTGACCTGGACCTTGGTGCATCCGATCACCTCGGACAGTCCCTTCTTCGGCAAGACCGCCGCCGATCTCGAGCGCATGCAAGCCGAAGTCTTGATCGTCATGAAGGGCTTTGACGAAACCTTCGGGCAGACCGTGCACGCGCGTTTTTCCTACCGCTACGATGAAATCGTGTGGGGAGCCAAGTTTGCCCCGGCATTCGAAGTCGAGGACAGCGGCGACTTGCGTATCGAAGTGGATAAAGTGAGTATCACCGAGCCGGCCGCGCTGCCGGAGACCGCCGTGGGGTAGGGAAAGTCAGATGCAAGATCCGGATTGTGTTTTTTGCAGGATTGTGACCGGAAGCATTCCCGCGCAGATTGTCTATCAGGACAACCAGACCATCGGTTTCCTCGACACACATCCCTTGTTTCCCGGCCACGTCCTGCTCTGTCCGCGGGATCATCACGAAACGCTGCTCGACGTCCCCGTGGAACTAACCGGGCCGCTCATGGCGAAAACCCAACTGCTCGCCAAAGCCGTGGAAGGCGCGTTGGATGCCGAGGGCACATTCATCGCCATCAACAACCGCGTCAGCCAGACCATCCCGCACCTGCACATCCACATCGTTCCGCGCCGCCGCCGCGACGGTCTCCGCGGCTTCTTCTGGCCGCGCCAGCCCTACCGCGACGACGACGCGCGCGAAGCCGTGCGCGATGCCATCGAACGCGAAGTCCGAAAGCTCTCCGGCTAACTCCCTCCCAAATCCATCACCGACGCGCCCTTGGAGAGCGCCGCCACAATACTTTCCCGATCCCGCATCCCACGCTCGACCGCCGAATCCAGCGCGATTCTGTAAAAAATAGCGCCAATCCCGAGTTCCACGAGCAGCACCGCGAAAAACGGCCAGTCTCTCTGAAACGCCCACCGCGCCAGAAACGGAAACGCAACCAGCACCAGCATTCCCAAGCTCGCAAATAGCAGCCACAATTGCATCCTGCCGCCCGTCTGTTTCCGGAAGGTCGACGAAGGGTCGATCGGCCGCGGCATCGACACCGAGCTATAGTTGCCGGCCGACACCAGAAAGATCGACACCACCACCGATATCGCCATTCCGCCGGCCACGCTGAACGGGCTCAGGTGAATCCGCAGCAACAGCACAAAAATCAAAACACCTACGGTTTCGAGCGCGACAAAGCAAAGCGCTGCGACATTCTTCGCCTGCAGCACCGTCTCCAAGCGCACCGGAGCGACGAAAAACAATTGCGATGCCTGCCGGTCGAGCCCAAACACATTCAGTAACAGCGCATCGCTCAGCAGCAAAAGACCATAGAGATTCACGATGGGCAGGAAATTGTCGCTCATGAAACTCG
>Ga0193753_10003371_pt1 | contig 11849 bp, 8 predicted proteins | sample H1c2metaG_FD_144925 | JGI IMG/M metagenome (GOLD analysis project Ga0193753, IMG submission 144925) | Soil microbial communities from a riparian zone of the East river system, Colorado, United States - H1c2 | ecosystem: Environmental > Terrestrial > Soil > Riparian zone | place: USA: East River... | reverse complement strand
AGGAACGTCACCTGCTGCGGAAACAGGATCACCTTGTTGTTCGGGAAATCTTGCAGCACGCGCAAGCGGAACTCGTGATGAATCGGGTAGCGATCGCCAAAATTTCCGCCCCCCTGCATCAGGATGATTCCATTGCCGAGTTTTGCCGCCATGGCATCGCGGTCATAGGTCTGCACCGAACATTCATAAGCGTTTGGAATGCCCAGTTCGCAGAGCAGCTTCTTCTGCCCGAGCCAGATCGCGTGATCGCCGCAATTGGTTGAAATCGGGTAATCCACCAGCGCGGCGGGGATGTCGCGCGGAATGAGCGCCGCGAAACTCTCGCGCAATTGCTTCATATAAAGGCTGACAAGGTCCTTGCTCGTCATCCCGCCGATACCCGCTCTCTGGCTCAACAGGCGCATTTTGTCGCCGTCCCACCGGCGTGTTGCAAGCATTTTCGCGTTTGCCGGCTCTTCTCACCGACACAAAGTTTGACGCGTGGTTTGCCGCGGACCAGTATCGCGGCAGGCGCGGCAAGGCGCAGGATCCTGAGGTGGGTATTGATGGAAGCGCTTTTTATCGGCCAGACCTATATCGATGTGACATTCCTCACCGATCACATTCCGACCGGCGACGACAAGCATGTCGCCAGCGATTATGCGGTTTCGTTCGGCGGCAACGCCGTGACGGCCGCGTTTTGCTGTGCGCGGCTCGGCATTGCGCCCGATCTTCTGACGTCCGTCGCGGATGATTGGCTGGGCCGCATGTTCCTGGACATGGCGGCGAAATATCAAATTTCCGTGCATGTGCGTAAAGTGCGCCGTTCGTCTCTCTCCTTCGTCATGCCCAAGGATGGCAAGCGCGCCATCGTGCGCTGCCGCGACGATGATTATCTGCATCCGTTTCCGCCGCTGAATCTCGAAGGATGCCGCGCGCTTCACCTCGACGGCCATCAGGGCGACGCGGCTTTGTATTATGCCAAGGCCTGCCGGGAGGCCGGCATCTTCACCTCGCTCGATGGGGGCGGGGTGCGCAGCAACACCACGGATCTTTTGCCGTTCATCGACGTGGCCGTGGTGTCGGAGCGGTTCTGCGAGCAATTGCACAGCTCGCCCGCCGAAGTTCTCGATCTGCTGAAGGAGAAGGGCTGCCGCATCGGCGGCGTTACCCTGGGCGAGCGGGGTCTGCTCTGGTACGACGAAAAAGGCACCGTCACGACCATGCCGGCCCTGCTTGTGCCGCGCGCGGACATTATCGACACCAATGGCGCGGGCGATGTGTTTCACGGGGCTTATGTCTATTCGCGAATGGTGCAGCCGGAGGCGCCGTGGGATGTGCATTTTCGCTTCGCGCGCGCCGCGTCCGCGCACGCGATCCGCTATCTGGGCAACGAGGCACGACTGCCGACGTCCTCGGATGTCGAAGCGACCGAAAAGCGTTATCGCTCGGCTGCGGCGGTGCCTGCGTAATCTACTCGCCGGGAATCGGCTGCGCCTGAAGGGCGCCTGCCCGGGCCCGGATGCGCGTGAAATCCTTCGCAATCAGGACGTAGAACGTCGGCACCACGAACAGCGTGAACAGCGTGCCGATCGAAATGCCGCTGAAGATCACAAGCCCCATGGCAAAGCGCGCCACCGCGCCCGCACCAGTCGAGAGCAGCAGCGGCACGACACCCAGCACCATGGCGGCGGTGGTCATCAAGATCGGGCGCAGCCTTATTCCGGCGGCGAGTTCGACAGCTTCCCGCTTGGCATGGCCTTCGCGCTGCAGCCGGTTCGCCACATCCACGATCAGAATCCCGTGTTTGCTGATGAGCCCCATCAGCGTCACGATGCCCACCAGCGTATAGATGTTCAGCGTCGCGCCGCCGAATTGCATGACGTCCGGAAAGAACACGTGCAGGCCGCCGACGAGATGCATGGCCGCCATCGCTCCGGCAATCGACATCGGCACCGAGATCAGGATGATGAACGGATCGCGGAAGCTCTCGAAGAGAGCCGCCAGCACCAGGAAAATGATCACTGACGCGAACAGGAGAAGGGTCAGGAAGCCGCTCGATTCCTGGATATATTGGCGTGACGTACCGGCATAATCGATGATGTAGCCTTCCGGCAGCGTGCGCGCGGCGACCCCTTGAAGATAGGTCAGCGCGTCGCCCTGCGTCATGCCGAAGCCCGGCGCCAGATTGATCGTGGCCGCATTGAGCTGCTGGAAATGGGCAACCGATTCCGGCGTGGTCTTGGTGGTGATGCTGGCAATGGTGGAAAGCGGCACGAGGTCGCCGTTCGCCGCGCGGATGTAATAGTTGAGGATCTGCTCGGCATTGAGGCGGAAGGGCTGATCGGCCTGGGCCATGACGCGGTAGGACCGGCCCTCCATGCTGAAATAATTCACATAGCCGCCGCCCAGCATCGCCGAAAGCGCGTTTCCGACATCGCTCATGGAAAGGCCCATCAGCGCAGCCTTGTCGCGATCAAGGTCGATCGTGACTTGCGGCCGGTCGATCTTGAGATCGGTATCGACGAAGAAGAATCTCTTGCTATCGCGCACTTCGGTGAGGAAGGCCTGCACGGACTCGTTCAAGCGGTCGAAGGATTGCGTGGTGCTGATGATGAACTGCACCGGCGCGCCGAAGGTGCTCGGCAGGGGCGGCGGCTGCGAGACGAAGAAATTGTTGAAGGCCGGGAATTGCGTCAGCTCGTTCTGTACCTTCTGCTGCACCTGCGCCGAATTTTCGTCGCGCTGGTCCCACGGCTTAAGGGCGAAAAATTTGATCAGCCGGGCGGTCGAATCCATCTGGAAAATAAAATCGAGATTCGGGTCCGGTTTCAGCTTTTCATAAACGGCGGCCGAAAATTCCTTGTACTGGGTGACGGACGCTGTGGGCGTGCCCGGCCCAAAGGCGAAGATGAAGCCCTGGTCTTCCTGGGGCGCAAGTTCCTGCTGGGTCGTCATCCACAATGCGCCGGTGCCGATGATCACGACGACGGCGAAAGCCAAAGTCACGGGCACGTAATTCAACGAGCGGTTCAGCCGGCGTGCGTAGAAATTATGCAACGTCTCGAAGCGCCGGTCGATAAAACGCGTGATGCGCGCCTGCAGGCTGGGGTCGTTCTCGTCAACCGGTTTCAGGAGCTTGGAGCACATCATCGGCGAAAGCGTCAGGGCGACGATGGTCGAGATGATGATGGTGCCGACGAGCGTGAAGGCGAATTCGATGAACAACGCCCCGGTCAAGCCGCCCTGGAAGGCGATCGGCAGATACACCGCGATCAGCACGGCCGTCATGGCGATGATGGGTCCGCCCAGTTCCCGCGCCGCCTGCAGCGCGGCATCGAAGGGCCGGGAGCCCTCATTGATGTGGCGGTGCACATTCTCCACCACGATGATGGCATCGTCCACCACCAGACCGATGGCCAACACCATCGCCAGAAGCGACAGCAAATTGATCGAGAAACCCAGCACCAGCATCATGATGAAGGCGCCGATCAGCGACAGCGGAATGGCGACGATCGGAATCACGACGCTGCGAAGCGACCCGAGGAAGACGAAAACCACCAGCATGACGATGAGGAGAGTCTCAAAAATGGTGCTCTCCACCTCGGCAATCGCGGAATTTACGAATCGCGAGGCGTCATAAAGAATCGCGGCATCGAGCCCTTGGGGCAGCTGCGATTGGACTTGCGGAAAGACGGCCTGGATCGCCTTCATCACGTCGACCAGATTCGCGTCGGGCGCAATGTCGATCGACATCGCGATGGAGTTCTGGCCGTTGTAGGAGATGTTCGTATTGTAGTCGTCCGCCCCGAGCACGACGGTGGCGACATCCGAAAGGCGCACGATAGCGCCATTTCCCTGCTTGATGATCAGATTGCGAAATTCATCGAGCGAGTGGAGGTCCGTCGAGGCAGTCAGGTTGACCTGGACCATCTGGCCCTTGGTGTTGCCCAGGCTCGAAATGAAATCGTTCGTGGCGAGGGCCTGGTTGATGTCCGTCGCGGTCAGGCCATAGGCGGCCAGCTTGCCGGGGTCGAGCCAAGCGCGAAGCGCGAAATTGCGCGCGCCCAATATGTTGACAGTTTGCACGCCGGCGACGGCCTGCAATTTGGGTTGCACCACGCGCGTCAGATAGTCGGTGATTTGATTGGGCTGCAGCACGTTGGAGCGGAATCCAAGATACATCGCCGAGACTGCCTGGCCGACCTGCACCTGAAGCGCAGGTTGCTGCGATTCCGGCGGCAACCGGTTGAGCACCGAACTGATCTTGCTGGTGATTTCCGTCACGGCGCGGTTGTAATCATAGTTCAGCCGCAGATTGACGGTGATCGTCGACAGGCTGTTGGCGCTGGTCGAGGTGATGTAGTCGATGCCGTTCGCCTGCGCGATGGCATTTTCCAAAGGCTGCGTGATGAAGCCCGCGACCACATCGGGATCGGCCCCGAAATAGGCGGTCGTCACCGTCACCACGGCGTTTTCGGTTTGCGGATATTGCCGCACCGGCAGCGAGAGGGCCGCGCGAAGTCCGATGACAAGAATGATCAGGCTGACGACAGTTGCCAGAACTGGCTTCTTCACGAAGATATCGGTGAAGCTCATCCGACGGCCCTATTGTTCCCGCGGCTGGGGATTTGGTTCGTTGCTCGGCATGACCGCGTTGTTGACGAGGAGCGGCGCGCCATTCTGCAGCTTCGCCTGCCCGGCGCTCACCACGACATCGCCCTCTTTGAGCCCGGACATGATGGCGATCTGATCGCCGCGCGTGGCGCCGGTGGTCACCACCGTCTGCTGCGCGATGAGAGCATCCTTGCCCGCCGGGTCTTTTCCCTGCTTCACCACATAGACCACGTTCCCATACGGGTTGAACGTGATCGACGTCTGCGGCAGCGTGATATAGCGCTCTTTTTGCCCGGTGATGATCTCCGCCGTCGCGAACATGCCCGGCAGCAATTTGCGGTCCGCGTTAGGCAGAGTCGCGCGCACCGCGACATTGCGCGTTGCGGGATCGACCTTGGGATCGATCGTCGTAATCCGTCCCGGGAAGTTGATTCCGGGATAGGCATCCACTTTCACCGCAATAGTTTGGCCCGTCTTGATCTGCTGGAGTTGCTGCTGCGGCAGAGAGAAATCGATGAAGATCGGATCAAGGGCCTGCAGGGTGACAACCACCGTGCCCGGATTGATGAATTGGCCGGTATTCACCGCGCGGATGCCAAGATGGCCGGCAAAGGGCGCGCGCAACGTCTTCTTGGCAACGATCGCCTGCTGTTCGGCCACTTGCGCCTGCAAGGATTTGAGATTGGCGGCCGTCACATCGAAGGACGCCTGGCTGATAAGCTGACGCTCAAGCTGCGCCTGGTCGCGATTGAAATTGCTCTGGGCCAGATCGCGCGCCGCCTCGAGCGTGCCGAGCTTGGCCACGTCGTCGGTATCGCGCAGGCGGATGATCTCTTCGCCTTCGGCCACATCGCGGCCGGAATCGAAATTGACCGCATCGACGATGCCGGCGACCTCGACCGAAAGGTCGGCGCCCCGGACGGGCCTGAGCGAACCCACGATCTGGATCGCCGGCTGCCATTCCTCGAACTTGGCGGGCGTCGTGGACACGGTGGCGGGAGGCGGCGCCGGGAAGCCTTTGGCCGTGAAGGCTATGATCGGAAAGGCGAAAATCGCGGCAAACAGCGCGGCCGCCAGGATAACCACGATAGCCATCCATAGCCATAGACGCCGGCGGCGCGGCGGACGTGCTTCCTCTACGAGAAGCTCGGGACGTTCAGGCCGATTCATGGAAGTCTCGCAAGCCCCGTCGGATCGTGAAATTCTGGGACGTCCTGGCGGTTCCACCAGCCGCCGCCAAGCGCCTGAAATAATGCCACCGTGTCGGCGAAACGATTGGCTTGTGCGATCACGAGCGCAATCCGCGCCTGCTGATACGTGCGCTGCGCATCGAGCAGCGAAAGATAGGCAATGGCGCCGGCCTGGAATCGTTCCTGCGTGATTTCAAGACTCTGCTCCGCCGTCTGCTCCGCATAGAGCTGGGTCTTCACATTCTCCGCGTCAAGCTGCAGGGCCGAAAGAACATTGGCGACATTCGCAAAAGCGTTAAGCACCGTGCCGCGATACTGCGCGGCCGAGCGGTCGAAGACGTCATAGGCCGCCCGCTGCTGCGCGCGAAGCGTGCCGCCGTTGAAGATCGGCGCCGTGACGCCGGCGATTGCGCTCCAGCCGGTATTGGTTCCGGTAAAGAAATCGCCGACTTGGAAGGCGCTGTCGCTCAGGCTGCCGGTAACCGTGAATTGCGGGAACAGATTGGCCGTTGCGACACCGATCTGAGCGCTCGCACTATGAAGCAAGGCCTCAGAGGCGCGGATATCGGGCCGCTGCTCGACCAGCTTGGACGGCAGACTCAAAGGCAGGTCGGGCGGCAATTGCAGATCGGCAAGCTCGATATTCGGAGCGGGCCCTTCCGATGGGTAACGCCCCGTCAGAATGACGAGCGTATTGCGCACCTGTTCCAATTGCTTCTGAATCGGCTGCAGACTCGCCTGGGTCGCGGCGAGCTGCGATTGCTGGGCCAGCACGTCGCCGCGGGCGACCGCGCCGAGCTCGAATTGCTGATTGAGCAGATCCAGCTGCTGGCTCTCCGCGGCGATGATGTCGCCGATGGCCGCGATCTGCGCTGAAAGCGAGGCCTCCTGGATGGCCGCGGTAATGACGTTGGAGGTCAGCGTCAGATAGGTCGCTTCCAGCGCGAAGCGGGAATTTTCCTCAAGCGCAGCGGTGGCTTCAACCGAGCGTTGAACGGCGCCGAAGGCGTCAATCAGATAGGACACGCTGACCGATGCGTTGAAAAGGTCCAGCGTATTGAGCGTCATCGTCGATTGCTGGCGTCCGGTTTGGGCATCGCCGTTGACCTGGGGAAACAGCGCGCCGCGCTGGGCCAGGACGTTTTCATGCGCCTGCCGCAAGGTCGCTTGCGCGGCATTGACGTCGGGATTGTTCTTCAGCGCCTGTTCCACCAGATCGTTGAGCAAGGGCGACCGGAACAGCGTCCACCATTGGCCCGGAACGTCCGTGTCCTGCAGGAAGCGCTGGGCATCGCCAGCGATCGGCGTATCGGCCGAAACCGTTGCCGGGGGCAATGGCGCCGTGGTGTAGCCGGTGACGGGCGGCGGAGCCGGCCGCAGGAAATCGGGGCCAAGAACCGTGCAGCCCGCCAGACCGGCGGCTGCCGCCGAAGCCAAAAGAACCTTGGAAATTGATCTAGAAATAGAATCGCCCACGCCAGCAGTCCCTCAATTGCATCCGTCCTATAGCCGAAAAATGCTTAATCGCCGACCTAAGCTTTGGCGGAAAAAGCAACGATTCCTGGCCAGCTCGCGCCGAAATGAGCGAGGAAATCACGCTGCATTTTGGAAACTAGATAGTTCCCTATTTTTTGTCAATCAGGCGTATAGTGCTTTTGTGCGAGTGTTTTCATGACACTGCAAAGCTATTTTGCGCCGGAAGAGATCGAAATGGGAGGTCCCGAAATTTTTTTTGCGACCGGGGACGCCGACGTCCTGACCATTGAGGATTGCGCTGCGCCCCATGGCCCATTGCGGGCGCGGCGGGGACGCCCATGCCAGATCGGCGTGTTCGAACGCCGCCAACGGCTTCTCGATGCCGCGGAAAGCCTTTTCCTGGAATTGGGCTATACGGCGGCCAGCATGGACGATATCGCGCGCCGCGCCGGCATGTCGAAAAAGACGCTTTATCGATTGTTCGACACGAAGAAGTCCCTGTTCGCGGCCATGATCGCCGCACGCCGCGCCGTGCTCGACACGATGATCGCGGGCCATCCCTGCGCGGACGATGAGGCCGCCGACGAGGTGCTTCGTTCCTTTCTCGGCAAGGTGGCGCGATTCGTTCTGGCACCGAGACAGGCGGCGCTTTATCGCCTGGTGATCGCCGAATCCCTTCGCACGCCGGAACTGGCGCATGCCTTTTATGATGAAGGACCCTGCAAGGTGCGCGCGGTGCTCGAGCAGTGGCTGACCCTTCAGCATCGCGGCGGTGTCCTTGTCGTGACAAACGCCGAACGCGATGCGGGAATGCTCTGCTCCATGGTCATCGCGGAGCTGCAAATGCGCCTTCTGGTCGGCGAGCTCGGGGCGCCGGATGACGCGCTGATCGACGCCACGGTAAGCCGGGCTGTGGATCTCTTCCTTCACGGAACGCGGCCGCGGCAGGCGTAAAAAAGGGACCGGACAGGAACGGGGCTAACGTCCTGTGCCGGCCAGTCCTCCGGTTCGCATTATTTCTTTTACATCTGCGGCCGGATCGTTCCGAGGGCGTGTCTCGACGAAACGACTTACTGCGTGATCGTATTGCCTGCGCGGTTGACAATTGCCTGGTTGGACGCATTCGCGTTACCGGTGCTGGATGCGGAGGCTCGGTTCAATTCCGAGGTGATGCGCCGTTCATTGCCGTCGACACGCGCCATCGCGGCAGTTCCGAGGCCCCGCGCAGGCGTCGATTGGCTCTGCACGCTGCCGAGGAAGCTCGGAGTCCCTGATGCCGTGCCTCCGCCCGCGCCCGCGAGATTGGCATCGCTGTTCGCGGTACCGCTCGAGCCGATCGTTGCACCCGTCGAGCCGCCGATCCTTCCCGACAAGCCCGCAGCTTCCGGTGGAACGCTACTGCCACCCGGCGTCACGGCGCCATTCACCGTGTCGCTTCCCGTGGCGCCGAGGCTGGTCCCGGCCGGCGAACCGCTCGTGCCAAGCGCGCCGGTCGCCGTGCCATTCAAATTGCTCGTGGCTGCGGAATTGACGCTGCCATTGGCGCCCGCATTTCCGGTTGCGCCGCCGCGGGATCCTTGTGTGCCAAACGCGCCCGTAGCGGTGTTGTTCAGCGCGTTGCTGGCCCCGGAATTCACGGTTGTATTCGCACCGGTTCCCCCTGCTCCAATCGCCCCGGCAGCACCCACGCCGCCAGCGCCTACAGCGCCGGCGCCAATTTGCGCGAACGCTGAGGCGCTCAACATCGCGCCGCACAACAATGCCGCTGCGAGCGATTTGGTCAGTCCGTATGCCATGCCGTAACTCCTTTCGATTGTGTTCGGTCGCCGCTTTTATGACGCTTCGTGTGCCGCGACTTGCCGGCTTCGAAGTCTGTTGGCGTCACAACGACTGTGGCGGCGATTTCTCTCCCGGTAACAGTCAAAAAAAATCACCATGAAGACGGAACATTCCGGTGGGGGCGCTACCCAGCCGCGCTGCAGCTTCGCCAAGATATCCGTACAAGGATTAATATTCGCTGCGGCGCAAAAGGAAAATCAACGCGCGCGCCAGCCCTGATTGCGCAGCTGCCGTTCGGCGTCGGAATCCAGCGGCATGCCCACGATGAGATTGTCCATCACATTGCGAATTGAAGCCGGCAGCGTGACGCGGTCCACCGAAACATTTGGCGCTATCGTTGCCGTTGCCGCGATGCGCCAGGCGCCGCCTTCGCGGCACGCCACCCCGGCAAGCGCGCTCTGGGCATTTCCTCGTGTGACGAAACTGCGGCAGAACGAATCGTTCTTGCTCCAGAAGCTCGCCGTCACCCGTGCCGCGGCGGGCGCGGGATTGCCGTCATCCGCCAGTGCAGTGGAAAGGATTCGCGCAAGCTCACCCTCTGCGATCAAAGCGCCGTCGTCGCTGCGCACATCCGTCCCGATGCCGAAGGATGCGGCGAGCAAAACGCCGAGGCCGATTCCGGCAGCTACCGCGAATGCCGGAATCCAGCTTGCGCTCCGCGCCGCGGCTTGATCCCGCACGCTGTTCAGCCAGAGCATGGCCGGCGACACACCGGCCGCTTTGACCGCCTTTTGATCTTCCACATAGGCTGCCAAGTCGGGATCGTTCGCGATCCTGGCGGCTATGCCGCTCGCCTCCTCGGCGGCAAGTCTGCCGTCGATGAAATCCTTCAGGAGATCGGGCGAAATCGTCATACTTCACTATATGGGAAGCTTTGCGTCGGTTCACCAAAATCGTCGTGGACGCGTGCTATAAGCCGCCCGACCTCGACTCGCGCAAAGGATGCCGATGACCATCAGTGAAGCTGGCCGCCCATCTTGGGGCGGTTGGCGGAAATCTTATCTTCTGCTGTTTCTGGTGAGCATCGTCGCCACGATCGCCGTTGCGGTTTCGGGCGAGGCGGCTGTCCCGGTCACGCTTTTCGTACTCATCGCGTTTGCGGGCCTCGCGCTCTATCTCGCTGCGCCGAAGGGCGCGCACCGGAGCGATGTCAGCCGCTTTAAGCCCGCGGAAGAGTTCGGCACGGTGGCAGATTCGGCGCGGGCAATTCTGGAATGCGTTGACGAGCCGGTGCTCATTCTCAATGGCACAGGCCGGGTGCTCTTCGCCAACAAAGCTTCGCAGGCGCTGGTTGGCGCGGACGCGGAGAAGAAGCACATTTCCGCCGTGCTGCGCACGCCCGAAGTTCTGGAAGCGGTCGGGCGGGTCCTCGCCGGGGACCTGCGCGAGACGATCGCATTCAGCGTTCTGGTGCCCGTCCAGCATCACTATGAAGCCTATATTGCGCGCACTGGCGGAGCGCTGGTTCTGGTCCGGATTCGCGATCTCACGGAGATCAGGCGCGCCGAGGAGCTGCGGGCGGACTTCGTGGCCAATGCCAGCCATGAACTCAGAACGCCCCTGGCTGCAGTCACCGGTTTCATCGACACGTTGCGCGGCCATGCCAAAGACGACACGCCGGCCCGCGAAAGATTCCTCGAAATCATGAGCGTGGAGGCGGGGCGCATGCGCCGCCTGATCGAGGACCTACTGTCTCTCACGCGAATCGAACTCAACGAGCACAATCCTCCGGCGGGCGAAGCGGACGTGGGGACGGTGGTCCGCGACGCCGCTGCGGTCTTGGCGCCTTTGGCGGAAGGAGACCGGATCACGATCGAGATCGATCCAAGCGGTCCCCTCAAGGTCGTTGGCGATCGCGACGAGCTGACCCAGGTGTTCCAGAATCTGATCCACAATGCCATCAAATATGGGCGCGCAGGGGGTAAGGTGCGAATCCGGTTCGGACGCGCCGAGGCGCCCAGCAGACGCGAAGGCGCCGGCCAGGTCGTTGTCGCGATCCAGGATGAAGGGGAGGGTATCCCACGCGAAGCTATCCCGCGCCTGACCGAACGCTTTTACCGCGTGGATGTGAAGCGCAGCCGCGAACGCGGTGGCACGGGCCTCGGGCTTGCCATCGTGAAACACATCCTCAACCGTCATCAGGGGCGGCTGCAAATCGAAAGCGTGCCGGGGGAGGGCAGCACCTTCACGGTATCCTTGCCGGCCGTGCCGGCGTCTGCCCAGGTTCCGGCGTGATAGCGGGCGCGTGTCATCAAACTGTTATATTTCTGTTGCAAAGGGTTGATGGACTTGTCCTACAGCCCGATAGACCGAGGGCTGCATGAGCGAACACATCGTGAAATCATTCTCCGAGCAATTGGAAGCGCTCGCCAATGCGGTCGCGCAGATGGGCGGGCTTGCCGAGGCGCAATTCGCCAATGCCATTGAAGCCGTCGCCAAGCGCGATGCAAAGCTTGCGGAATCCGCCATCGGCTCGGATGAGCGCGTGGATCGCATTCAGCAGACGGTGGAAGACCAGGCCTTGAGGCTTCTGGCGCTCCGCCAGCCGATGGCCGTGGATCTTCGCACCACACTGGCGGCCATCAAGATCGCCTATGAGCTGGAGCGCGTCGGCGACCTCGCCAAGAACATCGGTAAGCGTGCGCTCGTATTGAACCGCGAACCTCCAATCCGGCTGACGCAAAGCCTCGCCCGCATGGGGCGGCAGGCGCTGACGCAATTGAAGGCGGTGCTGGATGCCTATTCCGA
>Ga0193753_10003370_pt1 | contig 11849 bp, 7 predicted proteins | sample H1c2metaG_FD_144925 | JGI IMG/M metagenome (GOLD analysis project Ga0193753, IMG submission 144925) | Soil microbial communities from a riparian zone of the East river system, Colorado, United States - H1c2 | ecosystem: Environmental > Terrestrial > Soil > Riparian zone | place: USA: East River... | reverse complement strand
CGCGGCTTCGCCGATCTCATGGCGGCGCAGGGTGCCGACCTCAGCCAGGTCTGGATTTCCAGCGACTTCGTCTCCGACATTCCGGCGGGCGCCAAGCGCTTCAGCCGAGAGGTGCTCGGCGGTCTCGATGCGGTCGTGGTCGGCGGCGGCGACATCGCGACCCGTTTCCGTTTCGCGGTGCGCGAGGTCGGGGCTCACGCGCCGGAACTGCCAGTGCATTGGGTCGCCGACAATTGGGAGTTCTGCGGCGGCACGGCGGCCATCCCCGTCGAGATCGACGATCTCGACGCGCTGGTCTTCAACCATTTCGAAGAATTCTTCGGCATCAAGGACGATCTGCAGTTCCGCTTCGAAGTGCTCGCCGAGAGCGGCGTAAAACGCTTCTACCGCATCCTCGGCCCGAACCAGTCGGTCGCACTCAATCTGAACGCGCTGGCCGGTGTCGGTCCGGATGGGCGGCGCGAGGGTCCGGTCTGTCTGAAGATCTGGGTCGCGCATCCATTCTTGACGCGCGGACGGCATTATCGCTTCCGGATCTGCGGCGACGTGTTCTGGAAGGACTCCTTCACGATCATCCATGGCTCGCACCAGTTCTTCAAGAATCCGAATCGGCTGCAGGAGTTCCGGCTGATCGATTCCGTGGTGCGAAACCAGGGCCACGTGCTGATGACCGTGCCCAACTACGATCTCGACATGGGATCGAACGACGCGATCTGGATCGGCGCCGGCGCGGATAAGACGCAGCAGCGCCGTTCGCGCAAGCGACCGGTCGAAGTCGTCGATTTCGAGCGCAAGCCGGACGCCGACGCCGCAAGGCGTTATTTCGCCGCGGCCTATCACGGCTACGGCACGTCGTTCTGGTATGCGCTGGAAGAAGGTCTGGCGGGCAAGCAGGGCAGCATCGCCGCCAACCATCTCTGCCGGGTCGGCGTCGATGACCGCGGCGACATCGCCTTCAAGCCGGAAGAGCGCGACATCGTGCAACGTGCGATCGAGGCCGGCTTCATGATCAATCCGGTCACCCTGCCGGTGCGCTGGGGCAAGGACGATCTCGCTTTTGGCTTCAATTTCGACGCGTCGAACCCGCCCTTTGCGGATTATCTGGTCCGCTTCTACGACGCTGACGGCAAGACGCTCGGCGAATACGCCTATCACAAGGATTTCATCGGCGCCGTCCTGATCGAGGACGTGGTCCGGCAATGGAACGGGCCGGACGCCGCGAAGGTCGCGACCGCGCTCGTTGCGCCGGATCATCTGAAGACCGGCCTCGCGCCGCAGCGGCTGGTGACCACCGCGGATATGCTGGTGCGACACCTGAAAACCGGCGATCAGGATTACACCGAGTTCCAGAACTCCTGGCGCAACCTCGGCGCCATCGTACCGACCCTGCCGCACTGGCTGCACCCCTCGATCGGCGTGATCGGCCGCACCAACATCATGGGCCGGGTGCGCACCAAGGGCGGATACCGGACCGGCGTCTATGTCGCCAATGCCAGCGGCAATCTCGCCTATGACATGCCGGCCGAGGTCGAGATCAGCGCGATCAACAACGCCGGAAGGCGGCTGTCGCATTACCTGACCCTGCCGGCCTTCGGAGCGCGGGTCGTTTGGCTCGACGATGCGCTGCCGGAGCTCGGGCAGCATGTCGGCGCCAGCGGCATTGCCACGCTCCAGGTGAAATCCGCCGATGCGGATCTCAACGCTCACGTGATCGGCGTTTCGCCGCGGGGTGCCGTGGGCGTGCAGCATCTTTGGGGATACTGATCGCGCCATGGCCGCTCCGATCGAAGAATTCCGGCGCCGCACGGCGCTGGTTTCGCTGAGGGTGTGGCCGGGACTGGGCAACCCCGCCTGGAACTCCATCGGCGCCCGTCGTCTGTTTGAAGGGCAGTTGAAGGTCGAGATCGATCCAGGCCGCGTCGTCCGGAAAATTGATGGTGAGGCGGCCCGCCGGCTGCGCGGCGCCTTTCTGGTCCCCGGGCTCGACGCCCTGCCGACCACGTCGGTCTCGGCGCTTTACACCTATCGCGACATGGAGGATATCGCCCGGTACGGGGCCGATTGGCGGTCGACTCGGCTGGGACAATGGCTGCTGGCTTGCTTGGCCGCCGGACGGCCGCCCCTCGTTCGAGGCGCGGCCGTCACCAACGAAGCCGAGATCGAAGCCTATTACCGGGGTTATCTGAAGATGTTCGAGAGCATGCGTGATCAGGGCTACCGCTATGAGGGTGCCGATCATATGTGCTTCGGTGTCGGCGCGGGCGGCGATTTTGTACTGGTGCGGCGCGGGACCCACCGCCTCGCGGCGGCGCACATTCTCGGGCTGAAGCAGGTGACCGGGCAGGTGACCAGGATCGACCGACGCTTCGCGGAAACCGCGCGGGCCAAGGCACCGAATCTTTCCGTGCCGGAAGCGATTCTACGCGAAGTGCAGGACGCGGCGACGGCATGAGGAACGTATTCCGAATCTTCTTCCACAACGGTTGGAAGCGCGAGTTGATGATCATCGGCATCGTGCTGCTGACCGGCGTCGTCGAGGGCGTCGGCATTGCCAGCCTCTGGCCGATCGTCAGCCTGATTTCCGGCGGCACGGTGACAACCTCGCATTCCATGGGCAACACCCTCGTCATGGTGCTGGAGAAGATCGGCCTGACGTTGTCGGTTGAAGTGCTGCTCGGCGTGATTGTCGTCGTCTCCCTGCTGCGCTTTGCCCTGAGTGCCACTGCCACGATTTTCATCGGGCGCTCGGTCGCGCAAGTCGCCACCGGGTTGCGCTTGCGGCTGATCAACGCCGCCGTCCGCGCGCGTTGGTCTTTTTTCACAAGCCAGCTCACGTCGCGCTTTGTGTCGGCGATCGGTATGGACGGCAGTCGCAGCTCGGCCGCCTACCGTGCCTCGGGAGGCGTCATCGCGGCCATGGCAAAGGCCATCGTCTATCTCATCATGGCTTTCTGGGTATCGTGGCAGTTCTTCCTGGCTGGGATCGCGGTCGCCGTGCTGCTTTGGCTGGGCGTCAGCCGGTTCATGAAGATGGCGCGCCGGGCGGGGCGGGGCAAGACCAAGCACAACATAGCGCTCAACCAGGGCGTCACCGATGCACTGACCAACATCAAGGCGCTGAAGGCGATGAACCGTCACGGCTTTATCGCGCAAACCTTCCGCCACAACGTCGAGGCTTTGCGCGAAGCGCTTGCGGCGGAAACCTATAGCGAAGCCATGGTGCGGGCGATCCAGGAGCCGATCCTGATCGTCTTCATGATGGGCGGTATCTATGTCCAGCACACGGTATTCGGGATGTCGATACAGCAGATCCTGGGATCGATCCTGGTCCTGGTGGGGCTTGCCGGCACAATCGGTGATGTTCGCGGATCGATGCAGCGGGTGCTGGTCGACTCCTCAGGCTTCTGGACCACAATGCGCCTGATCCAGGAAACCGAAGCGGAAGCAGAGACGGCGCATGGCGGCAGCGAGCCGCGTTTCGATAAAGGTGTTCGGCTCGATGGGGTCAGCTTCGGCTACGGCGACAAACCGGTCCTGACCGATATCGACCTCGAAGTGCCGGCGCATGCGGTGACGACCGTGATCGGCGCATCCGGTGCGGGCAAGACCACGATCGCGGATATGTTGATCGGATTGAATCGGCCCGACAAGGGCAGGGTTTTGATCGGCGACACCGACCTGGATGCGATCGACACGGTCGCCTGGCGACGCCAGATCGGCTACATCCCCCAGGAAACGGTCCTGTTCAACGACACCGTCGCCAACAATGTGACCCTGAACGACGAGACGATCGGCCGTGACAACGTGATCGCGGCACTGAAGGCCGCCGATGCCTGGGATTTCGTGTCCGTGTTGCCCGGCGGCATCGACTATGTGATCGGGGTGCGCGGCAGCTTGCTCTCCGGCGGGCAGCGCCAGCGCCTCTCGATCGCCCGGGCACTTTGCAACAACCCGCAATTCCTGATTCTGGACGAAGCCACCAGCGCCCTCGATCGCGAGACCGCGGTCGAGATCGCCAAGGGAATCCGCAAGCTGATCGGCGAGAAGACCATCCTTGCCATCACGCATCAATCGATCTGGGTCGATGCCGCGGATCGCGTCTATGAGATGCGCGCCGGCGTCGTCAAGCCGGCCGAGGCTGGTGCGTCGCAAAAGCCATGGTCGGTGTGAACTCGGCGCTGTCGGCGATTTCGACCGAGCCTTCGACCACGCGATAGACCCGATCGGCAATCGTCACCCAGGCCGGCTGATGGGTGATCGCCAGCACCGTCAGCCTGCCGGCCTGCCGTTGCACGGTCTGGCAGATTCCCGCCTCGGTCTCAGGATCGAGGGCGCTGGTCGCCTCATCGAGAATGAGCAAGGCCGGACGATGAACCAGGGCGCGTGCGAGGGCGATGCGCTGCCGTTGGCCGCCTGACAGCATCGCGCCGTACTCGCCGACCGGCGCATGGATGCCCTTGGCACGCACGTTGATGAAATCCAGGGCGCCGGCATCTTCCAATGCCGTCGTCACGTCCGCTTCGGAGATTTTCGGGTCGCCGAGTGCAATGTTGTCGAACACCGAGCCGTTGAACAGCAGCACTTCCTGCGGGACGTACCCGACCATGCTGCGCCAGCGCAGCAAGTCGACTTCCTCGAGCGGCACGCCGTCGAGCGTGACGCGGCCGGAATCGACCACGAACAGGCCCAGCAGCAGATCGGCGATGGTCGTCTTGCCCGAACCGGATTCGCCGATCAGCGTTGTGATGCGTCCCGCCGGAATTTCCAGCGACACTTCCTTCAGGACCGGCTTGACGCCGTAAGAGAAGGCGACGCGGTCGAACCGGCAGGCATCGTTGAGCGTCGGCACCGTCTTGCCGGTGAAGGTCTCCGCGGCCTCCCGTGCCTCATTGATGGTTGCCTGCAACGACCAATAGAAGCTTTCCGAGGAGGCGGTTTCCTGGATCGCCCGCTGCACCGTCGAGACGTTCGACATCAACCGGAGCACAATGACGCCGGAGACCAGCATGGCGCTGAGATCCAGACCGAGGAACCGGAAGCACACATAGGCCGCCGCCACCATGACCAGGTTGATCAGCAGGTCTGGCAGAGCATTGGCGAGCTGCTGATAGAACACCAGCTCGTACATGGCGCTCTGGATGACCTTGGTTTCCTTGGTCAGGCCCTTGATCAGGGTCTCATGGCGCGACATCGCCTTCAGCGGCTTGAACCCCATGATCACGTCGGCGAAATCAGAAAGAAGATCGCGCATGGCGACCTGTTGGTTACGCCCGGCCCGGCGGCCGGCACGCGTGAAATAGCGGTTGATCAGGCCGAGGCCGATGCCGAGGACAATGGCGATGATCGCCGCGCGCCAGTCGATCATCAGACCGATGACGCAGTAGATCAGCGCGCGGATCAAGGCGGCGAGGACGGTCAGCGAGGTGCGGTAGACATACGCAGCCCAAATCGCCTCGACGGAGACCGCGGAAGTGAATCGTCCGACCGGATTGACCGTGAAATACGACCAGCGCGCCTGCATCAGCCGATCCAGCACCTCGTTCCGCAGCTCGCTGGCGATCTCGGCGACAATGTAACCGATGAAGCGGGCGGTCTGCTGCGAGATGGCGGCGCGCACCATCATGCAGAACGAGAAGATGAGGACCAGGGCGCCCAGCGTGTGCGGCAGGTGCAGGAAATCCAGAACGGAAAAGACGACCTGTTCCGGTCGCCCCAGCTTGCCTGGATCGGGATTGTCGATGACCCGCAGGATTGGGAGCAGGGCTGTGATGCCGAACCCCTCGATGAAGCCCGACAACACCAGCGCCAGGCTGAGGGGGATCTGCCGCCAAAGACCGTGCTTCCGGAGCACCCGGAAGGCGTTGGCAAGAGCCGAGGAGCTGAGGACTTCGTCTTCTGTCATCTGTCGGCGAATCGACGCCGCGGCCTTTCGGGACATACCGGTCGATGGGTGGGCTTACTTAACACCCAGCCTCCGCTTGTCAACGGCGGGGCATTTATTCCGGTGCATTTTTGCGACAAAACCGCGCGATTTCCGTGGGTTGGATTGCGCTTCCCGGCAACCGAAACTATCATGTGCGGAGACGGGCAGGTGGCTCCCCGGGGAGCGGTCGTCTGGAAGGGACGGTTGGGGTGGAATACAAGGTCTTCGTCCAAACCAATGACGAGCAGTATCTCGGCGCTCTGATTGCGGCCTATGCGCTGCAGCGGAACAGCCGGCACGCGGACAAGTTCGCGGTCGAGATCATGCACGCGCGGGATTTCCCCTGGCTGCAGAGTCATGTGGGGCAGCCGTTCCTGCGTGGCGCCGAGCGTCGGATCTGGGAAAAAGAAGACCTGCAATCCTTCACACCCCTCCGGTTCACGCCGCCGAAGACCATGGGTTATCAGGGTCGCGCCGTGGTGATCGACCCCGACTGCTTCGCCCTCGGCGACGTCTGGGATCTCCTGACCCGCGACATGCAGGGCAAGGCGCTGATGTGCCGCTGGCGTCCGGCCTTCAAGGATCTCGAGGGCTATCGTGCGTCCAGCGTGATGCTGCTCGACAATGCCAAGCTGACCCATTGGGATGCCGAACAGACCTTCCATGAGCTGTTCGCATTCAAGAAGGACTACATGAAGTGGATCAAGCTGGAATATGAACCGGAGGAGACCATCGACTTCCTCGAGCCGGAATGGAACGACTTCGACCGGCTGACGCCCGAGACCAAGATCCTGCACAACACCTATCGCCGGACCCAACCCTGGAAGACTGGCCTCCCGGTGGATTTCACGATCCGTGTAAAGCCGAAGAAGCAGAAGCCGTTTCCGGCCAACATCGTCAAAGCGGTCAAGCGGCTCGTGCAGGAGAAGAAGCCGGACGTCTATCAGCCGCATCCGGACGCCAAGCAGGAGCAGCTCTTCTTCACTCTGCTCGGCGAATGCCTGGAAAAGGGCATCATCGACGTCGATTTGGTGAAGCGCGAAATGGCGGCCGATCACGTTCGCCATGACGCGCTGGAATTGGTGCAGCGCCGGGCGGCTTGATGCGACATGGGCGGTGGCGGATTGACGCTGCGGCGGGATAGGGCCTGGCGACCGAATAGGGCGCGAGTCTAGCTTTTGGGAAAGCCGGAAACGGGAATAGTGGTGGGGACGAAGATGTCGGCAGCGGTGGCGGCGAGTGCGGCGCAGGAGACGGCCCCGGGCCAATTGCGGGCGCCGCGCTTGCTGGCGGGTCTGCGCCGGGAAGATGTCCTCGACGATCCCTACGCGCATTTCACCTGCAGCAACATGGTGCCCGCGGATGTCTATGCCGCGCTGGAAGCGGACTTTCCCAGCCTGGAGACGATCCTCGACGGCCGCGCCGCCGGCAGCAATCAGGCCGTGCGGATGACCGTGAAGCAGGTGCTGAACGACCGCCGCATCTCGCCGTTGTGGCGCGAGTTCTTCGAGTTTCATACGTCGGGTGAATATTGGCGCGACGTGGTACGGCTGTTCGGCGACCGGTTTCGGCGCGCTTTCCCGAACCTCGAAGAGCGTGTGGGGCGTCGCTACGAGGATTGGCGCGTGGTGCCGCGCGGTTTTGCTGGCGAGGCCGATATTCATCTCGATTGCCAATTCGTGATGAACACGCCGGTGACCGAGGTCGGCAGCGTGAAGACCGCCCATGTCGATCTCTGCGACAAGATCTTCAGTGCCTTGTTCTACTTCCGTCATGCCGGAGACAATACGCCCGGCGCCGATTTCGAGATCTATCGCTGGCGCCGCAGTCCGCGCTTCATCAAGCACCGGGCCCTGGATCGCGATGTCGAGAAGATGAGGACCGTGCAATACGCGGCCAACGCTTATGCCTGCTTCGTCAACTCGGAGCAGGCCGTGCATGCGGTCAGCCCGCGCGGTGTCACCAACGTTCCGCGGCGCTACATCAATTTCATTGCCGAACTTCCGGTCAAGGTCTTCGAACCGAAGCAGCTCACCGGCTGGCAGAAGGTCTGGTATGCGCGCGATGTGAAGGCGGCGGCGCAGGACGAACGGTATTAGAGGCTCGGCTCTAGTCCAGCTTCACCGTCTTCGCCGCCATTTCCACCGGCGCACGATTCTTCCGCTGCGCCTTCTCAATGCAAAGGATCCAGAAGGTCCTGCCGGCATGATAAAGCGTGGTGGCCGCCTGCCAGGCGACGATCAGGAAGAACGCCTCGCGCCCTAGCCCGATCAGATACCCGACGGTGAACAGCGGCAGGCTGATGTTCCGCCGTGCGATGAAGCTGCGCACCGTTCCGTCCAGGCGGGAATGCGTATGGAACGCCCGCTTGAAGACATAGGGGTAGATCTTCAGCACCAGGCGATCGATCACGTAAAGCGCAAAGATGGCGATCGCCCCCTGGCCGAGCGGCGATGCCCAGCCTTCGGTGGCGACGCCGAGCCCGTAAGCCCAAGCGAGGTACCAGAGCGGCGGATGGACCATGTCGAGACCATGGTCCATCAGGTTGCCGATCTCGCTGTCGGTGAAGGTGAGGCGCGCCAGCTTGCCGTCCACCGAATCCAGCACGCTCATGGCATAGGCCATGACGAAGCCGGTGATGAACCAGCCATTCGCCCAGCACGGAATGGCGGCCAGCGTCAGGAAGATGCTGAGCAGGGTCACCCAGTTGGGATGCACGCGCCAGCGTGCCAGCGGCCGTACCGCCAGCCAGACCATGGGCGGATAGACGTAGCGGGTGAAGAGGTCGGTCGAGCCCTTGTAGTTCGACCAGAACAGGAAGCGCTCCAGCTTGGCCGCGCGCTCGGCTCCGTCCACGGTGAAGAGGTAGTACGGCAGAGTGCGCCGCAGCCGGCGCACGAAGCCGCTGAACTCCTCATCCTTGAAGGCGGGGATACGGCCGGACTCCACCAGCCGCTTGGCAAGCGCGGCCGTGCTGTCCGGGTTTGCGGTCAACGCCCCTGCGACAGACGCACGATCGCCGGCCAGGAACAGGATCGCGGCGGGATCCTGCGCCTCTCGGCTGAGCACGACGGTGGAAGCCGAACGGGTCGCGAGAGCCGCCGGAAGCCGGCCATCCGCCAGCGTCGTCGCATCGAGCACCAGCAGAGACTCGTTGCCGGCCGCGGTGAGGATCTGTCCAAGCCGCAGGGAATAAGCCTCGCCGCCGCGACGCCATTCCAGCGGCAGGCGATACAGCCGCTTGTCGCCGAGTTTCGGCTCAGGCGCACCGGCCGCGAGATCGACGACCACCCGCGACGGCGCCGGCTTCAACCCGCGCAGGCCGTGCAAATGGCGTTCCAGCAGGCTCAAGCCAAAGATGGACGGTGCGGAATCCGCGGCGACCGCGTCGATCCAGACGATCATCGATCAAGCCTGCTGTTCGGCGCGCTTCGCGGCGAACTGATCGCGGATCTTGGCCACCACCAAATCGCGCTCTTCCTTCGGAACGCGGCGCGGGTTCCACACGCGGGGGCGAACCGTTTCTTCGATCCGCCCGAGCGGACGCGCCAGTCCTGCCTGATAGAGGCGGCGCTCGAAGGCATCGACGCTGCGGCGCGGCCGCGCGTGACCGAACCGGGTCATGGCGTCATAGACGCGATCGGCAAAATCGGGATTGAGGCCGGCCATCCGTCGGTCTTGGCGCCGGCCGCGGAAGTACTGCCGTATGGTCTGGAACAATCCGCGTTTGCGGCGCTTCTCGCGCCGCGGCACCTGGAAGACGTAGAGCGGCTTCATCATGTCGACGGCCTCGGCAATCATCGAGACGCTGTCATTGGTCACAATGAAATCGTCCGCCAGCCGCAGAAACGCCTGATAGGGATTGGGCGCGTGCCGTGACCAGCGATGCAGGAAATGCGCGTGACCAATCTCGTTCTCGAAGAGATCGATGACGTCCATCGTGGTGCGCGGGCTGGTCGTCACCAGCAAGGATCCCTTGGCGGTGGCGACATGGGCCTTGGCGCGGGCCAGAAGATCCCCGCCGACCCCCCGGTCGAAGCGCAATTGCGACGTAGGCCCGCCGACGAAGACTGCCGTCCAGGGCCGCGGCAGGTTGCGCAGCTGCGGCTCCCAATGTTCCGCCTCGGCATCCAGTGCGGCATCATCATGCATGATGATCGGCAGCGTCAGCATGGTTACGTTCGGCGCCGCGGGCAGGCCGTATTGCGGCGTGGTCAAGATCAGATCGAAGTGATGATAGGCGACCCGCGGCCGCCCGAGATGGATGTTAAGAAGTCGCCCCCCGGTCTGATCTTTGAGCCAGCGCGAGACCGGCGCCAAACGCCGGCCGACCGCCACGATGACATCGGGCCATGGTGCACTCAACGCATCGCTGTGGCCGACATCGACACCGATCAAGGTCGCGCCGCGCTGGTGAAAGGGAACCTCGCAATTGGGATCGAAACGGACCTGCTTGACCACGCAGTCCCAGCCGAGATCCAGCGTCAGCGCCCGGCCGAGCGCAAGCACCTGGGCGTTGTCGCCTTGGCGCTCGCCGAGAAGAAGCCAGACCCTTGGGACCGGGACCGGTTCCTCGACGGTGTCAATCACCCGCAGGTGGCGTCTCGGCGATTCGCTCATGCTTAAAACTCTGGGATCGGTGGCGCGGAACCTACCAGAGCGGTCCGGCAGCGCCAAGAGCCGCTGAAACTTAGCATTTGGGGTCTGTGCGCCCGTTCACAAGACCCCCGGATTTCGGGGCCGGATGGGGCGAAACGGCCCTATAATCGCCGCAGTATATCGGTCGCGGTCTTCGACGAACCTGAAGGCCGGCTGCCGCCACAATAACTCGACCGATTTGCAGCCACCGCATACAGCACCAGGGTCCCGACTTCCATGAAATGCCTCCCACGCGTCGTGATTGCCGTCATCTTGCTGGTGCTCGGCCAGATGGCGTTTGACCGGCCGGCCTCTGCCGCCGATCTTTCTGAAATCGAGAGGAACGCGCAGGCGTACCGCGACCGGATCATCAACGCCGCCACCGGCCTCGATCCGCAACTGATCGAATCCAGCACCGCGGAGGCGGCAGAAGCGGAGAAGAACGGGCGCTTCGCCGAGGCGGCAACCAAGCTGAAGCAGGCGATCGGCCTCGGCCGCGAAACCGGCGCCGGCTGGTGGAAGCTCTCCGAGCTGGAGGAACGCGCCGGTGCACTCGACGATGCGGCCAGCGCGGCCTTTCTCGGCGCGCAATCCGCCTTCGGCGAACAGCGCGGACAGGCTCTGCTTCGTGTGGCAAAGCTGCTCGACAAGGCCAATCGCGTGGAGCCGGCGATCGCTGCCTATGAGGCGGGACTGCGCGACACCTGGGATTCCGACGCCAACGGACAGCTGGAGCAGCTCCGTGATACGCAGGCCTTCCATCCGGCGAACAGCCGGCTCGAAATGGCGGGCGACACGCCGCGCGCCTGTATCGAGTTCAAGGGGTCGCTGCAGGAGCCGGAACGGATCCACTATCAGGACTACGTCAAGATAGAGCCGCAGGTCGATTCCAGTTTCGCGTTGGCGGATGGCGGCGTGACGCTCTGCATCTCCGGCCTTGCTTTCGGCACCGACTATCGGGTGAAGCTGCTGCCCGGCCTGCCTTCGGCGGAAGGCGAGGCGCTGGCGCAAGGCGAGGACCTCAACTTCACCGTCGGCGATCGCGAGCCCAGCATCGGCTTTCGCGACAGCGCTTATGTCCTGCCGAAGGTGGGCAGCACCGGCGTGCCGGTGATCACCGTCAACACCGAACGCGTGGCACTGCGGTTGCTTCGCATCAACGACCGCAAGCTGGTGGACCAGCTGGTCGATCAGCGCTTCCTGGTCAATCTTTCGGGCTACGACGCCGAAGATATCGCCGAACGTTCGGGAGAGCCGGTGTGGAAGGGCTCCATGGCGATATCTTCGG